>Ga0307380_10001908_pt1 | contig 29979 bp, 29 predicted proteins | sample UN3MG_FD_202239 | JGI IMG/M metagenome (GOLD analysis project Ga0307380, IMG submission 202239) | Soil microbial communities from Risofladan, Vaasa, Finland - UN-3 | ecosystem: Environmental > Terrestrial > Soil > Coastal area > Acid sulfate soil | place: Finland: Risofladan, Vaasa | collected...
TGTACTCGTGGTACCCGGACGAAAACCTCAAACCATCCCACGGTAAGTTCGCAGCGGGCCTGGGTGTGAACCAGAACTTCGGTCCTGGTGGGGCGTGGCCAACAATCGGTATCGAGGACGCGCCGGGTTTCGGCCCGTCGCTCAATGTTCCTATCGTAGGTCAGCAGGGAAACGCCGACTCGCACAAGAACAACGCAGACTTCTGGATCAACCTGACATCAATCGTCTTCCGTCAGAGTCTCGGCCTGTGTCTGCTGCTCAAGGCTTCGAATAACAAGACCTACGGCGCCTGCTACCTGGAAGACTGCATGTTGGAAGGTCACGGCTTCGGCCTGGACGCCAACAACGTCGTCATCACGGAAGCCACCAACGGACAGTTCGACCGCATCCGCCCGATTCACATTCTCGGAACGGACGTTCGCTCAGTCACTGGTGGATAGTAAAGCGGCGGTGGGTCATCACTGCCACCTGGAGGCAACGGAGAGTGCGATTGCACTCTCCGTTGTTTTGTTACAACGCTGAAAGGCCGGTAAGGATGGCTTCTTCGTTGATGTGGAGGAAGAGCTGACGAAGAGCCTGATGTTCGGTGTTGCGAACGTCATCGACGGACATCGAAAAGTCTTTGGCAAGCTCGTTGTAGGTCTTGGTGTTTCCGGAGAGACCGTAACGGTTACCAATGATCTCCCGCTCCATAGGTTCAAGGCACTTGAGAGCTTCACGGAGCTTTGTGCTCTTGATGTTTGTTTCGATCGCGTCAACCACGTCAGGTATGTTGTGGTCTTCTTTGTCGAAACCTTCGAAGTGCGAGATCGGGGACACGTTGATGCTGACGTGCTTCACCTGGGACAGCGCTTTGGCCGGCTTGCTGGCATTCACTTCAAAGAGGATGATCTTGCGGATGTTGTCTTCAATGTGCCAGGCGGCGTAGGTGATGAGCTTGCACTCTTTGTCAGGCTTGAACTCATCGATGGCTTTCAGCATCCCTAAGCACCCGGCGCTGATCGCTTCGAGGAAGAGGCTGTTCGACGGCTTAGCGGTGGAATAGTGCCGCCGGACGGCGGCCTTAGCCTTGCGTATGATGAACTTCAGGTTGTGGTACACTAAGGCTTGTCTGGCGTCCATGTCTCCGGCAACAGCCCTGTAGAGTAAGTCCTTCTCCTCTACCGGAGTCAGAAGCTGAATGTTTTTGGACTGCGAGAAAAAGGCGTGAACGTCGTCATCGTGGGCAAGGTGTCCCATGAGTCTGTCGTACTTGCCCCCGTACCCTCCGTATTTATCGCTCATTAGCCGAATACCTCTTTGAGTTTGCGCAGCAGGGTTTCCAGGACGAGTTCGACCTGTTCACCGGGTACGCCGGTCATGATCATATCCAACTGGTCGTTGAACATGGGACTAGGAGAGAGGTCTACACGGCAGACCAGCTCAGGAAAGCGAGCGCCAGGTTCGTGTTTGTTCACCCAGGCGCGGAGGACCTCTGAGAGCTTGCGCATCACCGTGAGGCCTCTGCACTTCTTGAAGTGAAACTTGACGTCCCACTGAGTACGGCTTTTGGACCACGGCGTGCTGACGATACCGAGAATGAAATTGTGTTTGAAATCTTCACCGCGGACGTTGTACTCACGCGGAAGAAAGGACTCTTTCAACTTACCTGTGTCTTTGTCCCAGAGGTCGCTGAACTCCTTGAAGCCGTCTACGGAGTCGGGAAGTGGCAGCTGCGCGATGTCTCGTTGATCCATGGTTTACGGCCTTAGCTAAGTCCGGTCTTTTCCGGATCTCTCTTATGAGGGCGCACAGGCCCATACGGTTCAAAACAACTTGGAAAATTGATCCTGTGTAGAAGCTTCGACAAGTATAGGCACGGTTTTTTGATTCGTCCAACAATCTTACGGCAAGATCTTTACGAATTGTGACCGTTTTGAAGAACGGGAACCACCGTATGATCGTCGACCTGTTGGGACCACGTGGTCCATTGCCTCTTATCTTGTGCTCACCGTCGTAGTAGAGAATCAGGACAATCTCGATTATCTGACCGTACGAGAGCCTGAGCCGCCGTTGGATGGCGGTGATTGATCTCAGGCCGTTCTCTGTTAGTCGGACTTGTGTTCGGCCGGAGAACGGTCGTTGCTTTGAGGGGGCTGCATAACCTGGTTTTCGTAGTTCTTGCATGTTGAGCAAGCTGCTTTGACCACTGTCTGGCCGCCGGCCACCTTCACTGACTGGTGGTGGAGAGGAGCGCCACAGTTCGGACAGATGTCCGGAGTCCCATATTTGTTCATCGTCATGCTTCCAACGATACCTTCTCAAGTTCACGGAGTCCAGCAGAAGCGACACCAAGAGCGTCGTACGCGTCGCTTTTGAAAGGGTCGCCTTCTGTACGTATTCTCCAGATGGTCGATGACGTGATGATCTTTCTAAGGTTGTTCTTGTTGGCTTTGGCGAGGTACTTCAACACAGCAGACTGCACAGAGTTCTTCATGTGCAGCTCACGCTCAGCCTGATTATTCTTTCCCCTGAGCACCGTGGGAGCCGACACATCAGCACCGATGCACGACTTCCAGGTAGATGTGTTGAATATGAGCGGAACGGAGTTGGTGGCGTTGAACACTACGAGCTGGGCTACACCGAGCATCTGACACAGTATCGAGTACGTCTTCTGGTTTCTGACCTTGGGTGGTTCCTCGATGGACACGATCATGGTGTCTGTGTCGTTGAGCTTCTTCTTTATGTCGAGAAGTGCGTCGTAGAGCGTCTTCTGCATCTCTCTCAGGCGGACTACGCCTTTGAGCTTAGACAGGTTCCACCCGTTCACGTAGATGATGTCGTGATCACCGGTGATGGCGGAGATAGCGCCCTCGGTGCCAACGTCGATGCCAACGGAGACGATCATTTCTTCCTTCTTTGCCATCATAGACCCTTTGCTCCGCCCTTCAGCTTCTTGAGGATCTGGTCCGGCAACAACCTCTCGATGTCAGTCTTGGGTGCAGGCTTGATGGTGCTCCACGGGAACTTGTCCATCATCTGCGTCAGTACCTTCGTAGCCAACGCGGGGCTTACCATATCAGGATACCGACGGAGAGCTGTTGGAAGGAATGACACAGGCATTTCCATGTCGAAAGGTTCGGTCAACGGTGCGTGCTCAATGGCCGGCCGTTTTGACCCACCTTCGACGGTGTCGACCATGTAGTACCTGACTAGAGCCAACTGGACTTTGAACTTTATCACCGGGAAGCGAAACTGTCCTCGACGTTGAACAGCGGTGGACACTTCGCTTACGAACAACGTGAAGTGCTGACCCTCGTCCTCTTCGATCTCGACGGACACCAGCATTTCAGGTGGGATGACCTTACGATCTGAGGACGTAAGACCGAGGTCGTCTACATCCTCGCGTTCAGGCGGAGGCGGAGGTTCCGGAGGACCCTTAGCAGCGTTCGCCTGTTCCTGCTTCTCCCCATGATCAAAGCCGGCGTTGCCGAACACGTCGTCATCGTACTCACTGAGGATGTCTTCCCGGAACTCGATCTCTTCTGGAGACACCAAGCTTTCCGGCAACGCGTCAGCGCCGGTGTACAGGTTCTTTTTTTTCTTCTTCCGTCGACGTGCCATGTTGAAACCTCATGTAAAAACAAAGGGGTGGCTGCTGGGCAACCAGCCACCCCCTAATAGCCTCTATGCCGAGGCCTTCTGCTTCAAGAGCTCTTTCAGGACCTTACGCGGGTCCTTACCCTCAGAGAGTTCTTTGTACTCTTCATCTGACATACCCAAGGCCTTACGTGTCTTTGTGATGGACACGGAGATCTCGTTGTCGGTCAGCTCAGAGAGCTTCTTTTTCTGCTTGGCCGGCTTCTTCTTGGGGGCCTCGACTTCCTCGACTTCCTTGACCGCCTCGACCTTCTTCTCTGCGGCCGGTTTCTTCTTCTTGGGCTCAGCTTTCTTCTCGACCTTCTTCTCGGGGTCGGCTTTTGCCTTTTCCGCGCCCGCGAACTTCTTCGTGAGCACTTCCTCGGACTTACGTGCGTCCTCGTTGTCGATGGTCATGACGCCTGTGCGCAGCAGGTAGGCGCCAACGTTCAGATGGACTTCCTTGATCTGCTCCACCTTGACGCCGAGCTTCTTGGCGACGTACCGCGGCTCTTCTTCGAGCATGTAGTAATCACCGACCTGGAAGATGCGAATGTGCGGCAGATCCTTGAGCTCGGGGCTGTTCTGGAACTTGTGCACCTTGAACGGCAGCAGGGCGATCCCGTATGCCTCCTGGAAGAGCTGACGAGCCTTCTCAGCGGCAATGAGCTTCTGCCCCTGGTTGACCTGCAGCATCCAGTGAGAGACCGCTTCCACGATGGCTGCACCCAGACTGGGCGAGTCACGCTTCTCATCCTTGGCGATGTCCATCGAGAGGCGGTGAGCCTGCAGGATGGTGGGCTTTTGAGAAGCCGGAACCTCGAAGGACATTCGTTCCATCGGATCGCCTTCATCCTCTTCCTGCAGAGCCTTCATTTCGGCTTCGCGCTGGCCGAAACGTTGTTTCATCTCGTTGTCGAATTCCTTGTCGTTCAGGATGTCAGCAACCTTCTCAGGGTGCTCCATCATCTTTCCGTTCAAGGCATCGAAGTCAGCCTTGTCTGCAACGTTCTTTTCGACCTTGTCGTAGAGCGCCGCCAGGCGACGGTACTTGTACTTGTTGAGGTCAGACGGGTCCTGTCCCATGATGGTCAAGCAGAGGACAGCCTTGTAGTGGCGCTCCACCGTGAACCAGCTGTCACCGAGCTTCTTCTCGAAGTAGTCAGTGCGGGGCAGGATGTTCCCTTCAGCGTCCGGCTCACGCCACGCCTGACGGGCGATCAAACGAGAGCTGCTGAGTGCGTACTCAACGCGATTCTCGTTCATGGAATGACGACTGCCGACGTGCTTCTCTTCAAGCTGAGCAGTGCTGAGGCTCAGCCCGTGCTTCTTGCGGTTCTCCGGTGACATGTTCTTGAAGAGGATATCCTCAGCGTCAGGAGCTGCGTTGTAGGCCTCAAGGGCTTTAGCAGCTTCAGTTAGCGGAACCTCTGTCAGGTCACGAACCTCTTTCTCCGCCGGGGCGGCTTCCTTCTTCACTACCTCGGCATCAATAACACGCTTCTTGGCCATCTCATGCTCCTGGATGTTGTGGCTGCAGACTCTGCAGTCATTTATGAAAACAGATCGATTTGAACGGACACGTTTTTGCTCTCTGATGCTTAGCATCTGGGCACGCCCGGTCAAGAGACTCCGGACTTGTTGCTTGCACTGCTTTTCTTACTGCCCGGATCTTTTGAAACTGTTCACGAATTACCTTGTTGACACCGTTGACTCTGTAAGTCTTGAGATCGTAACTACTCTTGTTCACGTAGATTACGGCGACGTGGTCGACGCCGGAGGCGTACGCGTAGATCAAGCCCTGTATGACGTGGGAGGATTCAGGTCCACACCGTCGTTTCCACAGCTCGGGGTCTTCGCTTTTTACCTCGGCCACCATGTCGGGATGCCCCTTGATGCGGAGCATTCCGTCATAGTGGCCTACGATTCGAAAGAGTTCTTTCTCCAGTTCGGTGAGTGTTTCTTCCTTCACTCCTAAGACCTTGCTGGCAGGTACTTCAATGCCAGCTTCCTTGAACCAGAGGGCGTGACGACCCTTACCGCAGCTGACGCACTCCTTAGGCATACGAATAAGGTCGTCGTCGGTGCCGTGCACATGGCCGCACTTAGAGCACTGCCAGATGCCGTACAGCACCCCCATCTCTCCGAAGAGGCGAGACTGCCACCAGTTGTGCGTGGCGTGCCCGGCCTGGAAACGCATCATCGTGGACGGAGCGTGTTTGACGTGCTTCACCACGTCCCCAGACATGCGGGCGAGGATGTTGAATACCGCCTCCCGAGAGCACCAACGACTGAAGCCAGACGGGTGAAATCCAGGAGCCCTGTGATCAGGCTCTTTGAACTTCATCCACGCCTTGACGCCGTTTGCGAGATAAGGGAATTCCTCCACGGCTCCAGCTTCGACCGTGGTAGGTAGCGCCTCAACGCAGATTTCAGCCTCTATCTGGGCAGCTCGATCTGATTCAGCCATTCTTCGGTCTCGGTTTTTGCGAGGGACATCCTAACCTTGGTGGTGTGGATTTCCCCCTTGTCAGTAATCAAAGTCAGGGTTAGTTCGTTTCTGTTTACTCCGGTCACTTCTCCGGTCATCAGCGCTGAAGGTATCCGCGTCAAACACATTTCGCAGACCACGTTCAGTGTGGCCTCTTCGTCTATCGGAAGCCCTTTGTCTTCATCCATTCCAAGTACTCCGTCTCCGTCAGCTTCTTCCAAAACCTGGGCACCTTAGGGTCCATCGCTGCGCCCAGGTCTACATCGTTATCCTCTTCGTCGGACGGGACGTAGTAGAGGATGTCTTCGATAAACAGGTCACCAACTTTCGATCTCTCGCACCGGGCCGTGGATAAAGCGGGAATCCTGCTCAACACCTTCGCTTCATGCGAGATCTTGCCCAGGTAGGTCTTCGCCGGGGGCATCTTGCTGAGAGAAGCTTTACACTCAACAAGCATGAAGGTGCCCTTCACGTCCCCCTTAGCAATGACCCCGCTACCACTACCCTTTACTATCCGCCCCTTCAACAACTTCCTCACCCTCTTCTCGTGCAATCTCGACATCAAAATCCTCGTCTTCTGTGTCATCGAGGACTTCGGGGGTGTCTGGCTCGGCAGCTTTGACACTCTTTTTCGTAGACCGTCCAGCTCTTTCCCGCCGCTTGAGAGAAACCGTTGCAAACGTCGCGTCATCAATTTCCTCGTATTCGATCACCGGCTCATAGAACGGCGAGTAAAAGAAGTTGGCCGGGTCCAGGTAAGTCTTGGTCGAAGACGGGAACACCGCGTAGTAGATGGGGTAACGAGCCATCCACTGAAAGCTGCGGTTGCTAAGAGCGGCCAGGGCGTCCCTCTCCAACGGAAAGTTGATACCCATGACGTTATAACCCTTCGTATCCTTAGTCCACAAACCCAGGGATTCCAAGAGGGTCTTCAGCTGGTTAGCCTCGTCGGTTGAGCCGGCCTTGTTACCTTTCCAGTCCTGGGTGAAGACCTTGTATTCGCCGGTGTATCCTTTACCTCCGCCGATGCTGTTCTTCTTCACCTCGAACCGGAAGTTGACTGTGCGCTCGGCCTTGTCGGTGAGATCCTTGCCCGCGATGCCCGCGTTGACTTCGGCCTTGAACTTGCGGATGTTGGTGACCAGCATGTGCTGGTACCCCTTACCGCTGGTCTCCTTGTCGCCACCGTAAGCACCGATGTTTGCTCGCATCTGGTTCGAGCCCACCAGGGTGATATCACCAATGCGGTTGGCGCCCTTCTGGTGGTTCTTTTCCAGCAACGTCCAGATCAGATTCTGTACCATCTTGGCGTGTGAGCCGACACGTAGGTTTGAAGCGCGGCGACCCATCTGCTCCTCTGCGATGAGAGCAGAGAACGAGTCGATCAGCAGCATGTCGACAGCCTTCTTGTCGGCAGCCCGCTCAATGACGTCGGCTACAAAATCGCCACTCTTCGGGTACCCGATCATAAAGTGTTCGTCGTCGTCTTCGGGGATACCGAAGTTCTGCTCTACGTAGGCAGGATCAATACGACGTTCTGCGTTGACGTAGATCGTGCGGGCGCGGTCTTTCTTCTTGCACCGGCAGGCAATAGCGGTCTCGCCTGTCTCGTAGTCCACCCATTCAACGATAGGTGTCCAGCAACGACGACAGGTGTGGTAGACCGTACCAGCCAGATCAAGAAGGTCGTGCGTCTTGCCCGTACCTTCCGGCCCGGAGACGCCTGAGTTCTGACCTTTAGACCACCCGCCTCTGGTGGCAATATCCAGTTGGATATGCCACGTTGGGAACTTGATCCAGGCAGCTTCCTTCTCCGCCTTGATGTTGGTCAACCAGTTGATCTTGGTTTCCATGACGGCAAGCTCGTTCTCAGCGAACAGAGCCAGTCCCTTCTTAGTGGAGCCTTTCTTGGCGGGAGCCTTCTTCTTAGCCTTTGTCGGCTTCTCTGCCGGCTCCGCTGCTTTCTTCTTCTTTGCCATGGGTATTCTCCGTTACAGCAGGTCGTCCACAGTGAGATCCTTGTCCTGACGGAGAGAGTTGACCGGAGTCAGCTTTACCGCCGTAGCCGTGGCGTCGATGCGTCTGCGCACCAACTTGTCAGCTACCTTCCCGAGACCGATCAACGCGTTCTCGATCTCGTCTTCGTATTCAAAATCCTTGTCTACTTTCAGCACCACGTATGAACCGGCGGTGCTGTAAGCAGTGTTCCCGTTGTCATGCAGAAGGCTGAGGTTCAGCGATGTGGCTACCTCAATCCCTTTCACGGGAGCTGCGAGTTTGTGGCGTTTTTTAGGTGTGACGGTTCTGGTAGCCATGGTTATATCCTTTTCGGTCAAAACTTTCAGCACATTGATTTCAGGTTTTATCTGGCCCGTAGTCTGCATCTTGAATGACAACAAGAAGATGCAGCTACCCGCCGGAGAAGCCCTGTACACAGGTATTTTGAGCCTGTCCATCATTAGATGCCTCCCTTCTTGATTCTCCCGCTGTAGTGAAATCGAAGGAACGGACAGTGGTTGATAACAGTGGCGGAGTCGACTTGCAGGTAGCCCTTCTTCACCCGTATGTAGGCGCGTCCCTTCAACCGATCGATGTTGTCCACCGGGTCGATCACCACAGGCTTACGTTTACCAGGTAAGTATCGTTGAATTCGTCCGATCAGCTGACGAGGGTCCGCGACAGGGAGGGCCTGAACTAAGCAGTCGAAGTGCTGGATATCCAGTCCAACTCCACCCTTCTTGAGAGTAGCGAACATGACCGTGTTAGGGTCCTGCATCTGCTTCATGATGCTCGCGTGGGCCTTGGCACTGGTAGGACCCATGAACATCACGTACGGGGCTCCTGTGACCTCGTGGAGGGCTTCAGCCAGCAACGTCAGGTGTTCTTTGTACTTCCCCAACACGAGTAGCTTACGTCCCTTCTCGACCATGGTTTTCAGTAGGTGGACGAGAAAGATGTTCCGTTCGTCGTCTTTGGCAATCTTCAGGTCCAGGCCGAACTTGTTGCGTCCTTCGATGCTGTATTCCTGGACCTTGTTGTAGCTGTGTTCGTACGGGTGCAGATGTATGTCCACCGGCATCTGGTCAGTGTCCAACGACACCTTGACGCTTCCCAGGGCATTACGGAACAAGGGGTCCAGCTTGTCGAACCGGTCCCCTGTTGCCGTGAGGGGCAGGGAGTACTTGAAGTTGACGTTGAACACGCACTTCTGGAACTGCTCGGCAGCTATCATGTGCGCTTCATCTACAATCAGCAGGTCACACTGCAACTTCTTGCCGGTGTGCTTGTACAGCGTCTGAAGCATACAGATGATCACGTCACCGTGGAGCTTCTTGCGCCCGCCACCGTAGTACCCGATATCAGCCGTCGGGTCGAATCGTTTGATCTGGTCCACCCACTGTTTGAATACAGCCTCAGAAGGCGCTACCACAATCGTGCGCCCGCCCAGTTTCGCGCTGGTGTAGATGGCGGACACGGTCTTACCGCTACCGCACGGAGCTTCCGCAAACACCCCGCGGTTCTTCTGGAGCAGCCTGACCAGCTCAGGTGTGCTGGTACAACCATCACCAGGGCGCTGCTGGTGTCGTCGAAGCTCGCCGGCAAACTCCCGTGGAACAAGCTTGTTCTCCGGTTCCCGGTTCACGATCAGGTGGCGGTACGTGGACCCAAGGTGCTGCAGATACCAGAACTTAGGCAGGTAGAACCTGTCCACGTCTTCCTGGAACCCGAAGATGAAGTTTCCATCCCTGGTGGTGAAGCGCAGGCCTTTGTAGATCTTGTCCAGATCTTCGTTCCTGAGCACGCTCTTAGGCACGGAGACCGTACCCTCGACAATGATTTTGTTGTGGGTATCAGTCATTTTCACACCATCATCATCAAGTCGTCCATGTTCTCCATGAACATGGGTTTCGGGTTCGGCCAGAACTCCTTCGCTACCTCGTTGATAACCTTGGTGCGGCGCTTCAGTTGGTTGTTCCATTCCGGGTATACCTTCACTTCCTTCTTTTCCTTCGTCACTTTGTGAATCAGGGTTTTGGTGCCGTCTTTACCCTCGGCCCAGTTGTCGACGATGTGTACGTCTGACAGGACAGGGACCTTCAACTTGATCCAGGGGTATTCCATGCACCACTTCAGCAGCATCGCCACTTCCAGGGCAACGCTACGGCGGGCCTGGAGAACTACTTCGTCGTGCACCTGCGCCAGCGGGTCTACACGGCCAAGGAACTTCCGGTGCTTGATCACCTTGGTGTAGAACTGGAAGAGCATGGCTTTGAGGATGTCAGCACAGAGGCCCTGAACCTTAGTGTTCAGAAGACCACCTGCCTGCATATACGTGTTTACCCATTCACCGTCGCGGAGCTCCTTCATGGGCCAGCGACGGGTGCGACCGGTCATCGGGATTTCCCAGACGCGCTTACCGTTACGCCACATGGTGTCGAACTGCTCAGTGGTGTGACTCACGCCCGGATAGGACTTGAAGTACGTCTGGTTCAGCATTATGGAGACCGCGAGGTCGAGCTGGAACTGCTCCGCAAACTTCTCAACACCGATGCCGTACGGGAGGCCGAAGTTACAGATCTTGGCGTAGACACGCTCGTGTAGTTCCGGCGGGCACAGCTCAATGAGCTGGTTCAACGTCTTCTGGTGAAGGTCAGCAGCGGTATAGTCCTTCTCACCATCTTCGGCTACCGTGAACTTCTGGTATTCGGCGATCATCGCCGGCTCGTGACAGACGTGAGCAATGCCTCGAAGCTCTACCTGAGAGTAGTCCGCGACGATCAGTACGTAGTCGTCGTCAGCGATGAAGGCCGACCGCACCTTCTTGCCAATCTTGTGACGAGACGGGATCTGCTGAAGATTCGGAGAGCTGCTTGACCACCGCCCGGTGTCTGTACCGAACGGGCGGAACAGGCAGTGCATCCGACCATGTACCTTACTGAACCTGTTGATGAAGGCCTCACGGAGTTTCTCCAACGCTCTGATCTCAAGGATCTTTTGCGCCAACTCATGTTTCTCGTCAGTGACGTCTTCGCCATCCAGCTTTACTGTGTAGAGGAGAGTCACCTTATCGCACTTGTACCAAGCGTGTGCTTTGGGGTTCTTCTCCATTTCTTTCTTCGACCTGGACGTCTGGATCGGCCCACCCTTGCGGGTGCAGACAGCCTCTCCCGTGGTGAAAAGGAGTGTCGAGATCATCTTGCCGTCGTTGGTCTTGAACGTCCACGTCTCGGCTTCACTTTCGGTCATCATCTTGGCTTTGACCATGATGCTTCGACCGATGGCCATAATGTCGTTGTGCAGCTCGGCAGTCGTAGGCTCGATGTACTTCCGGTCGATCATCTTGATGCGCTTGTTGCTGAAAGGGAACCCGGTGATTTCCATGTCTGTAGCTACGTCACCGACGACACGTTCAACCTCAGCCCACCCAAGTTTGCCGCTCTCCAACAGGAGCTTCTTGAACTTCCAGTACAAGCGGAGAGCCAGCTCTGCGTCCTTGAGCGCATAGACCTTGAACAACCTCTGCTGCTCGTCCTCAAGCGACACTGTCTTCTTTTTCAAGAGATCAAGCCGGCGGTTGGCGGCGCGGAGAACCTTGTCAGTAGAATCTACGAGCGAGGCCTCAAGGGCCTCGCGCATTTCACGCTTCTTGGACTGCTTCTCTTTTGATGGCAGACCGGACGCATCAACTTCGCGGCGGTACTGGTCGTACATCTGCCTGTTGCGCTTACGGCGGTGTGAGTTCAACTTCCTGACCATTGACCGCCACTTCTTGTGGATGGCCTTACCTTCTTTCACCAGCTCCGCTACCTGCTGAGCAACCTCTCCATCAACGAATATCTCTTTGATGCCCATGAACTTCTTGGCGCCAAGGTACTTACCTGCGGCGCCGTCCAGTGAATGAGGCTTACTGGACTTCTGGTTACCCAGGTTATCGTTCAACCACGACAGGTTCATCGTGTCGACGATCTTGGCTTTGATCTGGCGGAGAGGCGTAACGAACCGATGCAAGAACTTCGCATCGTAAGACTTGTTGTGCGCGATAATGCGCATCTTGCTGTCCAAGGTGAACAGCCGGAGAATGTCGTGCGTTTCCTTAGTTGGGTAGATGATTGCACTTTTGATGCCGCGGCCTACACCTCCGGCGATCGAGTAAAACAAAGGCTCTGCTGTTCTAGCGTCTTTAGATGATGCTTCAACGTCGAAGCCCAGAACACCGTACTTCTTAGCGAGATCGTAGACCTCTGACGGGTCGTGGTTCTTCCTTTTTTTCTTCTTAGCCATAACACTTCCTCGTCTGTGTTTACCGTTTAGGGCGGTCGGTACAGGTCCCTTATGGCGGCAGAGTCTGCAGCCATGGTGAGACAGCACGGCCGAGGGAACCGAAGCTCCCTCGGCCTAAAAAAGAACTACTTCTTGGCTGCCTTCTTCTTGGTTGTTTTCTTGGCGGTAGTCTTCTTCTTGGTCGTCTTCTTTTTCGGCTCTTCGCCGTCATCAATGTACTCGAAGTTCTCGCTGTTGTCCTTCATGTGCGGGGCAACATCTTCGGCTTCGTCGCTGGTGTCGTTACCGTCGTCTTCCTCTTCTCCGTCTTCCTCGTCTACGTCTTCCTCCTCATCCTCTTCACCGAAGCCGTCTTCGTCTTCAGCACTTTCTTCTTCCTCTTCTTCCTCCTCTTCCTCTTCCTCTTCTTCCTCTTCTTCTTCTTCTTCTTCTTCTTCGGTCTCGTCGTCCTCGATCTCTTCTTCCTCTTCCTCTTCCTCTTCCTCCTTCTTGCGCTTGTTCTTCAAGGTCTCAGAGAGGTTCGACAGATCACTGCCGTCATCGCCCATACCCAAGAGATCGTCAACTTCGACGTCCGGTCCGCTTGCGACACCGCTGGTGTCAAGGATGCTCGTGCTGGACGTGTCGCTGACCGCATCGGTGATGAACTTGTACTTGTCGTTCATCGCCTTAGCGTTACGGAGAACCATCTTCTGCTCGTCAACCGCCGCGTAAGGGAAACCCTTGTCTACACCAATGAGCTGGTACTTGCCGGCGCGGATACCCGCTTCGACAGACGCACCAAGCTTCTCCGGCGAGACTTCCATCGGACGGTCGTTCTCGTCGCGCTTCAACATCAGGGAATCGCCGATGGACCGGCTGCGCTGATCGCTACCACGGCTGATGCGGTACTTCATTCCAACCAGCGTTCCGTTCGGGAACTTTGCGCTCTTACGCTTCACACCGTAACGAGCCATGTTGTCAACGAGCACCTGCAAGATCGACTGGTCGCGGTCTGTCAGCGTGATGAACACCAAGCGAGAGCCGATCGAGTTACCGTTCCTACGCTCGTACACCTGGTCGGTGTAAGCGAGAAGCAGGTAGTAGCCCTTGGGTTCGGAACCGAAGGTCGGATCCTCACAGTACAGGCAGCGGTGACCGTGCTTGCGCTCGATGGCGTCGTAACCGTCCGGCGTGTTGCGAAGCTCGAAACGGGTGCACCGCATGAACTTGTACTCAGGGTTACCCCACTTCTCCTGCCACCGCACAGGGACCATGTGACCGGAAATAAGAATCGGGTCGGACACGATGATCAGGTTCGCTGACTGGTTGTACTTCAGCCGGAATTCGTTCTCGAAGTTCTGACCTTCGCGCTCCGTCTTTCCGGGCCACTTGAAGAAGCCAGCAGCAGCCTGGGCAGCAGCGGCCTGTTTCTTCATACCAGCGAAACCAGCAAGAGCGGTACCTTCAAGACGTGCGTACACGTCTACTTCCGCTTCCTGCTTTTCGCCGAAGTCGAGAGCCTCTTCTTCAGAGACTTTTCCAGACTTTCCAGGTTTGACTTTTTTCGCCATTTCGCATTCTCCTCATCAAGTACTTGTTGAAATTGTTTCTTGGACATCTTCTTTGGGTCGCATGGAAGTTTCGGCGTGTAGATCACCAGCTCTGGATACAAAGACTCGACCAACTTCTTCGACTCTTCGATCCCGTTCTGTCCCGCTGCGTCAGGGTCCAACAGGAGGTAACAGTACTGAACGCCCCATTTCTTGAGCTTCTGTATCTGTTCCTCGCGTAGGGCTTTACCGTACACAGCGAGTGAGTTCTCTACGCCCTGTTCCCAGGCGTGAACTACGTCAAATGGTCCTTCAAATATAACTACTGTGTCGGTTTCGTCGTTTAGTAAGTGTTCACCGAAGAAATACGCTTTGCTTGAGAATTTGAGTATCGATATGTATTTGTTGTTCTTTTCGGACCCTTGGTAGATGGACCGCGCCTGAGCGCCGACCACTTTCCCATCTCGGTCGATCGAAGGTAATACCACGCTACCTGAAGACACGTCAACACCAATTTGGAAAGATTCAACGCCTTTTTCATGCACGCCTTTTGAGGCCAACCAGTCCATCGGCATGACGTCCATATCGGCTCTAAACCGCTCGTCGTAGCCTGTGTAGACCATGCGTTGAATCTTGAACCCCGCCGAGAACCCGCTCTGTTTCCTGTTCAGATTGCGCAAGTCGTATTCAACCGCAAGCTCGTACGCTTCTTTGTATGTACTGGTGTGCCCAGCCAGTTCTTTGAGGGCGTAAACAAACGGACGGTTCTTGAAGTCACACACCCAGCATCCACAAAAACTCGGCGAAGAAGTACTGACAAAGAACGATGGTTTGGTGTCAAAGTTCTTAGAGTGCCCGTCGCTGTACGGCGCGAACGGACAGTTGGTGTAGATGAAGTCCGACCCGGACGATTTCTTGACCGTCGGTTGCTTCATCCTCTGTAACACAGCTTTGACTTCTTTAGCGTCCATGGTTTACAGGAAGTTGAGAGCGGCCATCTGACTCTGCCGGTCTTGCTCTTCCGCCTTGTTCACAGCGATCAAGTAACTCCAGTCGCAGGCGTTCAGGTCTGCGTTGTACCTGTAGGTCAAGTTGGTCATACCTTCGCGAGCTTTGAAGTTGGAGATATCAATGGTCTGCTCGCTCTTGCCGCCGATCTCGAACATATAACTAGACCAGGCGTTGAATGCGTCTGAGTAGGCCGTACCGCTCATTCCACGACCGCCGTAGCGGTTCTTGTGTGTAGTGAACAACGCGGCTACGTTGCGGCGGATGACGAACGACTTGAAGTCCTGAAGCAGGTTCATGAACTTCTCGTTGTTGTTCGTGCCATCCGCTGAACCAACGAAAGCCTGAACGTTGTCTACATACACGCCGTCAACACCATGAGCCGCTGTTTCAATCTCCAGCTCCGGGATTGACGTGATGTTGCGAGGGCTACCTATGACGAGGTTCTCACGCAGTGGACGAGAGACTTCCGAGTGCAGCCAATCTTTCAGACGAGCCTCGTCTTCGTTGGTCATCTTGCCCTCGGAGAACGCGGTGTAAGGCAATCCGCAGAGTAGGGCAGACACGCGCCACTTGAGCTCAAGCGGGACCATTTCGGTAGAAGCCAGCAGAACCCGATGACCCTCAAGAGCGGCGTGTCCTGCGCACAAGCAAAGGATGAATGTCTTCTTCTTGCCAGGGCGTGACTGGATGCCTGTCAGGTGACCTTTACGTAGGCCGCGCATGTCACGTTCAATTTCCTTGAACGGCAGAGGCAGGCCCATACCCAAGCCTTCCTTGCGGTTGATGTACTCCTGGAGAACATCCTTGCCGTCTCCGAAAGACATAGTCACGTCTGATGCGTCGATGTGCAGCCTGTTCAGGCGCATGATCGTTTCACGCATAGCGATCTTGAGCTTCTCCACCTGCTCGATGGAGAGCCGGTTGATAGACTCTTCGTCGTCCATCCCGTCAAACAACTCGTCGCTGTCCGGCCGCCCCATCACCAGTGACCCGAACGAGTCGCCGAGCAGGTGCTGTGTTTCAATGAAGAACCCACGAAGGTTCTCTTCACAACGCTCTTCAACCAGCTCCTCAACGATCATGCTCAGGGGCTCGTCGTTGGGGTCGAGAGTCAGCTCCGGGTAGAACCTCTGAACCTTGGCGGCGGTGGGCACCTTGCCGTGCTTGGCTACGTGGTTGCAGATGCGGCGGAAGATGGGTTGGTCAGCGGGGTCTAACAGGTGAACGTCGAACCCCGAGCGCATGACGTCAAGCGCCAACTCCCGTTCCAGCATCAAGTAAAAGAGCTTACTTGAAATGTTCATCAGACAGCTCCGGAGCAAAGACAACAACAGTTGAGTTCAGGCGGTGGGCCAACAGAGGGTAGCCACCGTACCCGTCAATGGTTTCAGCGGTGAAGCCGCTCTCTACGGGCATGTTGTAACCGCTGATGATGGTCTGCTTGCCTATGCAGAACCGGCGGTAGATCATCGCGTCTATCTCTGAGGCTACAGACGCCGCTACGTACGACAGTTCGGACACCAACATCAGGTCAGCGTGAAGAACGTCGTTGAAGCTGTCGAAGCCTCCGGCGGTGGTCTCTTCAAAGTTCTTCTTGAGATCGAAGAACTTCGTGGCGCTGAAGTGCGCTACGACTTCACAGCTGTTCATCTCGGCCAGGACCGTGGTCAAGGCTACGCCGACAACAACACCTTCATACGGCTTCGCGGCGATACAAACGTCGTATGAGCCTACGCCTTTAGCGGCGGACTCTATGACGTCACCCACACGGTTGAGCAACTTCACAGCTGACAGCGCTACTCTTGGCGGGAACACCCCGCTAGGCATCTTCACGTTCTGCATGGTTTTCTATCTCTCTCAGGATTTCACGGTTTTGGATGTGTTGTTTGATCTGGGTGTTCAGGAATCTAAAGGTTCTGTGTTTGTCTTCGGTTAGCGAGGTCAGGGTTAGTTCGGTTACGTGGTCGTTGCGTCGTATGGTTAGTTCGTAGTCTTCGTTTTCAGCTGAGTCAGAAGCTAACAATAATTCTATGGAACCTTCAACTAAAAGATAAGGTTCCAGTCTTGCGGCCAATCCCTCTTTGTAGGCAGAGAATCGGCGCAGGTTCAGCTCTGTCAACGGAAGCTTGAAATCAGACAGATGCCGCTGGATGTTTTTAGCGAGCATCACCATACACCGCATCACTCCGCGCTTCGAAGCCCCTTGGTTGAAGAACGCTTTCAGCAGAGCCTTGAATATGTACTCGCTCGCCGGCTCATCGAAACCGACCGGGGTTACACGCTTGGGTAGACGCGACAAGAACAGGTTCATGAAGTCCACAGTCTTGAATTTGTTCACCACCTGGTCAGGCAGCTCTTCGTCCGCACGCATAACCTCAAACCCTTCCATCGGCTGGAAGGTTACTGGGTTCTTGGATTTAGCTTTCTTCATCGCCGCCTTGTTTTTGGCGACAACCCTACTGATGCGATCCTTAGCGGATCCATCATCGGCGAAAGCATCCTTGAGCGACGACATCTCGTCCTCTGAGCTATGATTCGGATTTCGTAAAGTTCTGGCTTTACCCACCTGTCCTGGCGGGGAGGGGGAACATATCCTACTAAAAAAGAAGTGTCAAGTGGATTCAAGGGGGACCGGGAAATAAATCCCGATCCCCCTCTATGGCTGCAGACTCTGCCGCCATCACCACCCACGCTTACTTCTTGGATTGCTCCGGTTTTTCAACCTTCACCTCAGACTTGGTCGACGCGTGGGACGTCTCCTTGTCGTTTTTTGCTTTGCCTTTTTTGGTCTTCTTCTCTTCCTCTTCGAGGATTTTCTTCTTCTCGTCGCTGATGCGTTTTTCCCACGAGAAGGAAGACTTGTCGAAGGCCTTCATCGTGTACTCGCCGACGGTGCTATCCCACGGCACGAGAATCTTTGTCATCTCAGGCTCAGGGCAGAACGGCGGCTCAACCTTGTAATTGAGCTTGTCGACGTGATCCAACTGGATGGCAAGCTTCCAGCTGGTCTCTTTCCCCCTCTCCCGAGGAGGGTAGAACTTGGTGTGTCCGTGCCCTGTTGCGTACGAAGCCGCCTTCTGACCGGTGCCCTTCGATCCCATGGCGTACAACAGGATCGACCCCTTCGGGGCGTCGTCTACGTATTCGAACCGGTAGTTAGCATCAGCGTACTTCAGCATCTCGTCGTACATCTTTTGACGATCCTCTTCGGTTAGAGGCTTTCCGGCTTTCTCGGCCGCCGCGTCCTTCATGGCGATCAAGCGGTCGATGAACATGTGGTTGTCGATGGTGTGATCACCGATGGCCATGGGGTTGATGCCCAGGGATTTCATCCAGTCCGGTGCGTCCGTGTGAGTGGACAAGCCCTTACGGACGAAGACCTTGGAAACCCCGAGATGATACGGACTCACCAGGTCGTTGATAACCGTACTGGCGTAGTGCATAGGCACCCCGCTTGCCTCGTTCAACGGACAGGCCTTGTACCAATCCTCGTCGGCGTTGTGCAGGTTCCTGCCGAACATGTGGATCAGGTACTCTTTTGTTCCCTGGAAGCCGCAGGTCTGTACGGACCGTTTTGACGGATACTCGTACTTGTAGACGGCTTTCTCCAGGTAGACCCTGGTGATTTCCTTCTTATCTTCTGTGACCTTCTCGATCTTCAGGCCAGCTTCGACGGCGGCCTTGAGGAAGTCTTCATCGTCGTACGTCCACTGAGTTTCCTCAGGGTCGTCCGGGTCGATGATCTCGAACTTCTCCTTAGGTTTGGAGTATGACGACTGGTGGTTCCAGTTTCCTCCGCCAATACCGTACATACCACCGTACTCATCATCGAAGCTGCGCTGATAGACGTAAGAAGAGCTGGTGTCCAACTCGGTCTTGAGGTCGTTCTTCACGCCGACGAGCTTCAGGAAGATGGCGCCGGCTTGTTCTACCAACTTGTCGAGACCGATCGTCTTCAGAAACTTTTGGCGCGTGGTCTGCTTCTGTTCTCCTCGCACGGTTGAGTATTTCACTCCGATCATTTGCTCGCTGACAAGAAGGATCTGCTTGCGTTTGTTACTTGCCATCATCCTTCTCCGCTGGGGCAGCTTCCGGCTCGGGCTGAGCCTCCGGTTCCTCCGGAGCCTCGATGTAACCGTGCACGGCAATCTCCCTGGTTTGGTCGATCATGTGACCGTCGCGAAGCATTCGGAATGCGACCATGGTTCCGAGTGTCGGCTCAACCTCTCCGCCAAAGTAGGCTTCGGGGTCTTTCCCTGCGAACAGCGTGATGGCTTTGCCTGTAGCCATACCTGCCTGAATGCACAAGCTGGCGAATTCAACCAGCTTGCACGGCGGGTCTTTCACGTCCTGCACTGCGGCCATGTCCTGGGCTGAATTGCCCTGGAGCTTAGCCTTCACACCGATGTTGAAGTGGTCGTGATTTCGCACCGACCACACTGCCTTGCCGTGACCCGCCTTGCCTACTGATACGTGCAAGCACGGAACATCCTTGCGGATCGAATACAGCCACAGCAGCTCACGGGCTTTGATGTTGTCGACCATGTCGAGAACGATCTGAGTGTCGTCAGGGATGATCGACAGCAGGTTTTCCGCTGTGACCTTCTCAACGATAGCTACGGCCTCGTGGCCGTAGTCCTTTACCCGTTCAGCCATGACCTCGGCCTTTGGCTTGTCGAGGTCGGCCGGGGTGAAGAACTGGTTGGCGAAGTTGCGGTTGTCGATGGTGTCGTTGTCGATGATGGTGAACTTGCTGGGGATTTCGAGTGCGGTAAGACGGGCGGACAGAAACTCTGCCCCGTAGGAGCCGACAGCGCCGGCCCCCACAATGGTGATGTGCGGCATAGGTCTCTAGCCTTTCTTCTTTACGACCTTGGGAAGTTCCATGGCCTGTTTGAGTCCGGCGAACTGATCTCCGCCGTGCACTTCTGCGTGCTTGAGCAGGTTCTGCAGATCAACTGTACTGACTGACGACTTGTGTACTGTCGTGCCGGGGAAAGACTCCCCTACAGACTGCCTGTACTTGGCGCGATAAGGACCGTGGATCCAACGTCGCAGGGTGAGGTGCGGGCGCGAGTACAGATCGATCACAGCGGCCTTGGCATGATTGCCGGCGGAGCCGCGTTTCACGTTCGCGTCATTACGCATGCACCAGTCTGAGGACATGAAATACCACTCATGGTTCATGGGGTTTTCTGGAGCTTCCCAGTCCCCCAACAGCTCAGGGCGGAACTCCTTGACCATCTCCTCGTACCAGCTCAACTTTGTGACGTACGCGGCGCACCCCGCACTGAACAGGTTGATCTGGTTACCGTTTTTCTTTTTGATGTTGAAGCGCAAGATGTACGTCGGACCACCGTAGATGATGGCCATGTTCAGTAGGTGGTTTTCCGGATCTTCCTTCTTGGTGAAGATCTTTCCGTCCCGCCCGAAACTCCACTCTCCTTGCCCGCTGTTGGACACGTATCCATTCTTCGGCACCTTGAAGTTCAGGGCTTCTGGACAGTACGTATTACCGCGGTCGGTGGCATACACTGCCAGACGTTTGCCGATCATGGTGATCTCACCGGGCGCATCCGCGGAGAGGAACTCTTTCTCGATGGCCTTGATCTCAAGCATCGAGGTTTCGAACTCCATCTCAGTGGGCGGCTCTGTGATCCAGCACGACCGAGTCTTGGCCAGCTTCTGGGCTTCAGGCATGAGCTTCTGCAGGTCAACAGGGACAGGCAGTAGTGACATCTGCTTGTAGGCTGACTTGAGAGCCTTGCCCACGAAGAATCGAGTTGCGTCCTCACCTGAAGGAAGCTCCTCCATATCCCCGAGACGTGCGCCCAGCGGAAGGCCGGGAATTCGATTCGGGTCTTTCTCGTCGTGGGAGATGTACAGCTTGATTGCCCGTACAGGCACGATCGGTGTTCTTCCACCTGCGAACCCGTCACGCAGTGCAATCACAGCTCCTGAGCCGATTGACGTGTTGTCCATCTTCGGGTTGTCGTACAGGTGGCCAGGAATTTCGCTGGCAGACTTCTTACCGAAGGGCACGAACACCGGACGTTTCCCGCCAGTGTTGACCCAACGGAGGGTTGTTGGGTTGAGGTGTTTCTTGACGATCTTTGCGATGATGTCGAGATCAAACAAACCTTCCTGAGCGATCTCGATGTTCACGTTCACAGGAGCGATCTGGTTGAAGTAGGGCGAGTTTGCAGCCACGGCTTCTCTGTCGCCCTGGGTGAAAACCGATACGACCAGCTGCACCGTCCCGTCAGCTCTGGGTTTCAGTTGTTTCAGCTTCATGGAGCTCTCCGGTTGTAAAGAAAACAGGGGGTCGATTATCCGACCCCCTGCATCCAGAATTTCAACTCAACGGGTCCGATTTAGCCGAAGACGGTGGCCAGCTCGAACGTGTAGTTGCCCTGCTTGTCCTCGGTGAGCTCGATTTCACCTTCCTTGATCAGGAAGCGGTCGGCACGGTCGTCGAGGGCGATGTCACCTGCGTAGTGCTCCAGCAGGTACTTGATGCCGATGGCGCGAACCTGGTCCTGCTTGGACAGGCCCTTGCCACCGATGGCGTTGTACGCCTTCTTGGCGCCCAGCTGCGAGTCCTGCATCTGTTCCAGGGCCTTCAGCTGGTCTTCGATCGACGCGTTCTCATCGAGAACAACGTCCTTGTACTTTGCTTCGTTGAACTTGGGTCCTTCGTTGACGTCTTCCAGCATGGGAAGGTCAACGACATCGGTGATGGCCAGGGACTTGCCCTTCGGGCCGCGACCGAAAACTGCGAATGTCAGAGTGGAGCTCATGAAATGCCTTTCCTGTTCTTGGTCCAAGAATGATTGTCAACAGAGTCTGCAGACTCGCCTTTTTTCTCGATGGTTGTGATGCGGTGATTTAGAAGATGTTGTTCTTCGAAGCCTCGCCGACCTTTGTCTCAACCAGGCCCCACTCGATGAGCAGGTTCTTGACCTCGACGATGTCTTCCTTGGGGAAGCTGAGCTTCTCCATGAACTTGAGAACCGGCAGCAGCAGAGGCGCCTCCGGCAGGTACGTTAGGCCTTGAGACTTCTCGGCCTTCTCGTACCAGCAGGCGTGGCTTGCCTTCCACTGGTTCTTCGGATCCTGTGCTGCGTACGCCTCGATGTACACCCCGTGCTCCGGGTGCTTCCCCAAGACAATACGAGCGTTGGCGTTCTCTGTGGTGAACGCGTGTTCGTTCATAACCTTTGGCATAGATCCTCCCCTACTCGATAACCGCTGCTCGTTGCGGTCCAACAAGGACCAACCTGTGTCCGACAGTCGAGCACATTATTTCTTTGTCGGCCTGAAAGAAGCTGACTAGCTCGGAGGCACCATCCATCGGGATCAGGTGCTCGTCCTTGTCGTATTCTTTTTGCCGGTAAAAACATTTGCCGTTGAAACCAACCCACATACGCTTCTGGAGCTTCTTGTCTCTGGCGATAGTCTCCCGGAGATTCGAAACAGACAGAAGCAGAGTCTCAAAGTCCTCGGTGAAAACCGAAGTATCAAATAGCTCCACCGTCTTAGAACACAAAGGGCCAAGGATTTTGGACTCTGTTGCGTCGTTCAGATTGACTGAGTTCTCCGTCCACAGGAGGATGATCGTCGCCGATCCTTCTTCCCGGTCGTACGTGAGGGCCTTGCCGTAGTGGAAGCGTAGACCCGTAAGCTGCTCCGACTTCTGGTATAACCTCCGGGCCTTCTCGGACATCTCCCCCAAAGCCGTGGCCTTCATGGCGGTGTCTTGGTAGAGAATGTCGAGAGATGTGGATACCGCGGGCGGAGCGAAGTAGCTGCGAGTGAACGCCGTCAACTGAACCTGCAGTCGACCTACGGCGGAATCCGGGGGGTCAACACCAAGCTCTTTCTTGACCCAGGCTTTCAGGTCTTCTGCTGGAATGACGAACATCTTCAATCTCCTGGTAAAACAACAAGGCCTGTGAGAGGCCCTGCTGTTGTGACACGTCGAGCTGTCACCTACGGGAGGAGCCAGTCCGCCAGTAAGGTGATCACGTCGATGAGGCTACCCATGATGCGTTACCCTTCAGATTTTTTGACGTTTGACGACTTGGATATCGAACACCCGGTCGCCTGTGGCTTCGAACAGGTCGTCGCAGATGATCCGAGCGGCGCCGGCAATATCGCCGGAGTTCCAAGGCAGATAGTACATCGTGCCCTCGGTCTTCTCGTCGCCGACCCCCACCACAATGGTGTCCGTTTGAATCAACTTGTCTATGGCCGCCAAACCGTCGCCAATGAATATGTCCTCCCACGTTGGTTGTGGGACTGTCCAGTCGTGCTTCCGGCGGAACATCCGGGAGCCCAACTTTTCCTCTACTAGCAGTTGGACGCGCATAGCCCTGTCGATGGCGTCCAAGCTGTCAACGGGCTCAGTGCTTCGTAGCGCGTTGACGATCTTGCCTTGATGGCACAACGGCTCCGTCCCGTATTGGGACAGCACGACCGCCGCGGTTGCTACTCCTGATTTTAGGAGCAGTGTGAAGTCCGTGGCCTTTCGGCTGCGGACCATTCCAAAACCTACTTCACGATAATCTCTGCGATCTGTGTCATCCAACAACTGCGCGATTTCTGTCGAGTACCTCTTCACCTTGTCCTCCACGATTAGGGCCGGAAGATGAGAGGACCAATTTCCTCTCATCTTCTTAGGCCGTAATCAGAGGCTACTCCTGCGGATCTTTATTGATCCCGTCGATAGCGTCGGTGATGATGTCTCTGTCGGTTTCGATGTCGTCGATGAGCGACATCTCCCGCTTGTCATACTCCTCTTTGCTGTACGACGTGAACTCGCACTTTTCTTTGCGGGCGAGACTGGCGAACTTGTCCAGGTTGGACAGGAACTCCAGCTCTACGTGGGACTTCAACAGGGAGAGGATGGACCGGTAGACGTTCCACGCGTCACTGAGGTTTTCATCGGTAGGTGGTTTTTCTTCACCGAGGAATCCGACCAGCAACTTGTGCATGGTCTGAACTTCGTTGGACCCCTCATCCAACAAGGTATCTTCAGGCATATCAAACACCAACGCTGCGACCTCCACCGTTGAGAAGATCTGCTTCTGCACGTTCACGTCGTCCGCCACCTTGAGCAGCTCGGCCATCTTTCCCTTGACCTGGATCTTGACTACAACCAGGTCCTCATCCGGCTTTGGTAGCTTCTTAGTCTTCTTGAACTCCGACATGTAGTGGTAAACCTTTGCGGTGAAGGTCTCCATGTCACAGGTGTAGATGTCCTTCACACCGGGACGGTGCATACTGCTGCTGCTGTTGCCGTTGGAGGTTGGAGGAGTTTTATCTGGACGATTCTTCACCGTCTCCTGCTCGGCGTACTTCTCAATGTGCTGCTGCGGAGCTGGCGGGTACGGAAGGCTCTCCTTACCCCACTTACGTTTGGTCTTGAAACGGAAGTGCGGGAGGACGTCGCGGGCGTCGCCGGTGTATGTGGCCACCAGTACAATCTCTCCGCTCTTTGTGTCCATCTTGCCGCCCAAGGGCGTGATGATGACGTCACCGTCTTGCAGCCCGCCGAGAGTCTTTCCTGATCCCTCGGGGATGCGGTAGACATCGACACCGCCTTTTTCCTTGATAAACTCCAAGACCTGGGCATAACACTTCTCTAGCTCGTCTTTCGATCTGGCGATGATCGGGTAAATGTCCTGGTGCATCGGGCCTTTAGCCGACTTGATTGTTGTAGCCATAAAACCTCCGGAGTAATGATGACCATGTTCCCTGAGGGTGTTTCCACCCCCGAAGGCAAAGTGAAAGGCTCGTTCTCCAAGAGTCCTGGTGCCATCAACGAACAGATCAAGCGCGATCGCGCCGCGGAATCCGTGAAGTTGAAGGCGTCAGAAGACGCAGAACGAGAGAAACTGGCGAGGGAAAACAAAGGTGGTGATGACGATGCAGAGTCAGAGCAGCCGTCTATCCTCCCGAAGCACGTTGACTCTGCGGTTTACGGGAAGTTGACGTTTGAAGCCTACAGGGAAAAGTACCTCTCGGTGTTTGAGCAGGTCCGCGACAAGGTGCACCTCACCAAAGGCTACGTCGAGTTCAACACAGAGATCAGCGGACAGAAAATCTCACTATCTTCTTTGACCAAAGGACAGCAGCGTTTTGTGAACTACATTGCGCGTGGCGACGCCGCGATGACCAAGATGCCGTCCCTCGACGAACAGGAAGAGTTCGGACGCTGGTTCCTGCTGATGTCGATCACTTCAGCCGGCGCCAAAGATGTTCGTCTACCGAAACCGCCTCGCGTGTCGTCCAGCGACTTCGAAAAGGACAAGACCGACAGGACCATTCGCGAGTATCTGGACAACAAACAGGTTGAATCGAAGCTGACCTGGCTTGACGACCTCGCTCAGGAGATCTACCAGCACCTGTTCAACGTGGTCACTGACCTGTTGACCGCCGTGTTCCTGGCCGTCCGGGAGGACATTCTAAACCCCTAAGAACCCCTTCGGCCTTGTACCGAACACAGCTCCTGCTGAAGGGGTTTTCCTACAAAGACTGGGAGCCGGAAACAGCTTTCGACATTCACCTTGAGATCTGCATCTTGGAGCTCCTCAAGCGTGATTCTTCCATTGAGATCAGCCGCCAGATCCTCGACGTGTACAAACACGCCCGTTCCGAACAGCACGCCGCCGAGCTGGTGAATCAGCTGAAGGCGCTGTACCTCATCGGGTATGAGGAACAGGAATCCAGACGGAAGAAGCTGGAGCACGATAAATTCGTTAGACTGATGGAAGAGGGCATCGCGATTAGCTCCGTCACCAAGGAAGGTGCCGTAGCTCGCATGGTGACCATCGACAAACATAGCGGCAAACCGATCGGATAGGCCCATGGCAGGTGGCGGCTCCTTTGCTTCTGACCCAAGCTTCGACGCATACAACCAGCAGGTATCCCCTGCGATGGCGTCGTACTTCCAGACCATGGGTCAGCTGGAGCGCTCTCGCGGTCGGTTGATGGAAGTCAGCCAGGGCATCATGGGCGCAGTACCTGGCGCGATGAACCTGGCACAGTCTGGGCTCATGCGAGCCAACTCTGGTATGGGTTTCATCGGCGCAGGCGCATCAGCTTTCCACGGACAGTTCGTTGGCGGGTACAACCGATACCAGGGGCCGGTCACAGGTCAGCACGACTTCATGGGCCCAGGCACAGCTATCGCCGGCCTCATGGGCGGGCAACCCTTCATCCAAGGCAGGCATCAGTACGAGGGTTCTCACATCGCTCGTGATGTGGCCTTGCAGAACTTCAACATCGGAGCCCAGGACGCCGCCCGCACATTGCTGACCGATGTCGGTCCACAGGCCGCCATGATGATGGGCTTCGCGATGGGCGGTCCTTGGGGAGGCGCTGTGGCCGGAGCAGGTGTTGCTGCCTCGCTTACGGCTCCGATGGCACTTCGCAAATTCGGTGTTGATGCGCAGCTTCACAGTGAACGCTTTCGCCGTCAGATTCAGATGTCCATCGGTGAACGTCTTGGCGATAGGGGTGGTGCTAACAGGTTCCGCCTAAGTCGCGATGCTGCTGCGAATGCTTCTGGAGCTATTACTGACTACGTATCCGACGTTCAGAAACAGTACGGGTGGTTTGCTCCTGAAGCTAAAGAGTTCGAGCCGCTAGTTCAGGCGGCCATCGCAACGACGTCAGATAAAGACCTTCCCAAGATTCTTGAGAAGGGCGCCAAAGGACTGAAGGATAGAATTTCAGCTCTTCGTAACGCTGCGGCGGTACTGAACACAAATTTCGAAGAGATCGCTCAGCTCGCCACAGAGTTTGGTGAGGACTCCGAAACTGGCGTCGGTGGGCGGTTTGGGACGTTTGTTTCAGACCTGAACAAGGCAGCCACTCGGGGCCGTGGTTTGAACCGTCGTGCTTTGGGTTCGGCGGCAATTCAAGCTCGTGAACAGGCGCTATCTCAGGGTTTCCAAGGTGAAACTACACAACGTGGTTTCATGACCTTAGCCGCCGATATTCAGCAGCGGGCCAACATTGGAGCAATCAGCCGAGACTATCTGTTCGCCTTTGGCGGTAAGACACAGTCTGAAGCCGCGATAAATACGGCTATGGCTACGCAGCAGATGGAGCGGAACCTGGCCGGCGGCCCGTTCGGGTTGATGGCGCTGGCTCGTATGCGAGGCGGCGGTGGGATACAAGGCGGCTTGTTGGGCGGAGCACAGCAGCTCGGCCAGGAAGTAGTCCGTGACCCCTTCGGGTTCATGCTCGCTCAGTACAGTCCGCAGAACATCACAAGGATGGGCCAGGAATCTAAGTATCAGCTGTTCTCACGTATGCAGCAAACCTTCGGTGGCAGTCAACTTGGGCAGCTTGCAACCCTGCGTGCACTTGAGCAGACCGGGCTGAACAAGCCACAGGCTATGGGGCAGTACCGGCAAATTCGAGGCGAACGAAGGATACTGGAATCAACTTTCAAGGATTCCGGCTTATCAACAGATCAGTTGATGAACGCGTACTTGACCGCTAAGGGCACAACACCTGATCTTACGCTCAGAGAGTTTACTGAGGGCGGGTTTTCAACTGAACAGCTGAAGGATCTCGCAGGCGGTGACTCTTCGGCAAGCATGTACCTCGGCGCAGGGCGGACAAAAACCCCTGGTGCCATGGAGTGGATGACTGACGAAGAAATAACAGAGGCCGCTATACAGGCGGAGTCATTGTATACAGGTGAACGGCTCAAAAAGGGGACGGACCGCAGCCTAGATGTAGTTTCGTGGGACTGGATAGATACCGCTTCTGTTGCGCTAGCGATTCCTACCTTCGGAATGAGCTTGAGTATGATCCCCGCCCGTCGTGCCGTTGCGGCTGGACTTCCTTACTTCGCCGAAGGCATTCAACAGACATACGAGGCCTTCTCTGGGGATTCACGAGATCGAGTAGAAGAGACTGTCAAATCCCTCAAGGCTGAAAGAGAGGAAAAGAAGGAAGAGTACGCTCAGGCCTACGGATACGCGGGGACAACAAGTTATCTTCGGTCGAATATCGAGTCGCTGAAGCACATTGGAGTTATCCAGGAAGACCTGGGATCGCAGGTCGGTTTGGCAGGCCAGTTCCTCGCTGGACTGTACGGTAACACTGAGAAGTCGAAGGAAGCACGCGATCAAATTCTCACGTACCTCGAAGGTACGGACCCAAAGAAGGCCGCGGCGTTCAGAACGCTGAGCGAGAAAATGATAGTAACCGAGGTTGATGGAAAGACGGGTTTGCGTCTTCCCGCTTTTCAGAAGGGCGCCGATAAAGAAGTCTTCGAGGCGATGGAGCAGCTTTCTGCGGAGAACCTGGCGGAAGCCCTCACCGCCGCAGGCAAAGAAGGGGCACTCACAGACTTCAAGGCTCTCCAGGCTGCGTTCGAGTCAAATGCCGGTGTATCAGTCAAAGAGTTGAAGGACGAGAACGTCAGAAAGCAGGCCCAGGAGTTCACCAAGCACGTATTCAATCCGACGAGCGAGACGACGATGCTTCTACAGCAGCGGTACTTCTCTGCTTTCAGCGCCGGCTCGTTGGCTCAGCAGTTTGCCCAGGCCGCCGCAGGAATTGAGCGAACCGCTTACGCCAACTTGGCTAAACTGAGTGTAGAGGGTGGCGCTGTGTTGACCAGGACGTAATAAGACAGTGGAGTAGGTTTTGGACAAGAGAGCTCTATCTGCAGCTGCGGAGCGGATCGGCGAGAATATCGCCGAGTCTGTGGATAAGACAGCCATCTTCGGCATGTTTGAGCGAGGCGGTGCGAACATCGCTAAGCGCATGGGGATGAGCCCCGAGGCCCAGAAGGGCATCGGCCAGTTCAGTCGCATGGCTGCACCTATGGTGGCCGGGTCCTACCTGCAGCGCAGCGACAACTCTCTGCTGTCCGGCATCGGCACCGCGATGACCTACGCCCCCATGTTCATGGGGATGATGCCCAATAAATTGTGGGGCCCGGACACTCCGGTCAAGACCCCTGCAGGAGCGAAACCGGCACCCGCTGGTCCGGCCAAGAGTATGCCGGCCGCAGGCGCCCCCCTGAAGAGCATGAAGGCCACCGGGGTCAAGAAGATACTGCCCAGGACGAGCCAGGGGCTGGTTGCAAAGCCTATGGTGAAGATGCCTAAGCCGCGGATGATGCCCAGGTTCCGGTAAGTAAAAAACAGAGGGTGGGGATTTCTCCCCACCCTTCTTTTCCTACATGACATGCAGCGCCGTCTTGATCTTGTCGCGAGCCTCTTTGGTCATCGGCGGGATGAGAACGGTCTTGCCGTCCCTGCGCTTAGCTTCAGCAGCATCGTGGAATCGATTGATGACGGTCGATATCTCCGGGTCCTCACTGATGCCCTGAAGAATCTTCCAAACGGCCATCAACCATTTGTTCGTCTTATCGACGTAGACGACGGAGTGGGCCAACATCAACAGGTGGTGTGTCATCACGACCTTGTCGATGTCGAAGTCCATTTCGATCATCTCGGTGGTATCCAGAGCCTGCTCCAACTTCGCCTTAGCGTCGAGAAGTTGAAGATCTTTGGAATCCAACGACTCTTGCAGCTTCGCCGCTTTCTTCTCAGCGTCGGAGATGGCTTTGTCTTTACGCCGTAATTCGGTGTGGAGCTTGACGCTCTCTTTGTCTACAGCCTTCTGGAGCTTTGCTGCTACTCCTTCGGCAATCCTGTCTTCGTTGGTCTTGAGGGCGTCTTCCAGTTCCTTGATCCGATTCTCCAGACCTTGAACCTTATCGGCCTCCTTCAAGTACAGTTCGGCCGCCTCGTCTGTCTGGGCCTGAGCAGTACTGAGCTTCTCCTGCACTTGTGCTTGAATATTCGCCAGGAAGTCGAGGGACTCGATTCCTATTTTGGATGCAGGAGCGGCAGCCTGCGCTTCGTCCACCATCTGCTTTGCCACTTCTTCTGCTGCCACCGCCTTGATCAACGAAACAGGTGGTTCTACTACTGCAGGAGCCTCTTCCTTCTCTTCTTCAATCTCGAAGTCGGCGTTCAATATCTCGGTGACGGCTGAACCTCGACG
>Ga0307380_10001909_pt1 | contig 29972 bp, 23 predicted proteins | sample UN3MG_FD_202239 | JGI IMG/M metagenome (GOLD analysis project Ga0307380, IMG submission 202239) | Soil microbial communities from Risofladan, Vaasa, Finland - UN-3 | ecosystem: Environmental > Terrestrial > Soil > Coastal area > Acid sulfate soil | place: Finland: Risofladan, Vaasa | collected...
AATAATCAATACTCTCGAAACAGGCGACAATATTGTTCGGCCTGCGAATCTTTCGGAGCGTGCGGCCGGAAGGGGGATTGCACTTTATAAGACGGCAAAAGGGCCGACCGTGGCCGTGGTTGCTTTGATAGGGCGGCTTTTTATGAAGGGGGCTGACTGCCCTTATAATGCTATTGACAGGATTCTGCCTCAGCTCGAGCAGGAGGCGGATATTATAGTCGTTGATTTTCATGCTGAGGCGACGAGTGAAAAAATCGCTATGGGCTATCATCTCGACGGCAGGGCGAGCTTGTGTTTCGGGACCCACACCCATGTTGTAACCGCCGATGAGAAAATTCTTTCCAAAGGCACCGCGTATATCACAGATATCGGGATGACCGGGGCGCATGATTCGGTGCTCGGGCGCAGCGTTGAGAACGTCTTAAAGTCGTTCAGGACGCAGATGCCTTTTCCTTTTGAAATAGCGACAGGTGATGTGAAAATCAGTGCAATCCTGGCGACAATCGACAGTAATACAAAAAGGGCCGAGCGTATCGAGCGAATCAGGATTGATGCTGAGGCAGAAGCAGAAGATAAGACAATCTACGACAGTGATGATGGCAGGCCGGAATACCTCAATAATAACTTCTAATATCATTTAGCGTACAGCGTACAGTGGGGAGGGTATCGGATATAAATCCGAAGTTCGAATCCTTCGGTAGTGCTCTGGGCAGGCTATGTTCAAAATGAAGGTTAATGTAGCATTTCTACCGGAGGCCAGCATGAGCATCATACAATCACGTAGTCACAAAGTGACGGAGTGATAAAATTAATGCGAACCGAAGGTAGAAATGCGACGTCGAGGCGAACCGCAGGCAGCACAATGTAACTACGCCAAAGACGGTTCACCGGCTTCGATATTGACCCGGCAGGCCGGGATTGAATTTCTAATTATTTTTTATTGCCTTAAACGACACACCCCTTCATAATAGAATCAGCCGAGGCGGAACTTTTACTATTGATTTGCACCCACGCATTGAGCCGGAAAAAGTTAGAAATGGTGGGTAGTCCTTTTGATTAATCGTTCGAGACTTGGATTGTTTTCTAATACGGTTTTATTATATGGCAAAAAAATTCTCTAATATCCGTTGTGTGTATTGTCTTGAGCATTTTGAAGAATTAACTTCTGATCATGTCTTGCCTAAAGCATGGTATCCTGACAACATGCCAGAGAATATTGAAAAATGGCAAGTTCCTTCATGCCATAAATGTAATTGGGAACATGGCAGAAACGAGGAGGAATTGTTGTTAAAACTTGGATTACATTTTGATCCACAAGAAGGGTTTTTTAAGGAGATAGCTAAAAAGGTAGTTCGCTCCATAAGCCCAAGTCATGGTAAATCACAGCGGGATCGAGAAAAACGCCGAAAACGAAAAATCCGCATACTGAAGGAAATCAAACGGGCATCGAATTTGGATTTTTCAAAATCAAACATTCTTCCGGGATTTGGATTTAATCCAAACTATTTTCCTCATCAACAGCCGCCTTTATTGGTGTCTGAAAAAGAGCTACAAATATTTGGTGAAAAAGTTACACGTGGAGTTTTTTATCTGGTTAACAATAATAAATACATAGAATCAGATTGTGAGTATAAAGTTTATATTCCAGCAGAAAATGTACCTCAAGAATGCCGTCAAGTGACTAGGCAGTACGGAAAAGAGTATAATTGCGGTCCTGGCCTTGGTGTTATTATGGCAATATGTTTCGATGATGCGCACAGTGCAATACTAGAAATCGCAATATGGGATCGATTAAAAATCTTTAGTGTAATAACACGACGGAAACCTGTATAACATACGAAATAATGGCCGAAAAGCCAGTGAACCGCAGCATTGTATAAAAAGATAGAGCATTTATTTATTGTTGATATTAGCATAAAATAAGAGGAAATCGTGTTGTATATTGTTATGTTAGCTGATCATGGATGCAGATAAATTTATCCAAGAAGCGACTGATCCAAATGCTTGGCTGAAAAAGGCTCTTTCTCTGCGTGAATCTGCTGACGCCGTCTGGGGACTTTTTGGCCAAAAGTTCGTTCATGGCGAATTTGAAAATGCTTACCCTATATGTCATACGAGCCAATTTCTCTATGGGCTTGCTGTTGAATGCCTGCTCAAAGGCTTAATCATTAAACAAGCACCCGGCTCTATTTCAATATCAGCTTTCATTGATGGCAATGGGGATTTAGTCGATGCTGAAATCAAGAAAATCGGGGAGAAAGTGAGAGATACCCATAATCTTGAGAAGCTTGCTGAAGCTGCTGGCCTTTTTGATGAGGGAGAAAATGAGACTATCCGCGAACTCCTCGCCTATACAACACACTGCATCAAATGGCGAGGACGATATCCTATTCCTCTTCAAGCCCAAGCAGATTTCATTCCTCGCGGTAAATTACATTACAAAGAATTCGGTCACTACTTTAGAGATATCATGGATCCCTTCCTTGAGAACCTGTTCAATAAATTTAAAAGCTAAGGCGGCAGCAAGGGATGGCCCTAACGGGCCATTCCAGAACGTATTATTAAAGGCACGAAGAAATCATGAAGGAAACAACACGAGCAAGAGTAGCTGCAATTATTGGTGCAGCAGCAAAGGGTCAAAACGTATCTTCCGTCTACGATTATTCCTCGGGTGGTTACAAGAATATTTCTGCTTCACTGAATAATGGCTATGTCTCAGGCTATGACTATGTTACGTCTACTCATTTTTCTGGGGGCGGAAGTAGCGGAAATCTAGATTTCTATGATTACGAAACATCCAAACATGTACAGCTTAAGCAAGAAGGCAATAACTTTTCCGGCTATGACTACCATTGTGGAAAGCATTTTTCGGGCACGGTCAATGGCGGTTCTATTTCACTGTATGACTACGAAACCGGGCAGTACTATAACTACAGCGTTTAGCAACTTGCACAAGAGAGACCCTCGCTATCGCTCGCGCCCCTTAAGATGGCGTTGTTCAACTGAAGGGTAATGCAATATTCAGATTTAATCGGTGGGCTAAAGCTACCCTCCGGTTGGATTCCCGCCTGCGCGGTTATGACAAGTTAATTAGCATTTCTACCGGAGGCCAGCATGAGCATCGTACAGTCACGTAAACGCGAAGCGGTGGAGTGATTAAAATTGGTGCGAACCGCAGGCAGAAATGCGGTTAGATTAAGTGGTGTGAAATGCTATTTTGTGAAGTTAGATTCGCTACTAAGCACGAGTATTAGAATTTAGAATTAAGAATTGGTGGGGCCTTTTCAAATGATTATTGATGATTTACTATTGATTATTATTGGTTTTGAGGGCTTGCAGTAACGAGTTATATAGCATTTCTACCGAAGGCCAGCAAGAGCATCATACAGCGTCACATAGTCACGAAGTGACGGAGTGATAAAATTAGTGCGAACCGCAGGTAGAAAAGTCCCCTGTTGTATGCCAAGGGAGTGACTCCCGGGGGTAAACTCATTTCGATTTACTATTTACTATTGACTATTCTTCGGGTTCGATATTGGCCCGGCTATGCCGGTTTTTTTTATTGCCTTAGGTTTCAATCGTTATCATAATAGAATCAGCCGGGGGGTATTTTATCGATTATGCACCCAGAAAAATGAAGTAAGAAAAAAGAGGATTCGATGATAAAACAACCGACATCGAGAACATGTTTTATGTGCGGCCGTGAGAATAGTTTTGGGCTGAAAATGGTATGGTATAACAACCTGGAAGCAAACCAGATTGAAGCGACTGTCACAATACCCGAACAGTTTAACGGATATCCGGGCATTGCACATGGCGGGATTGTAGCTGCGATTTTAGATGAGACTTCGGGCAGGTCTGTTATGCTGGACGGCAATTTCGATAATCTGTTTGTTACTTTAAGACTGAACATGACTTACAGAAGACCGACACCAACCAATACGCCCTTAAAGGCAGTTGGCTGGCTGGAGCATAAGGGGCATAGAGGTATGAAAGTCGCAGCAAAATTACTGTTACCTGACGGGACCATTACTGCGGAATGTAAAGCGGTTGTAGTAAGACCAACCGGTGAAATATCCAAGAGCTGGGAGCCTGAAAAGAAATTCTGGCGGGTGGAAGAGGATTAACGGCAAAGGGGCTGGGGAGTGAGCTAAAGTAAATTAAAGTGCCTAAAGTGAGCTAAAGTTGGATGAAGGAAGAATTTTGCTATCCACTTGATTCGACTACGCCGTGACAAGAGGCCGAGAAAAAGGGCTTATACCGAATCAATCAGTATAAGCCCCGAATAGACTAATTAAACAGTAACTGTCCAATTTATTTACGACTCACTGGTTATGGAGCATAGAGCCGAATATCGTCGAAGTACATCATGCCCGAGCCGCCGGCAACGGGATTATTCTTATTTCCAAGGCCAAGAGTAATCGAATTGACATTGGCAAGGTTCACGCCCTGGTCGGCAAATCGCGTCAGGTCGATATTCCAACGGGTCCAGGAAGTTCTCAGTGCCGCATCAGGAATTTCATGATTGACCACAGCGCTGCCATTAAGGGCAACATACAAATTCTCAGCGGCGTTAGCCGCTTCGCCTCTGAACCAGATTGTCAGTGTGTTGACACCTTTGACCGTCCAGTTACGATTGGAAGACAATGTCAAAGTTGCTTCAGATTTCCCGACTGCGTTGTCGTAGGCCATCGGCATCGACTGCAAACCGCCGTGAACGATAGTCTGCTCGGCAAACGGAGCATTAGCATTACCAACGACAGAGCCGTTTGAGGCCGGATTGTCGTAGCCGTCTATCCAGGTAAGATATATCCTGTTACTGCCCGGCTCTCCTTCATTAATGTCATTGTAGCTCTCCATATCGTCCACAATCAGGAAGTTGGCCGTAGTGAAACTCCAGAGGGGACCTGTCCACGGGCTATCGGTGTTGGCGTTATTTGCTTCATCGATACGCCAGTAGTAAGCGGTATCCCATTCAAGCTGTCCGGGGTCATAGCTCTCGGAACCAAGGTTTCCGCTGCCTTTGTGCTCCGGTGAACTCGTATCAGCATTTTTAACGGCATCTGCGTCAGAACCAAAATATAACTCGTATGAAACGGCATGGACACCCGGTGACCAGGTAAGAACGGGTGTCTGTGTTACATCCACGGCGCGGTTAGCAGGGTCAGGATTGGCGGCGCCGCCTTCGGTTGTAAAGGACCAGATTTCGCCTTTATGCGTTTCGAAGGCATCGAATTCATCTACCCGCCAGTAGTAAGTCTTAGCTAATTTAAGTGTGCCGGGGTCATAGGTTGCATTTCCCACGGGCATCCCCACGGTAGCATTGTTCACATCGTCAAAATTATCGCCGAAATATACGGTGTGCAGTTTTGAGCCGAAACCTCCCGTCCAGATAAGGTCAGCATCCATGGCTACAGAGGCGGCGCCATCAGCCGGATCGGGAGAGTATGCTGTCTTAGGCGGGATTGTAAAGCTCCAGACAGGACCTATCCAAGGGCTGTTCGGCTCGTTGGCATTGATCTCATCAATACGCCAAAAGTAAGTCGTACCCGGTACAAGACCATCCGGATACGCAAATCCCGGAAAGCCGACGATAAGGAACGTTGCGGTCTGGTTGCCCAGGAACGTGCTTTCGGCTCCGGCGTTCACATCGTCAAAATTGTCGCCGAAGTACACATCGTGCGAAACAGCTAAATCTCCCGGCTTCCAGGAAAGATTCACCCAAACATCGGGATAGTAGGAGCCATCACTGGGTTCGGGGATTCTGGCCTGAGGTTTCACACCGAATACATATTTAATGGCTGCTTCAAGCAGAGCATAAGCATTCTCACTATATAAGGGGTCACACCACTCGTGAAAGCCGAAACAAATACGGATGTCCGCTGCAACCTGAGGACTGCCATCTGTCGGAGCTACAGGCAGAGCAGCTCCCTTTTCGTAAACAAAAATAATATCGTAAGTTTCGCCGTCAGCCAAGGTGGCTGTTGCAATGACCGTGGCGTTTTCGCCTGCGATGCCCTTGCCAAGATGGCAATCACCGAGAGCACCAGTAATATCAGTGAGAGCGGCCACTGTCCCACTGAGACCTGCGGCCAAAGGATGTCCGGGATTGACGATCTCTATGTCTGTAGTGACCGTATTCTCATCTGCGCCACCGCCGTATGTCAAACCCATTTCATCCCAACCCCACGGCTCGCCGACTATCATAGGAGTTTCAATTTCTGTGATTTCTTCATAGATTGCGCTGGAGCCGACCGATTCGGAAATATAGACTAAATCCGCGGCAGCGGCGGCAGCCTCCGTAGCTGCTTCATCTTCATCATCATCAAAATACGTCACCGTGTGTCCAAGACCTTCCATGAAGGCTTTAAGGACATCGTCCGCGTTTGTTTGGTCGGCGTTCATTGCGGAGATAAACAAAATATTACCCCCCATAGCTATAGTAGCTGAACAACCCACTACAACCATCAGACAGAGTAAGGCTCTTACAAATTTTTCCTCCAACATGATTCTTTCCTCCAAATAAAGTTTGTTGTTTCCAAGGTAGATTAATAAATAAAAATAACATAACAGAAATCCCAAAACAATTCCCTGGATGTAATAATTTTCCTGAAAAAATATGTTGTTAATCGAAATGTGACAATATTTTCGGAGCAGTACAAAGTTTCTGCCGTAACTCTACGCTCCACATACTCACTCCTCCTGTAATTCGTTGAAAAATCAGATATTATGCCCGCAGGGAGATAAAAAATCCTCAGATGCCAGACTGTACGGACAACGAACCACACTTATTTATATAAATTAATTGCTTTTTAGTCAAGTAAAAAACATCCCGAACTACAACCTGCGTCCGATATAAACCGCTGACTTTGAAATATACACAAACATTCTACTTGTCGGTATTGACATTTGGCTGGGAGGAGTTTTAGAATTGGCGGGCAGAGATTATCTAAATCCATAGACGTAAATTCTTTGTGATTAAGATTTTAATTTAGCTGCCAATCGCTTATAATAGTTTATTTATGAAGATTCTTTTTATGTTGGAAGTATGGCTAAGGATTTAACAAAATTGACTGATGGGGAGCTTCTGGCCCGATATACAGAGGGCGAGGAGGCCGCATTTCGTGAAATCGTAAACCGTTATAAAAGCGGACTTTATGCCTTTCTACGCATGTTTTTAAACCGTCGAGAACTTGTTGAAGACATTTTTCAGGAAACTTTTTTACAGTTGTTTAACAGCAGAGAGAGCTTCGATACAAACCGACCTTTGCGTCCCTGGTTATTTACCATAGCCGCCAACAAGGCAAAGGATGCACTTCGCAAATGGCAGCGAAAAAACGCCATCCCGATCGGTACTATGACGGATTCGGAGGACCTGTCGTTTGATGATATGTTGAATTCAGTTAGTTCTGACAGAACAATGCCTTACGAGCAGCTCCAAAAGGATGAAACCGCCCTTCGTGTTAGGCGAATTATATCAGATATGCCGGAAAATCTCCGAGAAATATTGGTTTTTGCATATTTTAACAGATTTTCTTACAAACAAATGGCCGAGATTTTGAGTATACCTATCGGAACGGTAAAAAGCAGGTTGCATACTGCCGTAGGTCGTTTTGCAAAAGAGTGGGAAGCATCGATTGGGAGCAAAGAAACTTAATGAATCCACTGAACAACGAGCAGAAAGAATTATTGTTTGATTATTGCATTGGCCTGACATCACAGAAAGAGACTGACGAAGTTGAGGCGTTAATCTCATCCCACGAAGAAGCCGCCGGAATTCACTATAAGCTTAAAGCTGCCCTTGAACCACTTTGCAGCTTAGAGCCTGAAACATGTCCTGATGAACTGGCGGAGAAGACAATTTATCGAGTTCAAAATCTTGTGGACTCAGGTCAGCAACAACTGCGAGAATTGCTTGCCAGCGAACAAACCCGAAATGTTGGCATTCAGAGCTGGTCTTGGCAGGGTTTGGGTAAAAGATTAGCCATCGCAGCGGTTTTTATGGTTGCCGGAAGCATCCTGTTTACTTCATTCAAAGTTGTATCAGGCTATGCCCGTGAAAAATCCCGGCAGCAGCGGTGCCAAATGCAAATGGGCAGTGTATTTCAGGGTTTACGCAATTATATCTCCGACTATGACGATAAGGCGCCTGCAGTTGCATCTATAGCGGGGGCACCGTGGTGGAAGGTAGGCGACCAGGGCAGAGAGAATCATTCCAATGGTCGCCATATATACCTTTTACCGAAGTACGATTACGTTGACATAGAGAACTTTGTATGCCCTGCTTGTAAAGGCGAAGTACCTCTGAAACTTACCGGTTCACAAATCAAACAATTAAAAGATTTTCCCAGCAGAAGATATGTAACTTACAGTTTCCAAATAAACTGCCGTAAAACGGCAGGCGGCAAACTGCTGTGCCGGAAGGTTATAATGGCTGATATGAATCCGCTGTTCGAGAAACTGCCGGAAGATTTTTCCAAACAGTTTCGACTGCAATTGAACAGAGCACTGTTGACTCTTAACAGTATCAATCACAATCGCCGGGGACAGAACATTTTATTCGGGGACGGCCATATAAAGTTTCTGAAAAGCCGTTTTATCGGTATCTCAGAGGATGATATATATACACTGCAGGACACTGACGTATATCAAGGCTGTGAAGTGCCCTCATGTGAGACCGACTTTTTCCTTGCCCCGTGATTTTCTAAATTAAATTTGTTTCCAAATATTTGACAAGTACTTTCAAAACGTTTCAAAAGTTCCACTGTCCTTATTTTTCCTAACGGACCTTGCTCTCCGAATCACTCTCTTGAACTGTGTCTGGTTCCGGAAGAATGACCATAGCCCCCATTTTTCGCGTCCCGTACGATTCCCGGTTATAACCGATGATTATTGGCTTGCCGATTTTTACCCTGATCTTATTTGACAGGATCTCATCATTTTGCTGAGGTCCCAATCGTGTGTCAAAATTGTGTATTTCACGGGGCAACTCGACTTCAACTCCAAGTTCCAACATGTGATCTGATTCAGTATTGAGTTGCATGTTCAGTGTCCAGGGGCCTATGGGAGCCTGGACCTCGCCGGGGACCGATGAGTTGCCGAACCAATAGCCCACCGTCCGTATGTTATCGCCCAATAGCTTCACGATGTGTTCCTGCATCTGTTCGGGTAATTGCGTATATTGTGCGGCTGCTATTTCACTGGTAAATGTTTCAGCATCATCCCATTTCAGTTCCTTGATCCGGGACTCCGGAATGGCGTCAATAACCATCCGTCTGAGGTCCGCGCTTGAAGCAGTTTTGCCGTGAATCAGGATTTCGGCCTTTCCATCTCTATCCCGCTCATCGCTTAGGCAGAATCCGCTTATTTGCAGTTCATCATCTCTGGGGCCATCGAACAATTCTGTCGTAGACACTTCCGGAGGCACCTGTAAAATCATTGAAAATGGCTTCATACCCTCATCCCCGGAAGCAATCTCAAACATATAGACACGATATACGAGGTTTTGAAGGTCCCGAGGTGTTGACGCTTCAGGATCGGGAACATCCGACGCTTCGATCAAATTCTCAATACTTTCCATCTGCTCTGGCAGCGCATTGACAATGATGCTATTTAAGCGTTCGTCCGCATATACTTGTATCCTGAAAACATTATCTACCATACTTGCCATATCCACTGCGTCAACGTACCTGAGTCTAAAGATTCTCATCTCCGTTGGATTTTTTAGGGGAGTGCGTCGTATGCTCATTGAAAGGGGGGGGGCGGCCGACGGCGGTTCAGTAGTTATCCGCCGCGAACCTCGTGCTTGTGGCTCTGATGGCGATGGCGTTTGTGCTACGAATGAGGGCTCCGGTTGCTGCTGACTCGGCGAATCCGATTGACTAAATGCCGGCTCTTGTGGCTCCTGTTCCGGTACCGCTGTATCCTGTGCCATCGATACGCTTGAGACGAGCAATACTCCTAAAATGGCAACAATTAATGTTCTGATCTTCATCGTTCAATCTCCTTTCAGTTATAGGTTCCATACTACATAGATTTCACCATTGTCCAATGTTCCGTGAAGAGTCCGTTGTGGCGGCTCTGTCTCTCCTGCTTTTTCAAGTATAATTTTCGGATTCTCGAATTCCGAGTAAAAATCATTGATGATCTTTCCCTTATACGTCCGTGAATATCTCGTATGCTCAATTTCTAACAACTCATCTGCGGAAGCTGTTCCGGTAAGATCAATGGGATTGTTCATAACGACCGACATCAGGATGCACCCGATCACAATACCGAGTGCAAATGTCAGGGCAGGCTGTCTGAAGAAATTGAGCAGTGTCAAAATCCACGGCGACTCTTGTGGTCGTCCCTGCCAGGAGCGTCTGAAGATCTTAGCTTTTTCTCTGTAAGGCAAATCGGGCACGGGCGTTTGATCAAGTTGCTCAAAAGTCTGGAGAAAGGAATTATATTCGTTCAGTAATTCCTCTTGCGAGTCAAAGCTGTCTTGAAAAAGTGCTTTGAATTCTTCAAATGAGAAATGCTGATTCTGCATATACATAAACCTCCACTAAATTGGTTTCCCGGCCAATTTTGCCCGCAATGCGAGCAATGACCGGCGAATATGGGTCCGGACCGTGCCTTTGGTACAACCGAGTGTTCGAGCGATTTCAGCCATAGGCATATCTTCAAAATATCGAAGAACGAGAGCTGTCCGCTGGTTCACAGTCATTTCTTCCAGTGCTTCATACACGCGCTGATGAATGAGTGCATTATCCAGTTGCTGATCTCCCGTTCGTTCAGCCGCCACTGCTCTTATATGAGCCTTATCACGATTGAGTCGATTGCCTTGCTTTATCCATTTGCGGTAGTAATCGATTGCCGTATTGGCCGTGACGGTATTCAACCAGGCGACAAACGACTCCCTGCATCGGAAACGGTCAAGATTTCGAAATACCTTCAACCAAACTTCCTGGACACAATCCTGTACCTGCGAAACATCCAGCACAATCCGATAGCAGATACGATGAACCCGGTCGATATGCCGATTGTATAAGCAAGCCGCGGCATTTTTGTCGCCTTTTTGAATTGCCTCAATTAAGGCTTCATCTGAAACGGGCTCTTGTCGATTCATCGTTCGAATAATACATACGAATCATTGAATGAAAATGAATACAATAAAATATAGATTATCGGAAATTCCTTGTATTTTTTTACAGCACTATCTGTACGCCCTTTGGCGGCTTGCAGGAATCAAACTTCATTTCGCAGATTTCATCGCGTCGAAGCATTATATCTTACAGTTTAGACGGTTCGATTGAAAATATTGGTGCAGGATTGATAAAAATACAGAATCTGCTTTTATTCAGCTAATAAAGGCGTCATTCTCTGACGAAGCTCTCGTAATAGTTCTTCCTGATGAAACCAATCGGCTTCAATCTTTTCACTCGTGACAAGAGGACTGATCTGAGCAGATATTTCTTTTGATGGTGATATTAAGACAAAGGCAACGGCCAATGCTAAAGCTGCCGCTAACTTACTGCTGTATTTTTCCACGGAAACATATCCTCCCGCAGCTTATATTTTCCTTTACGCGATTTAATAGCGTACCAAGGCTCTTGCTATTATCGGATTAGAAAATCCATCGCGAATTGTCAACTAATTTCAGCTAATCCGGTTGGGAAGGGGGAATGTTAAGAATACCTGTTTATATTTTCAAGGCAGATTCGAGCGTTTCTTTTCAAACGTTCGAGTCCTGAACGTCTAATCGTGGAATCAGCGAACTCGGCGTCGAAGTCCTGCTGTGTTAAATTCAAAATCCGGCCCAGGTCAAGTTTGGCCCTGTTATTGTAGAGCTTAAAGTGTTTATTTTTACAAACAGGCGCATTAATCTGATAAGGACATGCAATGACACATTCGTTGCAACCAAAGATTTGGTCGCCTGTTTTTTCTGCCAGTTTGGGAGGTATCCGGCCTTTGTATTCTATCGTCAGATAGTTTATGCACCTATTTGCGTCGAATTGTCCATCAGGCGTCAAGGCATGTGTCGGACAGGCGGTGATACACTTATCGCAGTTCGAGCAATTTTTTGTGATTGGTTTATCGGTTGAAAGTTTTAGAGTTGTTATTATTTCACCGAGAAATATCTGCGGGCCCAGTTCGGGATTTATTAACATGCGGTTTTTTCCAATGAAGCCCAAACCGGCCCTTGCAGCCAGTGACCGCTCAGCCAGCGGTACCGAATCAACACAAATTTTGAATTTGTGCTGCGGTCCACCGGCAGAGCTAATAAATTCAGTTAGTTTGTGTAATCGTTCCTTTATAAACGGGTGATAATCTTCATATTGGGCGTAGCTTGCTACTTTGCCCGTTGGGACAGTTGTGTCGGGTTGTTTTGGATTTTGTTTCGGAGGTTTATAATTGAGGCCTACACATATTACCGATTGAGCGTTTTCCAAAAGCAGGGCGGGCTGGGTACGTTTTTCAAAATTGTTGTGCAGGTAGCTCATCTGGCCTGGGCAGCCGGACTTTAGCCACCGGCTTAACAGCTCAACCTGTCGGGTATCGATGGGTGAGGCGTCTGTTATGCCAATCAGGTCGAATCCTAATTCAATCGCTTTGCATTTTATCTCTTTAGACAGACTCATAAAAACGATTATACTAAATCCGGTTGTGATATTTTAGTGCGTAATTCATTGTTTTTGGTTTTAGTCTCGAATTGTACAGATGGCGCACATTATTTGCCGACAGCGGTAGTGAGTTACTTATAATATCGTGGGGGGACTTTTGGCTTTTCATTGTCGCAATCAGAGTATAAAATAAAACCGATGGCAGAAAATAGTGCAATGTCCACAGAAACTTGTCAACTGATTAGCTATATAGCTCCGGCGGCACCGGCGACTCGGCGGCCTGCAACGGGTGAGGAACCGTTTCTGCGTCCTGAGATTGGGTTTACGTCGAATTGGTATCACTCGGCGATTGGTATTGATTTTGGCCGGCGGTGGCATACCGACCCGGCTTATCGGCGCCGGACGCTTTTGGATATGCGTAGTGAATTAAGACGCCGATTCCCCGAGACAGGAATCGGCGGTATCGACCGGCCTGACAGACCTCTGGACATGCTAACCGGCACTTACGGATGTATCAGCGTGGCTGCGATTTATGGAGTTCCAATTGTGTATGCGGAGGAAAACTGGCCGGCTTGCGAACATTGGCAGCTCAGCGATGATGATGTTGACAATCTCGAGCCCCCTGACCTTGACGATAATCCTTTCTTTGAAGGGCTTATGGCTCAGGTGGAGTGGATTGCCGCCAGCGAAGGACGGATTGAGGGATTTATTAACTGGCAGGGCGTGCTTAATAACGCTTACCGTCTGCGAGGTGAAAAACTCTTCTATGATATGGTTGATTCTCCGCATCGCTGCCGCCACCTCTTCGATTGTGTCTGTACAACAATGATTGAGGCGGCTGGGCGGCTTTATGAGCGGCAACTGGAGAGCGGCGTGAAGATTGATTTCTTTACTATCAGCAACTGCCTGGTCAATATGGTGTCACCCGAACAGTATCGAGATATTATCCTTGTTTTCGATTGCCGGATAGCTGAAACCTTTGGACGCATCGGTATCCATAACTGTGCCTGGAACGCAGATCCCTATATCGATGATTATGCCGGTGTTCCTGATGTGAGCTATATCGATATGGGATTAGATTCGGACCTGGCCAGAGCGAAGAAAACATTTACTAATGCGCGGCGTGCACTTATGTACCGGCCGACGGACCTGGCAGACAAAGCACTGGAGACGATACAAGTAGATTTAGAAAAGATTGCGCACGAATATGCTCCGTGTGATGTTGTTGTTGCGGATATTGAAGCCGGCACGCCGGATGAACGGGTACTGGCGTTTCTTGAATTGTGCGGCCATATTAATAGTAAAATGGAGAACTGATAAAGATGAAATCGAACTCGAATTTGTTACCGAGGCCACTACGAGGTATCATTCCGCCTCTGATTACACCGCTTCTGGACAGAGACACTCTCGATACAGCCGGTCTGGAGCGGCTGATAGAGCATGTTCTTGCGGGTGGCGTTCACGGTTTGTTTATCTTAGGGACAACGGGTGAGGCGCCGAGTCTCAGTTACCGCCTGCGATATGAAGTTATCGAACGCGTTTGTGGGCAGGTCAAGGAACGGGTTCCGGTGCTGGTCGGAATAACCGACACAGCCTTTGTAGAGTCAGTAAACATCGCCCGCAAAGCCCGGGATGCCGGTGCGCAGGCGGTTGTTCTGGCGCCGCCATATTACTTTCCCGCCGGACAACCGGAGCTGCTCGAATACATCAAGCATATAACACCTGAATTGCCGCTGCCGTTGTTTCTTTACAATATGCCAAGTTACACCAAACTGGTTTTCGAGCCGGAGACCATACGAACTGCGGCTGACTTTCCGGGCATTGCAGGTATAAAGGACAGTTCTGGAAATATGATTTATTTTCGGCGTCTTCAGGCTCTGCTTAAAGACCGTCCGGATTTTTCGCTTCTTCTGGGTCAGGAGGAGCTGCTGGCCATAGCAATTTTGTTAGGCGGACACGGCAGCGTCTGTGGAGGGGCCAACCTGCTTCCACAGCTTTATGTCGAGCTTTATAATGCGGCTTGTGAAAAAGACCTGCAGAAGGTCGAGGTTCTGCATGAAAAGGTAATGCAGCTCAGCGGCGCCATCTATAAAGTGGGCAGGTATGAGTCGAGCTTTCTGAAAGGTCTGAAATGTGCGCTTTCGTGTATCGGTATCTGCAGTGATTTTTTAGCCGAACCGTTTCATCGTTTTCGCCGGGCGGAACACAAGGTGATTCAAAAGTACATAAAAGAACTGGGAATTACACGAAACAAATAGGACGAGACAGGAGAAGTTTAAATTATGCAGGACAATCTTGGCGCAGTTGATATCGGGATTCTATTTCTCTATAGTTGTGTACTTATCGGAATGGGTGTCTATTATACCCGCAAGTGCCGGACATCGGACCAGTTCATGGTTGCGGGCCGTTCTATTCCTGCATGGGCGGCCGGCCTGGCCGTAATGAGTGCATATACGAGCAGCATTTCATATATTGCCACGCCGGGCAAGGCCTTCGACAGCAACTGGAATCCCTTCATTTTCTCGCTTTGTATCTTACCGGTGGCCTGGCTGGCTTGCAAATACGTGGTTCCTTATTATCGAAAAACACAGCTAATCAGCGTTTACAGCTTTCTGGAGGAAAGACTCGGTTCCTGGGGACGAATATATGCAGCTCTGGCGTTTGTGCTTTATATGATAGGGCGCATAGCGGTAATTTTGTACCTGGCCAGTTTGTTGTTAAGTACGTTTGTACCGTGGAACATTGGTGTTGTGATAATAGTCATCGGGCTGATTACTATTATTTATACGTTGCTTGGTGGAATGGAGGCGGTCATCTGGACTGACGTTATGCAGTCAATTATTATGATTGCAGGTATCCTGTTTTGCGCAGTTAGTTTGTCAATCCATGTTTTCTCGGGGCCGGAACCCTTAATACAGGCAGCTATTGACAATAACAAGTTTAGCTTTGGAAGCTTGAAATTTACGCTGGCTTCCCAGGAGCACCTGTTCGACCGGACGATATGGGTGATGATTATTTACGGAATAACGGAGGCCCTGCGGAGTTTGCTGGCCGACCAGAACTACGTGCAGAAATACTGCTCTGTTCCGACAGAGCGAGAGGCGAAACGCACAATCTGGATTGCTATGCTGATTTATATTCCTCTTACAGCAGTTTTTCTTTATATCGGGACAACACTTTTTGCCTTTTACTCTCAAAGTGACGAATTGGTACAGGCCGGGATAACCAGGGGCGATGAGGTTTTCCCGTATTATATTTCAACACAAGTGCCGGCAGGTCTCAAGGGACTGATTATTGCTGCTATCATAGCGGCTGCAATGAGTACCGTGGATTCGGCTTTGAACTGCTCTGCGACGGTTTTGCTGCTGGACTTTTATAAGCGATATTTTAAGCCGGATATCAGCGAGCGGGCCAGCATGATATTCCTGCGGTCATCGACAGTGATATGGGGCCTGCTTGGCACAGGCGCCGCTCTTTTAATGATTCGGGCAAAGAGTATTCTGGATATTTGGTGGCAGATATCGGGAATTTTTGGCGGTGCTCTTTTGGGATTATTTATTTTGGCTTTTATGCGAGTTCGCCTTCGTCTGTGGCAGGGTATCGCGTCCATCGGGGTAAGTGTTGCCGTTATCAGTTGGGGAACTTTTGCACGTGATTTGCCCTCTTCATGGCAGTGGGCGCAGTGTGGCCTTGACAGGATTATTGTTGGCGCGGTGGGAACAGGAGCTCTGATGGTGATTGCTTGTCTTTTCGGGCTGACCAATCGGAACCGCGATATACAAGCGTAAAAGAAAATCGTTGTCGCCAAAATATTGTCACCAAACAATGTCTGCTTAAACAATATCTGAAGGAGGTTTTTTATGCCTGTTATTAGATTCAGTAAAAGTTCCGGAATGAAAGTGAGAGTGTTACCAATACTGTTTGTTTTTACGATGGTTTTGGTGTTGCCGGTTTGGGCTTATGGAAAAGTGGTGGTCGAATGGGACTTCAGCAAGGGGAAATTAGGCTGGACTGGAAATAACAGGATAGAGAACCTGTCATCATCGCCGGAAGGGCTGCTTGTAAAATCCACAGGTCAGGACCCATGGATAGAGGGGCCGGAGATTGATTTGCCCGTCGAAAAAATGATCAGGCTGAAAATACGGATGAAATCAAGCGCGGATGCTTCTGCTGAGTTGTTTTACGGAAAGACATTCAGGGCGGGGCATTCCGTCCAATTCACAACTCGAAATGACGGTCGATGGCACGATTACAGCGTTGTTATTCGAGAGAAATTGGGCAGGGGGACACGTTTTCGCCTTGATCCATGTACAGGCCCGGGACAAATTACAGTTGCTTTTATCAAGGTAGAGGCGATTGGTGAAATAGCTATACCTTCGTTAGAGCAACCTCAAAAACCTGAGAGAATCATAAGCAGGGGGACATCGGTCAAATCGGGAAGTTTAGAATATGTACAATATGGAGATAAGTGGGGAAATTATGTTGTCAAAGTAAACGGCGCGGAAATGGCGGCTGGATATGAAAGCGAATTGATAGGGGCGGTTTTCGATGAGTCTCCCGAATGGCTCAAACTTAAAGATGCGAAGGTCACGTTGGAGAGTAGGACGGCGGGGGAATTTGTCAGTAAGGCAGTCATCAAAGACAGCAGGGGGGCGGAGTGGGAAATTCAAAGAAGCATCAGGCCAGCTAAACAACAAGGAACGCTTATAGTAGAAATGCAGCTAAGAGTAAATAAAGACAGGGATATTGTACACATTCCCTGGCTGACGATTTTTCCTGGCCTCGGCACATTCGGCGGGAGAAAATACCAGGGTTTGTTCGCCGGTGTGGAATATCTTTCTGATGAGCCCAGCAGCAGTACCGCGGATATAGAGACGCCCGAACATATCCGCCGGGTTCCCGATCCGGTTAAGATAACTTTTCCTCTTATGTCGGTTGTACATAACGGCAGATATATAGGGGTAATATGGAAACCATCCGAAATGGTCGCGGCTACTTTCGATTCGCCGGACAGGATTTACAATTCGGGCGCACACGTTATGGCACTATCAGGCCCTGCTGTTGGGGAGCTTCGTTTTGAGAATGGATTTTGTGCCCATACGCCATTGGGGCTTGAAGCGAATAAGCCGCTGAAGGTTTCCATGCTGATAGTCGGCGGCAGGGGGAAAACTGTGATACCTGCGATTAAACATTATGCTGCGTTGAAGGGATTGCCTGCTGTGCCCAAATTCGAGGGGGGCTTTGAGGCTGCGGTCAATCTGCTTTCTCACGGCTGGCTTGATTCTCAGATAAATCACGATGGTCTTTTCAGGCATGCTGTTTGGGGCAGCAATTTTCCGCCTACTCAGGCGGCGGATGCCGCAGCGTTTATTGACTGGCTCAATAATCATTGCGATGATACAACACTCAGTGAAAGACTTAACGGTGCAAAATATCAGGCGCTGAGTAAGATACCATCAGGACAGCCTTTTTCAAGCAGTATTGGACATGCACATTTACCAGCGGCGCCTTTTATCTTTGGGCGTATGTATGAGTTCGTACAGCAAAAACATCGTGGAGCTTTGGGACTGCTTCGCAATTTCGACGAAGACGGCATAAAAATTTACACACCCGGCAAAACAGACTATTCGAGAACTCATTTTGCAAAACATGCTAATGGTTTATCAGGACGAGATATGGTCGGGATTCTTCAAGGTGCTGCTTTGTCTGGAGATGCAGAGCTTATAAATAAATCACTTAAGCTGCTTGATAAGCAGACAGAGCTTTACGCTGAGACAGTTCCGCGGGGAGCGCAGACATGGGAGGTGCCGCTGCACACTCCGGATATATTGGCTTCGGCGCATATGGTTAAGGCTTACGCGCTCGGTTATATTATTTCAGGACAAGAGAAATATCTCGAACAGGCGAGGTACTGGGCATGGACGGGTGTTCCGTTTGTCTATATTTATCCGCCGACATCCGGCAGGGTGGGATCATATTCAACAATCGCCGTTTTGGGCGCAACAAATTGGCGAGCCCCTCTGTGGTTAGGACGTCCCGTTCAGTGGTGCGGGCTTGTTTATTGCTCGGCTTTACATATGCTGAGCGAATGCGATAAGAAAGGGCCCTGGGGAAAGATCGCAAAAGGAATTACGGCTACCGGTCTGCAAATGTCATGGCCTGTGACCGACAAGGAACGACAGGGACTGCTGCCTGATTTCTTCGATTTGGAAGGGCAAACAGGTGCCGGGCCTGCTATAAATCCGGGTACGGTGCAGGCTCATATAGCGGAACTTTATGATAAAGGTAAAATATATGATGTAAAGAAAGTGCGCGGGCGGGGCTGGTTCATTCACTCGCCTTGTGCGATAAGTGATGTTCGGGAAAATAATCAGTCGGTTATGTTCGGAGCAGACAGCTGGGGAGAAAAACAATACTATGTGCTGGTATCGGGGATTAAGCGGGAGCCCAGAGATGTCCTGGTGCGTAAAGTTGTACGGGAATCCACAAAGTCCTCTGCGTTTGAATCTGCCGAAAAGGAATTTCACGGGGAATATGGAAATTTGGTAATAACACTGCGAGGCAAATCAGAAATTAGAATCAATTACTGATTGAGCGCAAGGATTTATTTGTCTAACAGTTCGCCGGTTGCCTTGTTCCAACGTATGGTCCGGACATTGATACGGTGGTCTTTTGCATGGCATTCGGTGCAATATTTCTGGTTAGTGGACTTATCAAAAATAGTCTCAGCTCCGGCTAAAAGCGGCTGGTGTTGGCTTATGTGTTTGATTTCGTTCCTGGGGTGGCACATCATACAGGTCGGATTAATTTTTTCCTTAGGGAACATGATTTCAGGCGGCGTGACGTTATCTTCGTCACTGCGGTGGCGTTCGGACTCGCCATGACACCTTTCGCACCCGATGCCCGCTCGTTCATGGGTACGGGCAAGTATTTCATCGCCAAAAGCGTAATGACATGCACTGCAAAACGGGTTGGCGACAAAGGTTTCTTTTTTTGGCTGTTCTTTGTCTTGTCGGCCAATTGAGATTTCTTCGTTCTGTATCAATGTAGAGTCGTCAGGGGTCTTTTTTTCAAATGAGCAGCTTGCTGCAAAAGCCAGCAGCAAACTGCTCATGATAAATCCTACCACTGTCACGACCTGCGATTTCGTGACTTTCATATTTTTCCTTGTTTTTTTCCTTAGTTGTTTTGTCGTCTCCTTAAGACCAACTTTAGCGACTTCGCGAATTTACTTTCTATTAGACGTATTCCCAGTTTTTGAGCCACTGGTAGTCCGCCGGCAGATTAGCCCATGCCTGGTCCATTGCCTCTTCGAGCTCTTTGGCTTCAACTGCGTCCAATTGGCGGCGTTCCTTGACAGCCTTTACGACGTTGTCCACCTGGTGGGGGTTAATCATACCCGGGATTGGCGCTGTAATAGCGGGGTTGCAGAGTATATAACGGATGGCCATACGAGCAAGCCTGTCATCCTGCTGGGCAGTTGGGCTGTCAGGGGAGCTGTCTCCCTTAAACAGTGATGTGCCTGCAAAAGGCTTGATACCGAAGAAGCCCACATCATGCATCTTTATTGCATCAAAGAGGCTGTCTGTCGGCAGCTCCTTGCTCTTGGCGGTATAGGGCGTAACGACGACCTGGAGGACATCGGGATATGTTTCTATCATCCCTTTGATATGCTTCCGGTCGTGAGATGAAAGCCCGGTGAATCGTACCTTGCCCTGCTTTCTGGCCTTTTCAAGGGCGCCCATCATCTGATCAACTTCAGCTTCTGTGTGCCTTCCGCTTTGCTCGTGCATAGTGATACGCCAGACGTCCACGTAATCAAGCTTTACCTTGCTCATGCCCTTATCAAGTGTTGCCAGCAAGGCATCGACCGTACGGAACTTTTCGTTTCTCATTTCCTCCTGATACCATGAGAAACCGAGGTGCATCGCATCGCGTCTTCCTCTTAGCGCCTCGGTATATGCAGTAATTTCCTGCCATGTGCACGCGTCAATATAATTGATGCCGTGTTCTATACATCTGGTGACAACATCGCGGCGGTTTTCCTTGAAGCCGTCACTTCCGAGGTCTGCACTAAGCCAGTCTCCGCCCTTGAAAACTCCGGGAACCATTTTATCGACTCGTTTCCAGTGTCCGCCCAGGCAGACAGCCGAAATGGAAAGCTCGGTTTTTCCAAGCCGCCGATACTCCATATCCGGGTTGTAGCTGCGGGGTTTCTCTGCTTTTCCGAACTGCATACTTTCGCATCCGGCGGCGCCGAGACCTGCAGCAAGGCCCGCAGCGGCCGTTGCACCGTTGCGCATAAACTTGCGGCGGCTTAAGTTATCGGCCTTGCCCGATTGCTCTTGCTTATGGTCCATAATTTTCTCCTTTTTATCTTAATTGCAATTGCTTCTTATAGGTTATTATCACGTTTTTATGCTGATTCTCTTGAAACAATCTTTGAGATAATCTCTCGATTTGGCCAGATTGACCGACATCACATCAGCTTCGGGATGGCCGTGCATGAATGGATTGACGTATCCTTTGTATTTAATATCTGCCAGGGCTTGTATCCATGGCACCATATACGTCGGGCCGATACCGGGAAGCTGCCGCAGGTCCGGGTAGTTCTGCCAGGCGTAGAAGTAAAAAAGCTGCTTTCCACAGATGCTTATCGCATCGGGCACAGAAGCTTTAAGGGACTGGATGTGATACGGCGCCAGCGCAATGCCCAACCTCAGTGATGTGTTCATATCGACAAACGCCTTGAGTGAATCCAAGGTGCAAAGAAGCGCTCCGCCGTGATTTTCGATTGCCAGGTACGAGTTATGCTGCTCAGCCAGTTCCGCCAGAGGTTTTAGCTCTTCGATAAACTTTTGCATCCTGCCGGTTAGTTCCTCAGGCTTGCATGGCGGGGCACTGCCCCGAACGGCCACGCCGCCGCCGGCATTGCCCAACAACTGGGCGTAACGCTCATAGCCTCCCTTATAAACAGAAAACGAGAATAGTTTAAGGCTATGCTCGGTAAGGAGTTTTTTCAGGCCATCCGGCCCCAGGCGCTTAGCCACGTCGTCAAGATGAGGACAGCCATTATGGGCCGACCAGATGTCGATAGCCTCAAAACCTAAATTGGAAATTCGCTCACATGCCTGTTCGATGGGTAACTGCATGTAATGTATCGATGAGGTTGACAGCCGCATTTGCCACTTTTGTGCTGCGGGTGTGACTTCTTTGTCAAGGTCGGCACAAGAAGCTGCTGTAATCCCTGCCGCCGTACACGCACCGGCGACTTTTAGAAAATCACGTCGGTTAAGGTTTTGATTCATGGTAAAACCTTTTTTAAAAACTTTTGCAAAATTAGGTATTGACAGTCAGCAGTAACTAACATGCCCGTATTTATTTGTCAAATCTTATTTTACTGAAAAAACTCCATTTCAGGCTCGTTCGAAGTCTGGTGTTTTATGCTTGACCTTGTTAAACAAAGAGCCTATAGTTACCTTTTGTGCAACTGTTATAATCATGGTCAATCTTAGAAAGTTTATCATACGGAAAGGAACTGTGATGAGCGAAAAAAAACAGTCAAAAAACCACATCAATAATCGTATAAGCCGTCGCAGCATGCTACGGATGGTTGCCGGAACAGGTGCTGCTGGTGCTTTGGGGCTGACTCTTGGCTCTTGTGCAACGGGAGACGGGCAACTGAAACGGGCAGCTACCAAAGGACGAATCAACCATTCGGTTGCTTACTGGTGCTTCGCGGAATACTGGGATCTTGAGAAGACGTGCCAAATCGCCAGGCAGCTTGGCTGCAAGAGCATCGAACTGGTCGGTCCCAATGACTTTGCCACTCTTAAAAAGTATGGCCTGACTTGCGCGCTGGCTCCGAACGGTACGCCGGACCCTCCTTTTGTAAAGGGCTTTAACAATCCCGAATACCACGATATGATTATTGCTAAAACCCGCGAGACGATTGATGCGTGTGCAGAATACAATTTCCCCAACGTTATTGCTTTTACAGGTTTTCGTGAGGACATCCCCGACGATCTTGGCGCCAAAAACTGTGTTACAGGACTCAAGAAAATAATCGGCTATGCAGAAAGAAAGAAGGTAAACCTATGTATGGAGATACTCAACAGCCGCGTTGCCGTCGAGATGAAAGGCCATCCCGGCTATCAGGGTGACCATACAGATTACGTCATGGAAATTATCAAGCAGGTCGGCTCACCAAGAATGAAAATTCTGTTTGACATCTACCATGTGCAAGTTATGGACGGTGACGTAATCTCCCGTATCCAACAGTACAAGGAATACATCGGCCACTACCACACAGCCGGTAATCCAGGGCGCTGCGAAATCGGCGACAATCAGGAAATAAACTACAGGCCGATTATGAAGGAAATCGTTAAGACGGGCTACAGAGGCTATGTTGGCCACGAGTTTGTACCCACACGACACCCTCTCGAAGGCTTAACTGAAGCGGTCACTATCTGTGACGTCTAAAAATAGTTGAATACAAATTAAAACCCCCGTCCCTTCCGAAACAGAGACGGGGTATAGTTGTTTACTTAATAACCAAGTCCGGATTATCAGGCCCGATATGTTTTAGCATGACGATTGGGTCGGTCTTAGATGGATTCGTGATTTTCACTCCCTCTTTAGCGGCCTGTTCACTAACAAAATATTCGTCGTGGGTCAACTGGCCGTACCTGATAAGAGCCGGAGTCTCTATATCCCACTGTCCTATCGTTCCGTGACCCTGCATGGTAATAAATCCGTAGCAGGCGCTGTCCTTGATTGTAACGGTTTTGCCGGGCAGAACCGTGAGTTCTTTGGCGCTGAAGGTGGTTGACTTATAGCATATCCAGTTTTCTATATAGCCTTCTGCCTCCATCTCCTTAACCGGCCGGACGGGTTTGGGCGCCATGAAGCGATTCTTTGCGAAATCCGGATCGACGTTGAGGTCCCAGTCAATAACACTTAGAAGCCATTCCACGTTTCCTTCCTTGTCCTTTGGGGTATCCTTCCACAGCAGTTCCTTCGGCACAACCTGGTCGTGCGTGATGTTTTCATACATTGCAAAGACGTCCGAGGCCTTCTGAGGTTCGTATGTGCAAAGACTTCCCGGGGCATGCAGGACGCCGGGCGGGACATCCCAGCCGGTCCCGACATCGAGACGGTAAGCAGCCGAGAGGCTCGTGATTGTGTTGTCTCTTCCCTCGGCCGCATCCTTAAGAGCCTTTAGGACCTGGTCTTTCGTTACACCGGGATTAAGGCCGAAGAAGGTATAGGGGAAGTCGCCGCCGTGGTTGTTTGCCTGCGGCGGGAAATAGTATGCTTCGGGCTTACCCAACTGGCCGGTCAGTGCGGCATGCTCATCGCGATGATGAATATGGTGGGGCAGAGCGCCCTTGTTATCAAAGAATTTCGAGTACATCGGCCAACGCTTGTGTTCGCTCCAGAGCCTGTCACCGATGATTTGGCCCTTAAGCTCATCAACTGCCTCTTTGAGCAGAACTTTTTCAGTCTTTCCATTATCCTCGAAGACAATGAAACTCAAACCTTCATTCGGCGAGGTCAAAGGGCCGTTGTCCGCCGGCGTGGTTGATGCAAACCAGCGCTCATCAATACCGCCTCGTTCACCGCCAAGCGCATAATAATCGTCCGGATGGAGCTTGATGCGGCGACCCGGTACACAAAAGGAACGCGGCACCCAGTTCGGAGCCAACCTTAAAATTCCTTTTCCCTGTTCAAGTGCTTTGTTTGCAATAGAATTAGCAGACATAAATACTCCTTAATTCAAAAGTGCATAAGACCGCAGGTTAAAAGTGTAACAGCTACAAATTACTCGCGATCTTGTGCTTACGGTTTTTTTACTGTTTTCCACTTTTTGCTTTTTGCCGATGTCAGTACTGCGTCACAGACATACTGTGTTGCGAGGGCCTCACGGAAGGTTGGAGATGTCGGTTTGCCGTCGGCCATGTTTTGCAAAAATTCAGCGGCCTGGTGGACGAAACTATGTTCGTAACCAATCTGCAGGCCGGGAACCCACCATTTATCCATGTACGGCATGTCGCTGTCTGTAACGTGAACCGACCGCCAGCCTCGTACGATAGAGTCATCGCTGTGGTCGAAGTAGCTGAGACGATGCAGGTCATGGAGGTCCCATGCGATTGAGGCCTTTTCTCCGTTGATCTCGAAGGTATAGAGAGCCTTGTGGCCTCGTGCGTAGCGGGTTGATTCGAAATTGCCGAGAGAGCCGTTGTCGTAGTGGCAGATGAATGTGCAGGCATCGTCGATACTCACCGGCTCGACCTTACCTGTTTCGGCGTGCATGCGCTCTTTCACAAAGGTTTCTGTCATGGCACATACATCGGTAATAGGTCCATTGTGCCACATTGCCGTATCTATGCAGTGTGCCAGAAGGTCTCCGGTTACGCCTGAACCGGCGGCCTTGACGTCCAGCCTCCAGGTAGCCATTCCACCCTGAGGTACTTCTTTTGAGATAGTCCAGTCCTGCAGGAAGTTGGCCCGATAGTGAAAAATCTTTCCAAGCCGGCCTTCATCGATGAGCTGCTTTGCCAATGTCACGGCCGGCACCCGCCGGTAGTTGAATGAAACGAGGTTGGGCACTCCGGCTTCCTCAACAGCCTTGACCATTTGCTCGGCCTGCGAGACGTTTAGTGCCAGGGGTTTCTCACAACAGATAGCCTTGCCTGCTTTTGCGGCGGCGATGGCTATCTCGGCGTGCAGATTATTTGGTACGCAGATTTCCACGACGTCGATGTTTTCATCGTCAATTACCTTGTGCCAGTCGGTAACGTATGACTTGTATTCCCACTTCTCGGCAAAGGCCCTGGCTTCTTCTTCCACCAGTCCACAGACAACCTGCAGTACAGGGTCGTAAGGGATGTCGAAGAAGTGTTTGACCTTGTGGTATGCGTTTGAGTGCGTCCGGCCCATAAAGCCGTATCCAATCAGTCCAATATTAAGTTTTTTCTTCATTGTATTAATTCCTTATTCAAGTTCTTAGGCTATGAAAATCATATTTGAAGCACCAATTCCGAATTCACAACTAAGACTTCCACCCGTGTGCCTCCCGTACTTTGATCATCACATCGAGGATTGCGTTCCACGTATCCGGCGTTTCGAGCGTCGCGTTGGAGAACATGCACCCGTCCCAGCAGATGTGCTGGATGCCGCGCGACGCGGCGTCCTTAAGCCAGTAGCCTGCGCAGCGGACGATGTCGAGCTTGCCGTTGGGGTCGTCGGCTGGGCAGTGCTTGCCCGTCTTGTCGTGTGAACCGGCGCCGTGTACCTCGCCGTCGTTCTGCGCTATGTGGAAGTCAATCGTCCAGGGCCGCAGCTTGTCGACCATCGTTTCGTAGGCGGCGTAGAACTCCTCGTCCGAATAGCCGGGCTGCAGCAGCGCATGTTCCGGCGCATTGTAACCCATCAAAAACAGGTATGTGTGGGCCATATCGGCCTGGAAGCCAAGCGTTTCCGGCATTCCGACGGCTTCCAGGAGATCGAGCGTGTCCTTCCAACTATGATGGCCGGCCCAGCAGATCTCACCCTCGGCGGCCAGGCGTTCGCCGTGGTCGGCGGCGATCTTGGCAGCTTCGCGGAATGTATCGGCGATTTTAGCGGTGTTTGCCTTTGGGTCTTCTCGCCATTTTTCGACACCGAACTCCGCCGAGTCGATCCGAATCACGCCGTATTTGCGCACACCATGCTCGTTGAACACGCCGGCAATGCGGCATCCCATGCGCACGGCGTCGAGAAACTTCTCGCGAGCCGCTACATCCCCCATCGCCGAATCTCCGATCGTGCCGGGCCAAACCGGGGCGACAAGCGAGCCGACATTAAAACCGTACCCCTGAATCAGGTCGGCGATCTTTTTCAGCTCATCGTCGCCGGCGTTAGGGTCGGTGTGCGGCAGGAAAAGGAAGTAGTCAATCCCGTCGAACTTCTGGCCGTTCACCTCCGCTCCGGCGGTCAATTCGAGCATCCGTTCGAGACTGATCGGTGGCTCCTGGCCCGGTTCATTTCCTTTGCCGACCAGCCCGGGCCACATGGCGTTGTGAAGTCTGGGGAGGGTATCCGAACTCATCTTTAGCTCCTTTCTGGTTCAGTCGTGTTCATGATAGCTATTGCCTTCTCGTGGGCCAACTCGACCGCGCCATCCGAGAAGTATTTCCTTCTGGCCTGGCTGGCGGTTACCCTCGAGGGCAACTACTTTGCCGCCCGAATGGACTTCCGGGCCTTGCAGAATAACATTTTGCAGCTATTTGCGAAAAACACAAGAAGATTTTTGAAGATTTCCGGCAGATTTCGTAATCGCTGGATTTGCGGGTAATTTTTATGCTTGATAGGATTCTTGCCAGTAATATATAACACACAGCCTATTTCTTTTCGAGCCAATGGACAACCATAATAGCAAAGACCGCAAAATCAACTTTGCCGCTATTTATATCAATGTCGATGGTCATTTCTTAGCGGGAATTGTTCAGCACCGGTACTCCTAAAGCAGTAAGGATTGAACGAGTCTCTTTGCCAAATGCTTTCTCACATAAATCCGCCATCGATTGCCATCGCACCAATTCGGCTGCTTGCTCGTTGATGCCGGCATTCCCGGCCAGGTTGAACAGTTGAGTTAAGTTATGCCAATCAAGCTGTTCACCGGCTCCCGGGCAGAAGTGGTCCATAATTACAAAATACAAAGCAGCAGCTCCTGCATAATCCGTTGTATCCAGTACTGTTCCTCCCAGGCACATGTGATGCATCAAGCCAATCAGGCACTTTTGGCGAAAAGCTACGCTCGCAGATTCCAGTCCAAGGAAGTGCCAGTAACCGGCTCGGCTGACCTCTGTGAGCCCCTCGTTAAACCGGCCTGTGGGTGAAATTGCTGGAAAGTAAACGAATCCATGTGAAGCTTCATGAGAGTATGGCTCATGGTCAGGCGGTATTAACATTTCCCGTCTTGGTATATGCAATCTAAAGCTAACGTACAGTGCGGTTCCACCTTCATCAACACGGAAGCGGGCGATCATTCTCTTTCGGCGTAGTCGAATCTCGTCATTGCCGGTCCATTCCTTCAACCATTCCATACAAACATCCAGTTCAGCAAGAAATCGCCATTTGGTCGGAACATGTACCGTGTAGTCTTTGGGCCATGCCAGGATCATGTTCTTGCCGGGCAGTACTTCCAGCAAACGATCATTAAAGGGAACCGGAGCTGAGTTTGTTACCTCGGGGTCTTTTTCTATAGCCTGGTTTTGCAAGTTATTGAGTGTTTCTTCTTCCTGTGGATTCGGTTCCGGTCCACGGTAAGGTTGCAGCATGCAAAACTTTTCGACGGCCCAGAGGCGGTTTTGAACATCCGTCGTATGCGCGGCAATCCATGCCCAATGTGAAGCGGCCGTACTCATGTCGCCCAGAGTTTGTGCTTCATTCGCCTGACTAATCATTTCGGCAAAGTCGCTTCCCACACTATAGAACTCATCCACTTCGGTCTTTGGCACAAGGTGAGCTGTAAGACTGTAGAGTGATGCATTCGGGACGTCACGATCATCTATTTCAATAAGAACTTTCAGGTCGGGCAAAAGTGTCCGACCAACTTCTTTTAAGTTCATTGGTTGAATTACTCTTACGCGGCCCGGTCCGGTGCACTCGGACAATACGAGATAGTAATCCTCAATACTTTCAAACTGATTGGTTTGTTGAGTTAAGGTTTGCGAACCAGTAAGGCCGCAATCAAAAAGTTCCAGTTCTGTTCCGTCAAAAGATAGGACCGCATACTCATTGATTTGCCCTTCCCAGTGGAATGTCGGCGGGGATGTCAAGTCAATAAACGAGCGAACCTCTCCCGGTTTCTCACCCCAGAATCGTCCATCCTGATTATAATATGATCTGGTCACAGGCTGGGGCTGCATCGGCCCCATGAATCGACCATCTATAGTGTGGTAAGGCTGGGGTGCATGTGGGATTCTAATTACGCTGATAAAGGGAGGGTCTTCGGGGCAGATCTGTGAGTAATACGCCCGCACTTCGTGCCTTCCCGGGCCAGCCCCAACGTCTTGCACGGTAATAATTGCTTCATAGTTGTTTTCCTCGCAAGGGTCCTGGTACACGGAAACATAGCCTCGTCCCTCAATAAGCTCTACATAAATGTAACTTATGCTCTTTGGCAATGTTGCAAGTAAGCGGTAGTTACCATTGGTTTGCACCGTGTTACCGCAGACGCGAATATCGCATTTTTCTACCTCATCCCAGAATTGCAGGAAGAAAGTTGCGTCTTCGGGCAGGCTGTTTCGGCCGATTAACGGCCAAGGTTCTTCTTCGAGCGCAGGAACCACAGCAGGGCGAAAGCTCCAGACTTGGCCTTTCCAGGGACTATTCGGGTTCGAATCATTGACCTCATCAATCCGCCAATAGTAAGTCGTGCCCAGTGCAAGGCCATCAGGGAAAGGAAATCCGGGTAGGCCTACAATAAATGATGTCGAGGGCTGGTTGCCCTGGAATGTATTCTCTGCGCCGGCATTCACATCTTCGAAATTATCACCGAAATATACATCGTGTGAAACAGCAAAATCTCCAGGCAACCATCTCAGGTTCACCCATGTATCCAGATGTATAGCACTATCTTCCGGGGTTGGGCCTAAGGCGTATGGATATCCTTCGCCGCCTTCCATAGCACCCAGAATCTCAGGTTCCGTTAGTGCCTCATTGTAAATCCGAACGTCATCTATCAGACCATCCCATCCTCCATCAGCATCTTTAGCTCCTTGGCCAATAATCAATTTTGTCACATCTGACGTGCTGACATCCCTGGGCGCTTCGTTGACCAGGGGCGTGTCCTCCACTCCGTTAACGTAAAGTTTAAGCTGCTCTCCACGGCTCCAGACCATTGCAACATGCTGCCATTCTGTGACCTGAAGTTTGCTGGAACTCTCCATCTGCTGTTCGTCGTTGGGTGCTACCACAGCCATCTTCAGCAGGTTCGTGCCGCCACCGTTTGCGCCGGAGGCATCGTAGCGCATAGTGATAATTTGGTCACCCCCATCGGGTTCCTCGCAGATAATAAAACCCTTATCTGTGGGAACTATATCAGATTTGATCCAGATACATACTGTCAGGGCATCCAGACCAATGAGGTAGTTTTCAGCGTCCTCATCAACTACACGATCACCGTCGCCATCGAAATCCAGAGCTCCGCCTATTTTCCCGACCACCCACCTGGGATTACCCTCTAAGGTGCCGTTGCGTCCATTACCACTTGAGTCATAGGCGGTGGTCCCGGAAACCTCGTCAAACTTCCAGTGGACAAGGATATCTGCTGAAGCATTACCCGCTATTCTTAGCACCAAAACAAAAGAAACTGTC
>Ga0307380_10001910_pt1 | contig 29969 bp, 16 predicted proteins | sample UN3MG_FD_202239 | JGI IMG/M metagenome (GOLD analysis project Ga0307380, IMG submission 202239) | Soil microbial communities from Risofladan, Vaasa, Finland - UN-3 | ecosystem: Environmental > Terrestrial > Soil > Coastal area > Acid sulfate soil | place: Finland: Risofladan, Vaasa | collected...
AGGCCACACCCCATTCCGGGAGGCGGCCGCCTGTCAGCCGGGTGAACTCCTGGTTGGTGGGAGCAATATAAACTGCGAGTTTCTTCAAACCGGCCTTGCGCAAAAAGTCCGGGTGGGGAACAAACTCTGTGGACCAAGTCAGGTATTCCCTGGCAACTTTACTGTCTGGCGGCTGGTAATAGACAACCACTTGGTTCTCGACGATTTTTTCGTATTCCGCGGCTTCCTGATCCGCAAATTCCGAACCGTAAGCCGGTACAAAAAGCAGGGAGAGAAAAAAACATATTCTCAGAATCTTTTCTTTTGCTTTAAAAAGCATTGACAATGGATCAGAAAATATTATCTTATGTTTTTGAATTTTGAACGGTAAAATATTGATATTACATGCTCTGTCGGGAGGATGATCAGTGCCAACTGTAAAAAGCGCAATCAAACGTCACCGGACAAGTTTGATCCGCAGAGAACGTAACCGCCAGCGCCGCTCAAAAATGCGGAGCCTGATAAAGAGACTGCGCAGCGCCCAGAATTCCCAAAGCGCTTTGGAGCTTCTGCCGCAGGTTTTTTCCATTATTGATAAAAATGCCAAGATCGGCGTGGTTTCCAAACATACCGCCGCCCGCTACAAGTCCCGTCTGAGCCGGTTTGCTGCCAACCTTAAACAAACCTCAGCGGAATAAGACACCCCGATATACATTCGAGATTTAATCTTAAAGGCAGGGATAGTTTCCTGCCTTTTTTCTTTTTTGAGGGTTGATTGGATTTTTTAATATCATGTACTGCGCACTGCCCGGGCGCGGGCCGCTAGACTATCGATTGTAATATCTGATACGCCAGTCTGGCATCTTTATTATCCACCATTATCATTAGCTTTTTAAGAACCTTCCGCTCTTTAGAGTCCAGCCTGTCATCCTTTTTGTATTTACTCAGCAGGCTTACCGCTTCCCTGTAATAATTACGCTCCATGTCAAGGGTTAAATCAAGCTCTTTCGCTTCCTGGGCAAAGATTTCCAGATATTTTTCAAGTTCTTTTTTCATACCTTTCAGTTCGCTTTTCCCCATCCCCTGGCCACGAGAGCGTTCCAGCCAACGGTTTATCGGCAGACTTTTACGAAAGGTGATCCAGGAATGCTGCTCTGAGAGTTTAAGCTTTCTCTCGCCGCAAACCTTTCTCAGCTCGTCCTCGTAGACCATCCTGATGAATCCTCGCTTGTCTCCGGAAATAAACTCCTGCGGAATATCGATTTCCTGAGGCTCGATTTTAGAGAAGTCATTCTCTTCCCCTTTACCGGGTGCTTTCTCATCTGGCCGGTTCACCTGATTTCTCCTTTCTTTTTTCCGGGTTTGGTTTAGAAGAGACCGTTTATCCCTGCCGGGACAAAATCTATTCTTCTCAGCTCAGGGTCGCAACGGCTGAGGATAACCTCTATTGTCTGACCCAGGCAAAAAATGCGCCCGCTCTTCCGTCCCTGCAGGGAGGCCTGATTATCATTAAGATAATAATAGTCATCGGCAAGCTGGCTCACATGGACAAAGCCCTCCACAAAATATTCTTTGAGCTGCACCCTGAACCCGTGCGGCTTGACCGAGGTGATCAGCGCTTCGAACCGCCGGTCGAGATGCCCACTCATAAACCGGGCTTGCACCAGGCTGTCGGATTCCCTTTCGGCCGATTCAATGAGCTGCTCGCGCTGGCTCCAATGGGCACAAAGGTCTGCCAGCTTCTCCTCGGCAGTTAAATTTTTTATTCCGGCATTACTTTCGAGTCCCGACAGCCTTTTTAAAAGCCTTTGCACCAAGAGGTCCGGATACCTCCGGATAGGCGAGGTGAAATGCGTGTAGCAGGGGCTTGCCAGGCCGAAATGCCCGATATTCCGGGTACTGTAAAGAGCACGTTTCATACCCCGGATGACAAGAGATGAAACAAGCTCACCGATCCCCATCTTCTCGGCAGTTTCGATAACCCGCGAAAATTCAGCCGGACCTGGAACCCTGCCCCGGCTGTTGACAACAAGGCGTGGATCCAAGGTTTTCAGTTGATAGTTCAAGTTTTCCACAGTTTCCGGGTCTGGTTCCTCGTGGATTCTGTAGACAACAGGAAGATTGCTTTTTGCCAGCCGGTCGGCCACCAGCTCGTTGGCAGTGATCATGAATTCTTCCACCAGACGGTGGCTCTCAAGCCTCTCCTTGCGCCTGATATCAATAGTCTCACCGCTCGAGCCTCGCACAACCAGAGGCTCGGGCAGATCGAAATCCAGAGCTCCAAGCATTTTTCGTTTGAGACGTCTTTTTTCGCTTAATTTCTGTAGCGCAAGCAAGGGCTCCACAGTCTCATCACACATGTCCCCGTACCGGCTGCGGCTGTCAAGCACAGCCTGGACCTGCTGGTAATCGTATCTGCATCTCGAATGGATCACACCGGAAACCAGGCGGCTGTTTCGTATTTCGCCCTCCGGGCCCATCCGCATGAGGACCGACACTGTCAGTCTGTCCCGGCCCAGGGCAAGAGAACAGATCCCTGAGGACAACTCAGGGGGGAGCATCGGGATATAGGCTCCATCGAGATAGACACTCATCGCGCGCTGGCGGGCCTCACGGTCAATTGCCGAACCCTCCTTGACATAGCGGCTCACATCGGCAATGTGCACCCCTACCTCGAAATCGCCGTCAGGGAGCTCACTGGCGCTGAGCGCGTCATCAAAGTCTTTCGCATCCGCCGGATCGATTGTAAACACCACCTGGCTGCGAAGGTCTTCCCTGCCATCGAGATCCGCCCGGTCGATCCCGCCCGGGATCGCTGAACTTTGGCGCAGGATGGCCGGGGGAAAGCGCTCAGGCAGCTCGTACTTGAGAAGGATCTCTTGTCCCGGGGCAATCCCGGGACTATCCAGGGCGCGTATCACCCGGGCCAAAAGCCGGCCCCTGGACCCGCCCCAGTCATAAACCTCGACCAGCACTTTCTGCCCGTTTTTAAACCCTCCGGCCTCTCCGGCTGGAATCAGGATCTCAGTAAATATCTTTTCCTCTACCGGTAGGAGGCTCGAAAAACCTTTCCGTTTCTGCAAAATTCCCACAAAACGCCTGCGCGCACGGCCCAGCACCCGCTCGATAACACCCTCCGGCTTTCCAGCGGAAGGTGTGCTTACCAGACGCACCTCCACCCGGTCTCCATCCAGAGCATCTCCAAGATTGAAAGACTTGATAAAAATGTCCCGGCCGCCGCTTTCCGGAATCACGAACCCGTAACCGCGCCTTACAGCCTGCAGCCGTCCCCGGATCCTGTCACTGCCCTCGGCAAGCGCATAGCAATTCCTCCTTACCCGGGCCAGGATTCCCTCCTCAGCCATCTCGCGCAACAACCTTCTCAGCAACCGGTACTCAGTGCCTTTCATGCCCAGGGCGCGGGCCACCTGTTTGGTTTTCACCGGGGCGGTGACATTCTCGATGAAAAACTCTTTCAATGCCTTTTTTTGAAGAGCCATATTCTATTTATTAAGTAAAAAATTCATAACGAATCTTCAATGTTGCTGCTTGAATTTTCAAAATATGGGATCGACACAGCCAGCGAAAATTGACATTCCCGGATTTTTATAGTAAAACTTTAATTGATACTAAAATCGAGATCGTGTTTACAGGCCTACGTGTACTATCCATCAAAATAAGAATTTAATTGCCGGCAATAAAAATGTCTACCATCTCCCACAGAGATTTGAAAAAGGAGATTGAAAAATATCTGTCCTTTATGGCGGAGAGTTTTCCAGTCATGTGCGCCAGCGATGAGTTTATCTTTTTCCCCCGCGCCGAGGGTTCTTTCCGCTTCCCTGGAGCCATGGAAGATTTATCCCCTGGACTCATCGAGGAGGGTATCGCCCGCTCTCGTAATGTCCTCGCATTCTTGGAAAAGCTGAGCCTGGAGAAGGATATTGATCTCGATCTGGAAACCGATGCCTGGCTTTTGAGAATGCACGCTAAAAATTACCTGCGTACTTTCGAGACCGAAAGGCTCCACTTTTACGACCCTTCTCTTTATTTCATGGTGGCCACCCAGGGGCTGGTCATGGCAGCCGGTGATTTATCCGCTCTTGCAAGCCGGCTCGATCGGGCGGCCAGGCTTTTCCGCTGCGCCGAGAGACAGCTCGTCTCAGCCAGTACCCAGCGAATGGAGCAGGGGCTTGTCTGGTCTGCCAATTTCACGGGTTTTCTCGATGAGCTGGCCCAATCGCTCAGCCAGCGGAAAAAACCAGGCAACACGCTTTCGGGTAAACTGAACGCCCTGCACGATCAAGCTGTATCTTTAGGCAGACGGCTTAAACGGCTTGAGCTCTCCGCCGGGCCTGAGTGTCTGGGAAAGCGCCGCTACGCTGAGCTTGCAGAAGATGCTTTCGGATTAAAGAAAGACCCTCAGGAGCTCTACGAAATTTTACTTGACGAGCGGACACTATTACTCGAAAAACTCCAGGTCTCGGCTGTCAGCCTGGGAAAAGAGCCCTCCGGGTGGAGGCTCCTGGCAGCCGACCCCCCTCTTCCCCACCCGAAGCGCAAGAGTCCGGTGGATTGGTATCAGGCCGAACTAGACCACCTGGTGCGCTGGCTGGCTGAATCTCCCGGGGCCTCAGATATCAATACCCGCATTGTCCCGGAGGTCAGGCCCATGCCCGGGTACCTGCGCGGTTTGAGAGCTTTCGCCTCATACTCAGCTTGCGCAGGCCGCCGCAGGCAGGGGATATTTTTTATCGGCTCGGACAGTGCATCCGGCAGCTTGAGCGCGCGCCTTGCCGCGCATGCTGACTATCGCTATATTACCGTTCACGAGACTTTCCCGGGGCATCACCACCTGGATACGGTTCGGAAAGGCTTGAAATCCCCGATCCGCAGGCAGAGCGAGAATGCGCTTTTCTATGAGGGTTGGGCCTGCTGGGCCGAGCAGCGCATGGTTGATTCAGGCTATTTTCACCGGCCTGAGGAACTGATGTGTATCCTGAGGAGAAGGCTGCAGCGCTGCGTACGCTCAATTTGCGAGCTGGGGCTCCATCTCGGGCATCTGGATGACGCCCGGGCCGCAGAGCTGCTGAAAGGAATCGATCTCGAAGGCGGCCCGGCAACGCAACTGATCAGGCAGTATCGCTGCCAGCCGGGATACCAGTTAACTTATACTATCGGGCGCCTGGAGCTAGAAAAGCTCGTGAAAAAGTTCCGGCCTCTGGCCCAAGGCGATGGTGAATTCTACCGCCTGATGCTCTCGGCCGGTGAAATCCCTTTCGACTTGCTGGAGCGTCACCTGGAAAGGCATCTGTTACGTTCCAACAACATAGCTGAACCTGGACCAGGCAAGTCATCAACCTGTTGACCGGATCTCAATGCATGGCGGAAACAAACAGTATTAATGATTTTGACGGTTATCATTCAGAATGGAACCTGGGCAGTCCCGGCGGCTGGTACTACCAGTTAGAGACCCAGAAGCTGGGCAGATTTATCTGGGACCGGGTGAGCCGGATCACCGGCCTTTCTTTGCCCCTCGATTTCGAACATCCGGTTTTGAACTCCCCGCCGCTGCTGCGTGATATTTTCTTTCGCGCGCACGAAAACCGCTGGGGAAAAGGTGAAAAGCCGGGCATTGCGCTGCTGGCGGAAGAGGAGACCCTGGAGACGGTAGTGGAAAACCGCCGGATGGTCGAATACCTCAAGCGCCAGCCCGGCACCCAAGCCGTACTGGCTGCACCTGGAGACCTGGTAAAAATCCGCAGCGGGTATTATATCGGCGATATCCGGATTACAGTCGCTTTCTGCGATTTCAACAATTCGACAATCGTCGAGCTCGAACGCTCAGGCAAAGCCGGCGCCCTGCCCGAGGCTGTTTCGGACCACTTGACTGTCAACCCGCGCGGCATGGAGCCTGTAGGCTACAAGGGCATTTTCGAGGCTGTAACCGGTACGCTGAGAAACCGCCTCTCGCCCGGAACCGTGAGCCGGACACCCTGGACCAGACGTTTTTATCCACGGAAGACAGCGGGCTCTGACGGCTCGCCCATAACCGACCTTGTCGAATGGACCAGGCTCAACTGGCCCAAGCTCGTTCTCAAGCCAGAGCACGGCTACTCAGGCAAGGGCGTTTTTGTCGGCGATCGCCAGCAGGATGCTGACAAATGCATCCAGAGCGCTCTCGACCACGGAAAATACATTGTCCAGCAGATGATACCGCCCGGGCTCTGGGCTGAATTGTATCCGGAGACAGAACCAGGCGGCTCATTTCCGGTATTGCGCGCTTACCAGACCGACTTCCGCTGCCTAATCGGCGATGCCGGATTGATCGGCTTTGTCGGCCGCTGGGGAGGAATACCCACCAATGTCGGCTCAGGCGGGGGCACCCAGGCAGTGGCGATTGTCAATGGAGACCCGGGTGAGGCGGCCCGCCGGGTTTGTGAAGCTATGGAGCGGATGCCGGCTTCGGAGTTTGACCAGCTCCGCGAGGAGGTCGGTCAAAAAGCGCTCTCTGCCGGCTTGAGATACCTCAAAGGGCCGATCCCCCAAGCCATGCGCCCGAGAATAATCAGCCTCGGTCAATTAGCGGCCCTCGAAATATTTGCCCGCGACCTCTGGCAGGATTGTGTAAAGATCGAGAAATGGTGGCGCGAAGGTCTACTCGATGAGTTTCTCCACCTGCCGGAAGAGGAAAAAACAATCGCCGGCAGGCAAGCCTGGAACGGCTCGCCGGCCCTGGTCGCCTCGGACGGCCTTTACAGTTTCGGGGCGGACTTGCTCACTGGGAAAGGCTGAGACGGGGAAAGGCTGAAACGGAGAATCGGGGAAACGGGGAAAGGGTGAGACGGTGAAGGGGTGAAATCGAGTGCTCTTTGTTTATTGATAAAAAATCGACTCTCTTTCTATAAAAGAAGATTTTGATTTTTTAGAATGCAGCCTCTTAATCGCCATTGCTGAAGCTTAATCACCATGTCTCCTGAAGACTCAGACAGATCAAGGGCTCCAAAAGATCAGCCTGAAAACGAAGAATCAGCAGTCGATCCCGAATGGTGGAAGTACATATTTGATGACATCTATCTGCTTACAGATGCGCGCTCGATCTGCGATACTAAACTCACCAGGGCTGAAACGGACCTGATGGAGCGCTTTCTCAGGACCCCCAAAGATGCCCCGATCCTCGACCTCTGCGGCGGACAGGGACGTCACAGCGCCGAGCTGGCGCGCCGGGGTTTCACCAGCCTGACCACACTGGATTACTCAGCTTACCTGCTAAAGCTTGGAAAACTGTCAGACGGATCGCAGGGAGTCCGCTTTGTCAGGGCGGATGCCCGCTGCCTGCCTTTCAGAAAGAGCGTCTACAGGGCTGTGGCTGTCATGGCCTGCTCTTTCGGCTATTTCAGCGATGACGACCAGAACGCCGCTCTCCTGCGGGAAGCCTGCCGCGTGCTCTCCCCAGGCGGCACGCTGCTCCTTGACATCCCGGATGGAGAAAAAGCGCTCAAGGATCTCGCTGAAAGCTCCTGGCACGATGCGAACCAGGATATTATGGTCCTGCGCAAGCGGAAAGCCGCAAGTGGAGGCCTTAAGGTGCGCGAGCTGGTTATCTCCAAGGAAAAAGGTCTGATCCGTGAGTCTCGCTATTTCGAAAAGCTCTACAGCGCACGGATGATCCGGAATCTCGTGTCCTCGGCGGGCTTCAAAGCTGTCAGGGTTTACCGGGGTCTGGAGAAGCTATCCAATCAGGAGGACCTGGGATTCATGTCCACCCGCATGCTGGTGACTGCCCGCAAGAGGGCTGATTGACCATAGTTGAAAAAACACTGTGTTTACCATGAATGGGCAAAAATAGCGGCTGAATCAACCCTTTTCCCACTCGGAAAAGTGAGCAGGATGAGCGTGGATGCGGCTAAAATCATCCATTTGATCGAAAAAATTGGTTCCCCTTGCAGGTCCTGAGTATTTGAGATGCCCATTTTAAAATCCGTGTTCATTCGGCAGCCATGCCTGCCGAATGCGCACAAATCACCTCAGAGGAGGCTTTATGCAACTTTTTAGGAAAGCATCAAAACTATTGGCGGTCATTCTCCTGGGTCTTTTATTGGCAAGCGTTGGCTGCAAGCGCGAACCGCAAATCGAACCACCGGCAGCCAAAGTAGTCCCTGAAACGCTCGAGAAATTCATCTCCCCCGCTGCCTTCACCCAACAAAGGTACGAAAAACCACCACAGGAAATCTTGGACGTCCTGAATGCACTGCTGCCGCCCACGCCCTTCCTAAGCCCGACGCACGATAAAATAGTGTTCGCGCAGCCGGTACGTTATCCGCCCATTTCTGATTTGGCTGAACCGATGCTTCGTCTGGCTGGCATACGGATCAACCCACGCACCAATGCAGGACGTAGCTGGATCTACTACTTTCTTGGGCTGACTTTGAAGAACCTCGCTGACGGCACCGAAACTCCGATCGCTCTGCCTGCCCATGTTCGTATTGGCTTTCCAGAATGGAACGCCAACGGGACTATGTTTGCATTCACGAACGAAGCCACAGACCGGGTCGAGCTGTGGGTGGCGAACGCTGCCACGGGGAAGGCGCGGTTATTGTCAGGGCTGAGGATCAATCCCCTTCTGTACTATTCGGTACAGTGGATGCCAGACCAGAAGACGCTGCTCGTGAAGCTCGTACCCACCAAACGCGGTGCTCCGCCGGAACAACCCGTCTCCCCCCCGGGTCCGAAAATCCAGGAGAGCTCAGGCGCGTCTGCGGCCAGCAGCACTTATGAGGTTCGGGATGTTCTAAAGAGTCCCTATGATGCGGATCTGTTCGATTACTATACCACTTCTCAGCTGGCGTTGGTGGATGTAGCCTCTGGGGAGGTGAGCCGCATCGGTAAGGCCGCAATTTTCGGCCAGGTTGTTCCCGCGCCCGGAGGGCATTATTTGCTGGTCGAACGTATTCACCGTCCATACTCCTACCTGCGCACATATTACCGGTTCCCCAAAGAGGTCGAAGTGTGGACAACGAGCGGTGAGCTGGTTGAAACTCTGGCGAGTATACCCCTCGCCGAGCAGGTTCCGATCGATGGTGTACCCACTGGTCCTCGCGACCATGCCTGGCGCCCCACCGAGCCGGCCACACTCATCTGGGCTGAGGCGCTCGACGGGGGTAATCCCAAAACAAAGGTACCCCACCGCGATCTCTTGGTCCTCAAGCCGGTCGGGGGAACAACCACTGAACTCTGCAAGACTGAGCAGCGATTCGATGGCCTGCAATGGATCGAGATGGGGGGGTTGGTTCTTGTCTCCGAATGGGACCGTGATCGTCGTTGGAACCGCACTTTTATCGTCAACGCCGATGTCCCGGCAAAACCCTCCCGGCTGTTGTGGGATAGGAGCGCGGACGAGAAGTACAAACATCCGGGATATCCCGTTTACCGTGTCTTGCCGGCAGGATCCTGGGTGGTCATGCGGCAGAATGACTGGATCTACCTCGATGGCGTCGGGTCTTCCCCCGAAGGCGATCGCCCATTCATTGATCGACTGAACCTGACCACGCTCAAAACAGAACGGCTCTTCCGCTCGGATCGATCAAATTACGAGTACTTTGTTGCCTGGGTGAATCCAGCAGAAGGAGCCTTCATCACGCGGCGGGAGTCACCTATCGATCCTCCCAATTTTTTCATTCGGACCTTGGCGCAGACACCCATGACAGGAGCACCTGAGGGAGAAGCCTCCTGGATGTCAACCTCGCGTGCCATCACACAATTTCCCGATCCGGCGCCTCAACTGCGTGGTATCACGAAGCGCCTTGTTACCTATACCCGCAATGATGATATCCCCCTGTCGTTCACGCTCTATCTGCCCCCAGATTACAAACCAGGCACTCGCCTGCCCACTGTCTTCTGGGCCTACCCGCTTGACTACGCGGAAAAGGAGGTCGCAGGTCAGATCGAAGGATCTTCCAAACGGTTCACGACCATTGCAGGCACCTCTGAACTCTTCTTTCTGCTTCAAGGATATGCCGTGCTGGAAGACGTAGCAATGCCTGTTGTCGGTCCCCCGGAGACTGTCTACGACACTTTCATTGAGCAGATCGTCTCAAACGCCAAAGCGGCTATTGACAAGGCTGTTGATCTGGGTGTGACCGATCCGGAACGAGTTGGCGTTGCGGGCCATAGCCACGGCGCGCTGATGACGGCCAACCTGCTCGCGTATTCCGACCTGTTCCGTGCAGGCATCGCTCGGAGCGGCGCCTATAACCACACGATGCGCCCCTTCGGATTTCAAAATGAGAAGCGCACGCTATGGCAGGCCCGCGATGTATACATCAAGCTCTCTCCAGTCTTGCAGGCCGATAAGATCAACAAACCGTTGCTCCTGATCCACGGCGAACTGGATCAGAATCCTGGGACTGTCCCGCTGCAGTCTGAAAAGCTCTTCGAGGCCATTCGGGGAATTGGGGGCACCGTGCGTCTTGTCATGCTGCCCTACGAGAGCCATGGTTACTTGGCGCGGGAGTCAACAGAACACGTTCTCTACGAAATGCTGTCGTGGTTCGACCGCTACGTGAAAAGAGCACCGCCGCGGGCAGATCAACCGGGCACTGCCAATAAGTGAAATGCACGCCCTGAACAGGTGATCGGCAGCGGTACAACTTCATGGCAATTGCCTTGATCTTCTTTACTGGAAGCCATGGGGACAGTGCTTGCCAATCGGATACTCGATAATGCCAACAACTGGCTGCACCGGATGGCCACCAAAAAACGGCTGCCCCCGGTGAGCCAGACCGTTAGGCAGCGTCCCACACAACAGTCCCCTCATCCTCGCCCCGAAGAACAGCGGTACATTCTCCGGATCGAGCACCCGCAAGCAATGGAGGTGCATCATGTCGGCCCAACAGTTCCAACGGTCTTCGACTCTGCGGCCAGTGTGCCACAGTCACGCGGGGCCTGGCTGGCTCCCGGTCCTCCTGATGGTCGGCGCGTGCCTCGGCGGCCTCCCCCAGCGAGGATCTGCCCAAGACTCCTTGCCGGTTCTCTCACCCGGTAGTCCGGTCGAAGGCGTAATCACGAAGCAACCTCAGGCCTACAGCCTCAACCTCGTCGCCGGGCAATTCCTGCGGGTGAAAGGCGAGGTGGCACGCGAGGGTGGTGCCCACTTGCGCCTGATCGGGCCTCGTGGCGACACGCTCCAACTTACCTGGAGATGGAGACTGATGTTATCCCAGGTCGTGCAGGAGACGGGACTGTATCGGCTCGAGATTTTTCGATACGATGATGAGGACTCGGTGGCGCAGCGTTATAAGTTACGGGTGGACGAGCTGCTTTCGCCAGCGCGCTATGCTGCACGGCTGGACTCACTTCGGAGCGATCCTCGCGTCGCGTGGCTTGCCCAGCACGCCATCCCTATGCGCTCCCTGGCGCCGGACGACGATGACTTTACCGACCTCCGGCCGCTGCGCGAAGCAATCGGTGATGCGCGGGTAGTCCTGCTCGGGGAGGAGAGCCACGAAAGCGGGACGACCATCCGGGCCATATCGCGGCTGGTAAGATTCCTACACCAGGAAATGGGATTCGACGTCGTGGCCTTCGAGTCCGGCCTCTACGACATGTGGAAGGTCTGGCAGCTCATGCAGGCGGGACACGACCCGGGCGATGCGATGCGCCAGGGCATGTTCGGCGTCTGGTCGTACGCCGCCGATTTCCAACCGTTGGCGCGTTACCTGGGCCAGCAGGCGGTCGGCCCGCACCCACTCGAGGTCTCCGGCGTCGACTGCGCGCTCACCGGAACACTCTCCCGCCAACAACTCGTTTCCGAGCTTAGGGAACTCGTTGCTCGCGAGCACCTCGGGGAGGAAAGCAAGAACCTTGTTCCGGGCTTCTGGACCACTCTCTCCGTATTCGTGGACTCCCAGAACACTCACGTCCAGCAGGACGTCTTGTCGGACCTCCGGTGGCTGGCCGAGCGGCTTGCCGATGCGGGCGAAACCCGCTCCGCCGCAGAGGGACGAACGCTTCGCCTGTGGGCGCAGGTGTCACGGAGCCTTGCAGAGTTAATAGCGTTATTCTGGATTGATGCGTATTCTGAGCCCCGAGACCGCCAGATGGCTCGGAACCTAACTTGGCTCGCTCGGGAGTACTTTCCGGGACGGAAGATCATCGTCTGGGCGCACAACGCTCACGTCCTTCACCACATGTATCGGCTCTCCCAAGACTCCACAAAAAAAAGCATCGTCACGATGGGCCAAGGGGTCTGGGAGGCTTTCGGCGATAGCTCCTTCGTCATCGCTGCCACGGCTTACAGCGGTCAGTTCGGGAGGCCACCCTTGTGGAGAGTTTACACCGTGGCGTCAGACCAGGACCCCACATTCGAACTCGAGGAGCTCCTGGCCACGACCGGTCTGGAGCAGGCCGTGGTCCCCTTGCGGAATTTGCCGCCGGGCGGCGACTGGCTCCGTTCTCCGATTTTGAGCCGGGATGGCTATTTGTCAGTCCTCACCACGTGGCCGGATCACGCGGACGCGATTCTCTTCATGCGGGCAGCCACGCCGAGAACCAGGGTTCCCGATAGCCCGTGAGCCTTGCCGTGGCTCAGTGCGGGATGTAGCGTACCATCCTTACGGCGAGCAGTTCTCCTATTTCGCCCAGTGACTGGACCAGGGGATCGAGGGCCACAACAACCTGAGAAGCGCTTTCGAGACCCACAGAGTGATTTTCGCTGCGGACAAGTCCGCGGCGACGGGCAAGCCGGTAAGCCAGAGCGAGCTCAAGCTGTGAAGATGACCTGCCTGTTTCTGATTCTACCATTTATCGAGGAGACTAAAATGGAGAGTTTCTGGAAAAAAGCGGGGCGGGTTTGTTTGGCCCTGGTTTTGACTCTGGTGCTGGCCGGGGCGGCAGCCGCAAAGGACAGGACCACCCTGGTGATCGGCCTTCATGAAAACACGCCCCGGGTGTTTGCGCTCAAAGCCTCCCGCCTGGTATTGGCTCCGGGCAGGGTCATGGAGAACGCGGTGCTTGTGGTGCGGGACGGCATGATCGAGGCGGTCGGCCGGGGAGTCAAGGTGCCCGGTGACGCGGTGGTGCTGGATCTGACGGGCAAGACCGTATATCCGGGCCTGATCGACCTTTATACAGATTACGGTCTGCCGCAAAAGGCTGGAAAAAACGCCGGCCGCGAAGTAAGGCCCGGGCCCAGGCACTGGAACCGGGCCGTGCAGCCCGAGCTGAGGGCCGTGGATCTCTGGCGGCCGGACAAAGCCCGGGCCGTTTCCCTGCGCAAAAGCGGATTCACGGCCGCCGCCGTTTTCCCGCAAATGGGGCTTTTCCGGGGCAGCGGGGCACTGGTGCTGACGGGGGATACGCTCGACAGCGGGGTGGTGCTGAGAGAGGATCTGGCCCTGGCCATGGGCCTGCGCAGCGGGATAAACGAAAACGATTTCCCCTCCGGCTACCCCTACTCGCTGATGGGCGGTATAGCCCTGATCCGTCAGACATTTCTCGACGCGCTCTGGTACACAGCGGCCTGGGGGGCCTACACCAGGGCGCCGTCGGGCCAGAGCCAGCCGGAGAGGAATCTTTCTCTGGCTGCCCTGGAACCGTATGCCAAAGGCCAGCGTCCGGTGGTGCTCGAAACCGAAAGCGAGCTCGACATTCTGCGCGCGAACGCGATCGCCAGGGAGTTCGGGCTGGAAGTCTGGGCAGTGGCCAGCGGAACCGAATACCGCCGCCTGGGCGAGATAAAACAGACCGGGCTGAAACTGATCGTCCCGCTCGTCTTCCCGGCAGCGCCGGATGTCTCCACCCCGTCAAAGGAGGTCGATGTCAGCCTGAGAGAGCTCAGGCACTGGGACTTTGCCCCGGAGAACCCGGCGCGCCTGGCCGAGACCGGGGTGGATTTCGTGCTGACCGGCGCCGGGCTGAAAAAGGGGGAGGATTTCCTGCCCGCCCTGCGGAGAGCGGTCAAGCGGGGCCTGCCGGAAGACCGGGCGCTGGCCGCGCTGACTATCACCCCGGCCCGCTGGCTGAAACTGGAGAGTCTGCTGGGAAGCCTGAAGCCGGGGAAAATAGCGAATTTCATGGTCACCGACGGCGATCTTTTCCAGGAAAACACCGCGGTGATCTCCACCTGGGTCGCCGGGCAGTGTTTCGAAATCACGACTCTTCCCCTGGTGGAGGCCCGGGGCACCTGGAAGATAGTCATAAGCTCCGGGGATAAAAAACTGGAGGGCCTGCTTCAGATATCCGGCAAACCCGATAATCTTCAAGCCGAACTGGGTTCCGCCGGGCAGAAAATCAAAGTTTCGAAAATCGAGCTTGAGAAAAGGCTGCTTTCCTTGAGCTTTCCAGGGGATTCGCTGAACCTGGCCGGGGTGGCGCGCCTGGAAGGCATTATCGAGGAGCAGAGTATCTCCGGGCGGGGGAATTGGGGGGACGGCGCAGCTCTGGGCTGGCTGGCCCAGATCTCGACTCCCTGGCAGGAAAATCTGGATACGGTCAAGCCCAGGCCGGAAAAACCCGCGGAGTTTGCGGTGGTCTGTCCGGAAGGAGCTTTCGGCAGGACAGCACCTCCGGAGCAGCCTGAGCTGCTCCTGGTCAAAGGAGCCACTATCTGGACCTGCGGGCCGGAAGGGGTGCTCGATAAAGCGGATCTGCTGGTCAGCAGGGGGAGGATAGAAAAGATCGGCAGAGATCTTTCTTCACCGCCGGGCGCGAAAGTGATCGATGCTTCCGGCAAGCATGTCACTCCCGGGCTGATCGACGCCCACTCGCACCTGGCGATCGAGGACGGAATTGCCGAAATCCCCTATGTCGACTCCGAGACGAGGATAGCGGATGTGATCAACTGCGACGGCATAAACATTTACCGTCAGCTAGCCGGGGGCCTGACCTGCGCGCTGCTTTGTCATGGCGGGGTCAACCCCATCGGGGGGCAGAACGCGCTGGTCAAGCTGCGCTGGGGCGAGCTGCCGGAGGGGATGCTTTTTGCGGAAGGGATGCCGACCATCAAATTCGCTCTGGGCGAGAATGTAGCCCATAACTGGAATCGCGAGCCGACAAGCTTTACACGCTACCCCAGAACGCGGATGGGGGTGGTGCAGTTCTTCCGCGACTGGTTCGCCGCGGCCAAAGACTACCGTCGCCGCTGGGAGATTTACCAGCAGGACAAAAAGAAAAATCCGGATCTTGTGCCGCCCAGAAAAGATTTAAGGCTCGAACCGCTGCTGGAGGTGCTTGACGGCAAACGCTGGGTGCACTGCCATTGCTACCGCCAGGACGAGATCCTGGCCATGCTTCGCCTGGCGGAAGAAGTGGGGTTCAAGGTATCGGTGCTGATCCATGTCCTCGAAGGCTACAAGGTTGCGGAAGCGCTGAAAAAATACGGCGCCATGCCCACCACTTTCAGCGACGAGTGGGGCTACAAGTTCGAGACTTACGACGCCATTCCTTACAACGGAGCCCTGATGAGCAGCCAGGGCCTGCTGGTGAGCTTCAACTCCGATAACTGGGAGCTGGGCCGCAGGATGAATCTCGAAGCGGCCAAGGCGGTCAAGTACGGCGGGCTCCAGCCGCAGGAAGCCCTGAAACTGGTCACGATCAATCCGGCTTGCCAGCTCGGTGTGAGCCACCGGACCGGAAGCCTGGAAAAGGGCAAGGACGCGGATTTTGTTATCTGGAGCGGAGACCCGCTTTCAACGTACAGTGTTTGCGAGCAGACCTGGATCGACGGCAGGAGATATTTCAGCCGGGAAGAGGACCGCAGCTTTCAGCGCAAGGCGCAGGAAGAGCGCGTAGCCCTGGTGCAGAAGATCCTGGGCGGGAAAAACGGTAAAAAATAGCGGTTTAATTATCCGCATGGAGGAGACGAAAAATGTTCACAAAAAAGGTGTTTCGAAACCTGGTCCTGGTGATGTTCCATGTTGTCTGGACAGGTCTGCTTTGCGGATCGATGCAGGTCCCGGCTCCGGCGCAGAAAAAACCCGTGGCCCTGGTGGGCGGGACGATCCATCCGCTGAGCAGCCCGGCCATCGAGAACGGCAGCCTGGTTTTCGATCAGGGGAAAATCGTGGCCCTGGGCGCCGGGATCGGGATACCCGCGGGGGCCGAGGTGGTGGACCTGAAAGGCAGGCATGTGTATCCGGGGCTGATCCAGGTCGGCTCGCTGCTCGGGCTGATGGAGATCTCCTGGATCGAGGCCACCAGTGATTATGAGGAGGTTGGCGAGATAAACCCGAACGTGCGCGCCGAGACAGCGATCAACCCTGAGTCGGAGCATATTCCGGTCACCAGGGCCAACGGAATCGCCCTGGCGGTGGTGCTGCCCTCCGGAGGGCTAATCTCGGGTATGGGGGCGGCGGTCATGCTGGACGGCTGGACCTGGGAGGAGATGACTCTTCAGGCGCCGGTATGCCTGGTGGTCAACTGGCCGTACGAGGACACGGAGAGGGCTGTCGGCGAACTGGAGAGGGCTTTCCGGGATGCTCGCGCTTATAAGACCGCCCGTCAGGCCGCAGGCCAGAGCGGAGTGGGCTTCCATGAAACCGACATCCGCTGGGAGGCGATGATCCCTGTGCTGGACCGCAAGCTGCCGGTATGGGTGGAAGCCAATACCCTGCAGCAGATCGAAGCAGCCGTGGAATGGGCCGACCGGGAAAAGATCAGGATGGTGCTGGTTGGGGGAGCGGACAGCTATCTCGCGGCGGACCTGCTCAAGCGCAAAGAGATTCCGGTGATTGTCAGCCCAGTCCTGCGCCTGCCCCAGCGACGGGATGCGGCTTACGACGACCCTTTTACACTGCCCAAGCGCCTTGGCGAGGCTGGAATAAAGTTTTGCATCTCCGGGGGCTCGTCGTACATGGGCAACGAGCGCAACCTGCCTTATCACGCGGCCATGGCCGCCGCTTTCGGCCTGGACAGGGAGGAAGCGCTCAAAGCAATCACGCTCTATGCGGCCGAGATTGTCGGCATCGACGACCGGGTGGGTTCACTGGAGATGGGCAAGGACGCCACCCTGATGGTCACCGACGGAGACCCGCTGGAGATCACCACCCAGGTGGAAAGACTCTACATTCAGGGGAGGGCGGTGGACCTGGGCAACAAGCAGAAAGCGCTGTACGCCAAGTACAGTGAAAAATACCGCCGGATGGGAGAAAAATGAATGGGGATCAGTAGTCAGCGTGTGGGCGCTCTTTTACCGCGGGCGAAAAGGCCGGCCGCGTTCGTCCTCCGGCAGGCACCAGGCGGCCGGGGCCAGCAGACCGGACGATTGGCTTTGAAATGGAACAGAGGGATCTTATGCCGATCCGCATAAGACGCCATGATAATAAGTACCAAGAGACACAAGTGGCTGTAACTGAAGGGATTAGCGCATTAGTATTCGTCGTATTAACAGCGTGTTATACGGGTGGAAACCGGTGTTCCGCATATTATGCGGATCAATATAATCAATGTCAGGCAGCGTCCCACACAACAGTCCCCTCATCTTTGCCCCGAAGAACAGCAGTATCTACTCCGGGTCGAGCACCCGCAAGCAAAGGAGGTGCAGCATGTCGGTCCATCAGTTCCAACGGTCTACGACTTTGCGGCCAGTGTGCCGCCGTCACGCGGGGCCTGGCTGGCTCCCGGTCCTCCTGATGGTCGGCGCCTGCCTCGGCGGCCTAGCCCAACAGGGATCTGCCCAGGACTCCTTGCCGGTTCTCTCGCCCGGTCGTCCGGTCGAAGGCGTAATCACGAAGCAACCTCATGCTTACGGTCTCAACCTCGTCGCCGGGCAATTCCTGCGGGTGAAAGGGAAAGGTGATGATGTCTTTCTGCGCCTGATCGGGCCTCGCGGGGACACGCTCCAGCTTACCTGGAGACCGAGACTGATGTTATCCCAAGCCGTGCAGGAGACGGGACTGTATCGGCTCGAGATTACCCGATGGGAAGAGGACTCGGTGGCGCAGCGTTATGAGTTACGAGTGGACGAGCTACTCTCGCCAGCGCGCTATGCTGCACGGCTGGACTCACTGCGGAGCGATCCCCGCGTCGCGTGGCTCGCCCAGCACGCCATCCCTCTGCGCTCCCTGGCGCCCGATGACGATGACTTCACCGACCTGGAGCCGCTGCGCGAAGCAATCGGTGATGCGCGGGTAGTCCTGCTCGGGGAGGAGAGCCACGGCAGCGGGACGACCGTCCGGGCCAAGTCGCGGCTGGTCAGATTCCTCCACCGGGAAATGGGATTCGACGTCGTAGCATTCGAATCCAGCCTCTACGGCATGTGGAAGGTCTGGCAGCTCATGCAGGCGGGACACGACCCGGGCTTCAGGTCGTACGACGCCGATTTCCAACCGTTGGCGCGTTACTTGGGCCAGCAGGCAGTCGGCCCGCACCCTCTCGAAGTCTCCGGCGTCGACTTCCAGTTCAGCGGAACACTCTCCGACCAACAACTCGTTTCCGAGCTTAGGGAACTCGTTGCTCGCGAGCACCTCGGGGAGGAAGGCAAAAACCTTGTTTCGGGTTTCTGGACCACTCTTTCCGGATTCGTGAGCGACACCATCCCTTCTTGGCCCATCCAGCAGGACGTCTTGTCGGACCTCCGGTCGCTGGCAGAGCGACTCACCATTGCGGGCGAAACCCGCTCCGTCGCAGAGGGACGAACGCTTCGCCTGTGGGCGCAGGTGTCGCGGAGCCTCGCAGAGTACATGGCGTTCGACTGGATTGAGTCATATAACGATCGCCGAGACCGCCAGATGGATCGGAACTTGGCGTGGCTTGCTCGGGAGTACTTTCCGGGACGAAAGATCATCGTCTGGGCGGCCAACACTCACGTCTTTCGCCACCCGGATCGGCTCCCCCAGGCCACCATAGTGTCCAGCGTTGGGATGGACCGAGCGATCTGGGAGGCTTTCGGCGATAGCTCCTTCGTCATCGCTGCCACGGCCTACAGCGGACAGTACCGGAGGATCGGGGGGGGGCCACCCTCGATGACTTTCACCGTTGTGTCAGACCAGGACCCCACATTCGAACTCGAGGAGCTCCTGGCCGCGACCGGTCTGGAGCAGGCTGTGGTCTCCCTGAGGAATTTGCCGCCGGGCGGCGACTGGCTCCGTTCTCCGATTTTGAGCCAGATCTGGGCCTATCAGTCAGTCCTCGTCACGTGGCCAGATCACGCGGACGCGATTCTCTTCATGCGGGCAGCCACGCCGAGAGCCAGGATTCCCGATAGCCCGTGAGCCGTGCCGCGGCTCAGCCGGAGTCGTTTGCTGAATAATTGGGAATTGTGATAATTGTAAAGATCTATGGACAAGCTACCATAGTCGCCCCCCCCTCTCCGGATCGAGCAACCGCAAGCAAAGGAGATGCATCATGTCGGTCCAACAGTTCCAACGGTCTTCGACTTTTCGGCCAGTGTGCCACAGTCACGCGGGGCCTGGCTGGCTCCCGGTCCTCCTGATGGTCGGCGCCTGCCTCGGCGGCCTCGCCCAGCGGGGATCTGCCCAGGACTCCTTGCCGGTTCTCTCGCCCGGTAGTCCGGTCGAAGGCGTAATCACGAAGCAACCTCATGCTTACGGCCTCAACCTCGTCGCCGGGCAATTCCTGCGGGTGAAAGGCGAGGGTGGTGATGCCTCCCTGCGCCTGATCGGGCCTCGCGGCGACACGCTCCAACTTACCCATACCCTGATGTTATCCCAAGCCGTGCAGGAGGCGGGACCGTATCGGCTCGAGATTACCCGATGGGAAGAGGACTCGGTGCGTTATAAGTTACGGATGGACGAGCTGCTTTCGCCAGCGCGCTATGCTGCACGGCAGGACTCACTTCGGAACGATCCCCGCGTCGCGTGGCTCGCCCGGCACGCCATCCCTATGCGCTCCCTGGCGCCCGATGACGATGACTTCACCGACCTGGAGCCGTTGCTCGAAGCAATCGGTGATGCGCGAATAGTCCTGCTCGGGGAGGAGAGCCACGCCAGTGGGACGAACATCCGGGCCATGTCGCGGCTGGTCAGATTCCTCCACCAGGAAATGGGATTCGACGTCGTGGCCTTCGAGTCCGGCCTCTACGAAATGTGGAAGGTCTGGCAGCTCATACAGGCGGGACACGACCCGGGCGACGCGATGCGCCAAGGCCTGTTCGGCACCTGGTCGTACGCCGCCGATTTCCAACCGTTGGCGCGTTACCTGGGCCAGCAGGCGGTCGGCCCGCATCCACTCGAGGTCTCCGGCGTCGACTGCCAGCTCACAGGAACACTGACCGCCAGATGGTTCGGAACCTGCTCCCGCCTACAACTCGTTTCCGAGCTTAGGGAACTCGTTGCTCGCGAGCACCTCGGGGAGGAAGGCAAGAACCTTGTTCCGGGCTTCTGGACCACTCTCTCCGGATTCGTGGACTCCCTTAACACTCACGTTAAGCAGGACGTTTTGTCGGACCTCCGGTGGCTGGCCGAGCGGCTTGCCGATGCGGGCGAAAACCGCTCCGCCGCAGAGGGACGAACGCTTCGCCTGTGGGCGCAGGTGTCACGGAGCCTCGCAGAGTTAATGGCGTTCTTCTGGAGTGATGCGTATGGCGATCGCCGAGACCGCCAGATGGCTCGGAACCTGGCTTGGCTCGCTCGGGAGTACTTTCCGGGACGGAAGATCATCGTCTGGGCGGCCAACCCTCATGTCCTTCGCCACTGGTATCGGCTCTCCCAGAACCCCGCAGAGGAAGACAGCGTCGGGAAGAAGCAAGAGGTCTGGATGGGCCAAGCGGTCTGGGAGGCTTTCGGCGATCGCTCCTTCGTCATCGCTGCCACGGCCTACAGCGGTCAGTTCCGGTGGAGGGTGATGCCACCCTCGATGACTTTCACCGTGGTGTCAGACCAGGACCCCACATTCGAACTCGAGGAGCTCCTGGCCGCGACCGGTCTGGAGCAGGCCGTGGTCCCCCTGAGGAATTTGCCGCCGGGCGGCGACTGGCTCCGTTCTCCGATTTTGAGCCGGCCCTGGACCTATCAGTCAGTCCTCGTCACGTGGATGGATCACGCGGACGCAATTCTCTTCATGCGGGCAGCCACGCCGAGAGCCAGTATCCCCGATAGCCCGTGAACCGTGCCGCGGCACAACCTGAGTCATTCACTGAATAATTGGGAAATGTGATAATTGTAAAGACCTATGGGCAAACTACCATACTCGCCCCCCTTGAATTGAAGAAATACATGCGCAATGCATGGCAAAATGTTGTGGATAAAACAATAAAATTGGTTCCCCTTGCAGGTCCAGAGTATTTGAGATGCCCATTTTAAGATCCGTGCGCATTCGGCAGCCATACCTGCCGAATGCGCACAAATCACCTCAGAGGAGGCTTTATGCAACTTTTTAGGAATGCATCAAAACTATTGGTGGTCATTCTCCTGGGTCTTTTATTGGCAAGCGTCAGCTGCAAGCGCGAACCGCAAATCGAACCACCGGCAGCCAAAGTAGTCCCCCAAACGCTCGAGAAATTCGGTCAGGTTCGGACCGACAACTACTACTGGTTGCGGGAACGCGAGAATCCCGAGGTTCGCCAGTATCTTGAGGCCGAGAATCAGTACACCGCCGCGGTGATGGCTCACACTGAAGGACTGCAGAAGAAGCTCTTTGACGAGTTCAAGACGCGCATCAAACAAACCGACATGAAAGTGCCCTATAAGAAGGACGGCTACTTTTATTACAGCCGCACAGAAGAAGGCCAGGAGTACCCGATCTATTGCCGCAAGAAGGGGGATCTGGATGCCCCCGAGGAGCTCATCCTCGACGTCAACAAGGTTGCCGCTGGTCACAACTACTGCTCAGCGCGGCCCTCGGTAAGCTCAGGCGGCAACATTATGGCATACGCCGTGGATACAGTTGGCCGGAATTTTAGAACTATTTACTTCAAGGATCTCCAGACTGGCGAGCAGCTCAAAGAGATGATTCCAGATGTCACGGGAACCCTGGCCTGGGCAAACGATAACCGGACGGTTTTTTACGGCAAACAGCATCCTACCACGCTTCGCTTCTACCGCATCTATCGCCATGTCTTGGGTGATGACCCAGCCAATGATGAGCTTGTCTACGAGGAAAAGGACAGCACATTTGTTTGCTTCGTGTTTAAGACCAAATCTAAAAAATACCTCATGATTGCCTCCTGGCAAACACTCAGTTCTGAGTACCGGTTTCTGGATGCCGACCAGCCGCGCGGCTCCTGGAAGGTGTTCCAGCCGCGCCAGCGGGACCACGAATACTATATCGATCATTACAAGGATCGCTTCTATATCCAGACCAACCTTAACGCGAAGAATTTCCGGCTGATGGAAACTCCGGTGGAGCGAACGGGATTGGAGAATTGGAAAGAGCTGATCCCGAATCGCCAGGATGTACTGCTGGAGGGCTTCGAAATCTTCAGGGATCACCTGGCCGTGGTCGAGCGCAAGGATGGCCTGCTCCAGTTGCGCATCATGCCCTGGGCCGGAAAGGGCGAGCACTACCTCGAGTTCGGCGAGCAGACCTATACGGCTTACCCTGAAAACAACTATGATTTTGACACGCCGGTCATCCGCTACTATTACAGCTCTCTGACAACACCCGAGTCTATCTACGACTACAATATGGAGACGCGGGAGAAGAAACTATTGAAGCGCGAGGAGGTTTTGGGAGGCTTCGACCCAGCCAATTACCAGGCTGAGCGGCTGCATGCAATGGCGCAGGATGGAGCACAGGTGCCAATCTCAGTGGTTTACCGCAAGGGCTTCCGTAAAGACGGTCATAGCCCGCTCTTCCTTTATGGCTACGGCTCCTATGGTGCAAGCATGGACGCATACTTTGATCCCTATCTCATCAGCCTGCTGGACAGGGGCTTCGTTTTTGCCATCTCCCACATTCGCGGAGGCCAGGAGCTGGGGCGACAATGGTATGAAGACGGCAAGCTTCTGAAAAAGAAGAACACATTCACTGATTTCATTGCCTGCGCGGAGCACCTGGTAGGAGAGAAATACGCCGATCCACAGCGGATTTTTGCGCAAGGCGGCAGTGCTGGCGGCTTGCTGATGGGTGCAGTGGTTAATATGCGTCCGGATCTGTTCCATGGAATCATAGCCGATGTTCCCGTGGTGGACGTGCTGACTTCGTCTCTCGATGAAAATATACCGCTAACGACAGTCTCGTACGATGAAAGGGGCAACCCGAACGACAGGAAATACTACGACTATATCTTGTCCTACTCTCCTTACGATCAGGTCAAGGCGCAAAACTACCCCAACCTTCTCGTTACCACCAGCTTCCAGGACCCAGCGGTTCAATACTGGGAACCCGCCAAATGGGTGGCCAAGCTGCGTACAACGAAGACTGATCGTAACCGGTTGCTGCTGAAGACGGAGATGGAAGCCAGCCATGGCGGCGTATCTGGACGCTACAAGCAGTACAAGGAGACCGCCTTCAAGTACGCGTTCTTCCTCGATCTGGCAGGCATCAAACAATAGGTTTCCTTAAACGATTTCAAAATATCCATCTCGCCAGGGGGACAGATTAGTAAAGACACCCTGCGATATCCTCTAAGCTGCAACAGACAGAGCGCGTCTTTCGGACATTAGCCGTGTTAAAAACATAAGTGAGCTTTCGATAAAGGCGCTTTCCGTTTCTGCCCGCTTCCTGAAAACTCACGAAGAATTGAGAGAGGAAGGATGGTAGGACGCTATCATGGGTACGAGCTTATTTGTGAAAAGAGCGGGACCAAATTCTATTTTAGTTGCAACACTCTCATCGGAAGGGAAGATCGAAATATAAATGACATCGAACAGTAGCATTCACCTGACCAGCGCGGAGGTACGCGCTGGCAGGTGATGCCCGACGTTAGGCTGAATTTGCTTTAAGTGCATAAGTTGTAAATCCGGACTCCTGCTTTTTACAGCTTGCAGTCTTGAAAAAAACTTAGTAAGATTCATGTATTGACCTCAGCATCCCAATTTGTGAAGGAAAAGGGAACATTCATATCTAATTAGAATTAAATCATTTATAGAATCATATGGTTATAGATGTCCAGGATACGGTCTTGAGTTCGTTGAGGTCAGGCGCTGTGCTCTTCTGGTATGAAGAGGCGCCGCTTGTGGCATGGCGGCCCCAGCGGCCCGGCGAATCAGGCAGGACTTATTGACTCGAGAGATAAGGGTATCACACGCAGGGAGGGCACGTGTTCGGAAACTTTCTTACATTCGCCGTCACATTGATGCACGTTTATGTCTTCTGGCGCGCTGGCTCGGTGCCTTTTCTGGCACGCCACATCCCCAGAAAGCTCCTGATCGGGGCAGGCATGGCCCTCTGGGCAGGCTTTTTCTTGGGCCGCGTCCTCGGTCACGGCGGCACGGGCGCCCTCGCCAGGGCGCTGGAGCTGTTCAGCATGAACTGGATGGCCATGCTGTTCCTGGTCTTTGTCTCCCTTCTTGCGACAGACTTTGTCACCGGGTTCGGCTTGCTCCTGCCCAGGCTGGCGCCTTCGCTGCGAGGACTGGCCCTGGCTGCCGGTGGGGTGATTTCTGTGATCGCACTCATCCAGGGCCTGCGGCCGCCTGTGGTGCAAAAGTATGAGGTGCACCTATCCGGCCTTCCCGATGAGATGGATGGCACCGTGCTCGTTGCCATGTCCGACCTGCATCTCGGCTCGCTGCTCGGCGGGCGGTGGCTGGAGGCGCGCGTGGCCCAGGTCCAGGCGCAGCAGCCAGACCTCATTGTCTTGCTCGGGGACCTTTTCGAAGGACACGGCCAGCCCCAAGGGGAACTACTTCCGCTCTTCCACCGCCTTTCTGCGCCTATGGGCGTCTGGGCAGTCCTGGGCAACCACGAGTCCTATGGCCGTCGCGATACCGGCACGAATCTGATCGAGGAGGCCGGTTTCCAGTTACTGCTCAACTCCTGGGCCGAAGTCCGGCCCGGCCTTATCCTGGCAGGCGTGGAGAATCTCAGAGCCAGCAGCTATTCCGGTCAGGGTCCGGACCCCATCTCGAAAGCGCTCTCTGGCCGGCCTCCGGGCGCAACTGTCCTCCTCTCCCATAAGCCGTGGCAGGCAGACAGGGCAGCGGACGCTGGTGCAGGCCTGATGCTTTGCGGCCACACCCATGGAGGGCAGGTTTGGCCCTTCGGCTATCTGGTCCAGCGCAGCTACCCGCTGCTTGGGGGACGGTACGAGGTGGGCGGTATGACAGTCATTGTCTGCCGCGGCACTGGCACTTGGGGACCGCGCATGCGCCTTTGGCGTCCCGGCGAGATCCTCCGCGTGACCCTGCATGGGAAAACGGGAAATAACTGAAGAAAACGAGCCGGGGGACAGGTAAAGGGGACAATCCTGACATTTTGACATGCTTCCCGGGCCATTCCCGGTCTGGAGCCTGGATAGGGTTTGAACAGCGGAGGGCATAATCAGTCACTGAACCCGACCGTGAAAAACGCAGCGAGACAGCTCAACATTAAACCGCCTGAATCAAACTAAGGTTTGCTTGCTCTTTTTTTATTTCGGCAGGATTTTTCGCAGGGCCACCCGAAAGATGATGCCTGATAATCAGCCATCCCTGGAAGCCAGCAGGGACAGGGCATGAGGTGTCCCTGCCCACTAGTGATAATAAACCGCCTCCTGCGGGTTTGTGTACCCGCCTATAAACCTTTAAGCCTGCCCGGATAGCCGATTTTTTTAACCAGATTGAGGAAATTCCCGCCCAGAATTTTTCGCCTTGCTTCATCAGAAAGATGGTCGTAGACCACCCAGCCCAGGATAGGAGACGGGTCGCGCATCGGCGTGTCAGTGCCGAAAAGCACCTTTTCCACTCCGGCCTCGTTTGCCAGATAAGAGACCATCCCGAATGGCACAGAGGTATAATTAATCTCAAGGTAAATATTGGAGAACTCCTGCGCCAGGGGGACTAAGACGCGGGCCGCCCTGAATGAGGCTCCGCTGTGGGCCACAATAAACGTGGTCTGCGGGTAGCGCGGCGCAAGGCTTGCGATCTCTTCTGCGGTTACCCCTCCCAGGGGCTCAAAAGCGAAGTGGCAGAGAATCGGCAGCCTCAGGTTTTGAGCGAGCTCGAGCATATTTTCGAAAGCCGGATCGCTTATCTGGCGGCGCTGCGAGAAAGGATAAGGCTTGAACCCGAAAAAACGGCGGGCCGTGAAACATTCCTCGACTAGCTGCGGCCACTCCTCGGGATAGTTGGAATTCACCACCGCGTATGGCAGGAACCTGCCCGGAAAGGCCTGGGCGGCTTCCCAGGCCGTGCGGTTTCCTTCAAGCGTGTCTCCCCCCATAAGCTCCCAGCTCGATACCGCAACCGAGTCGATCCCGATACGGTCGAGCACCTTCACGATCGAGCCTGCATCCTGCGGGCCCAGGGTAAGGCCGTAAGGCCCCTCAAAACCCGGCGGGGCGATATGTCCGTGGCAATCGAATATCGGGATCGAATCGAGCGTTTCTCCCCTGTCCACAGCGGCCATGATCCGCGAGCGCCCGGGATCATCAGGCAGAGTGGGTGTCTGCTGTTCGCCCAAAAGGGCTTCCAGGTTGCCCGAGGCTATTTTTCTTTTCTCGTCTTCGCTGATATCCGCATACACGAGCGCGGCCCGCGCAGCTCCCGGGCTGGTGAGCGGAAGTCCCGTGCCGAAAAGGAGCCGCTCTGCGCCCCAGCGCTCGCAGACAAAGCGGATCATTTCGAAACCCTGAAAAAGCGAGGTTTCCGCCTTGACATTGGCCCGCCGGTCGAAAACCCTGAACAGCGCGGAATGGTGGTTGTACATTGCGCCGACAACCACCAGGGTGAGGTCCGGGAAATCTGCGGCCAGAAGGTCAACCTGGGCCAGGTCGATAGCGCGCTGCTCGTGCTGGCCTATCTGATTGAAATTGTAATAGAGCTGGTCATAGTCCAGCCAAAGGGCGGACTTGCGCTCGGCCAGGCCGCCCAGGACATTGCGCACTTCAGGATCGCTGAAATTTATCCCATGATAGAGGGGAAAGGCGCGAAATGCCTTGAACCCGGATCGGATGAGCCCTGATAATTCCCCGACCAGGTCCCTTTCACCTTTGTAAGGAGTGGGATTAAAGACCGCTGCAGGCACGAGCCGCCTGTTTCCTCCGATTTCCTCGAGCAGGGCCCGGTTCCCTTTGCGCGAGTCCAGCTCCCGCGCTGAAGCGTGATAAACCAAAGCCCTGGTTATCCGGCACAGGTCGAGCTCACGCAGCAATCCTTTCAGGTCATAGGGTGAGCCTGGTGTGCGGCACATCGAGCGTCCGAGACAGGCATTGGCATCGAAAAACGCGACCTCGCTCACTGTGTGCATTCCTTTTTCCTCGTTCTTGTCAGGCTCCGGATTACGGCGTAGAATCCAGCCGCCAGGCCGACAATCAGCATGTCCCAGCGGTAGGGTCCGGGCAAGGCGAACCCACGACCGGCATCGAGATCGACCACATAAGAAAGTAAGATCAAAAACGCACCGCCCACGGCGATAGCCCACTCGCGAAAATTAGGGGCGAAAACACCACCGGACCAGACTCTTTTCAATACCAGCCCTGCTCCTACTATCATACAGAGAGAAACCACGACCGGCGACAGCACTGGCCCGATCCAGGGCAGCGGAACAAGAAACAGAATGTCCCAGGTCAATAATCCAGCCGGCCAGCCGAGGATAAACTTGAGCCATCCGTAAAAGAAGATGTCCCAGACACCGAAAATTATGAGAAAGAGAGCCAGGCGCTCGTAGAAAAATCTCCCGGCAAGGCGGGCCACCACAACCAGCATTACGATTGTCGAGAGCTCCCGGCCGATTTCAACAATAATGTCTCCCCGTCCGATTATTCTCAGGGGAAAAGCGAAGCCCTCGGGATAGAAAAGCTCCCGCAGATAAACCACCACGGCGGCCTCGAAATAAGCCATGGACACAGCGAACAGTAACAGGTAGACCAGAACCGACCACCTGGCTCCAGGCGGCGAATCTTCTAATGAATCCATGGAACTTGCCCCCCCTTCATTTAAAGACAGAATGGATTTTAAAAGGGCTTTCAAGATAATTGAGTCACTGTTCAGTAATCAAGCGGCACGAGAAAAAGCGTTTCCCGCGCGGCAAGCTTACAGGGCTTCGAGGTATCTACCACGCGCCCGTTGATCAGGCAGCGGTAAACACCCTTCTCGAGCCGGTTGGTCGGCAGCTCGATTTCAGCGTTTTCGTAATTGAAAACGAAGGCTGCCGGGCTCTCACCCTTCCCGCCCACTGTACCCAGTCGGACCCTGACCAGCGGTGATCCAGCGGGGTTTGGGCTTTTCAGCCCGGCCTGCGAGAGCACCTTTTCCATGAGCCGCAGATAATTTTTCTCTCCGGTATCGCGGTAGGACAGGCCTGGATAAAATCCGAAATAGAAAGTACGCCCGGAGCCTTGACAGTTAGTGACCAGCAGGCCGTTTCCATCAGACAGATCAAGGGCCCCTTCATACGGTATCAGGCGGCCGGCAAGCCTCGAGGCGGAAAGCCCGAGCCCCATGGCTCTGACTTTGCATGGTGTTCCCACGGCCTTGAGAGAAACCTCGCGGCAGCCGAAAAGCTTGTCCAGCCCCCACCCGGGCCGCACTTTCTGCACCCAGGCGCGCCCATCCCGGAAAGCAAGGCCCGGGTCGCTCAAACAGACGCCTCCTGAAATTACAAACCTCTGGATTATTTCCGCCTGTTCCTTTTCCAGCAGGTGAAAGTAAGGCAATATAATCAGCTTGTAATTCTCGATAAGCTCGAGGTATTCCACAGGCACCAGGTCCACGGCCAGACCGAGCTGCCAGAGCAGGCTGTAGTAACCTTTGAGCGACTCCTTGTAACGGTAGCAGACTGTGCCTGTGCGCGCAAAATCCTCGGCGTCCTCGATCTCCGAATACATGTCCGCGCTGAAATCGAAAACGATCGCTGCCTGCGCCTTTTCTGGACGATAGGTCATGAAAGCCTCGGGGGCCTTTGAGAGCGCCCTGCAGATAATGCCTGCAGCCAGGCTTCTGTCCGTGTCGGCGCCGTCAAGCTCCACCAGGCCAGAGGTGATCGACTCCTGGGAGAAGCGCTCCGGCTTGAACTGCCAGATAACGATCCCGCGCGCGCCCTCGGAGATTGTCGAGAGCAGCATGAACCGGATGTCATCGCCTGAATAGTCCTCGGCCATGTAGTTCCAGTTGTTGCCGTAGACCTCGTTGATCCAGAAATAGTCCTTGACAGAGGCGATCCAGCGCGCCTGGAGGCTGTAAAGGAAAGCTTCTTCGCGGCAGGCGGGGTTCGAGAAAAGGGCCGGCCGGTCGACCTTGAAAAAAGTATGGAAATCGCCTGTCCAGTGCGGCAGGCTGGTGCCGTAAACATCCACTGGCCGGGAGGTCAGGACATCGTGGCAGGTATCGAGCAGTGTGGGCTGCAGCACGCTGTTAAAGCCGACATGGCAGAAAATCGGGCGGCTTGAATCGTGGATGCGGACAAGATCTGCCAGCCAGGCGATCCTGTCCGCCACAGCATAGGCGCGCCAGGTCCTCCAGAGCCAGGAGTCGTAATAAGCGCTCAGGTCCCCCGGAGGATTGATATCCTCCCAGCTTGGGATAGCCAGGCCGAAACGGGCGTTAAAAGCCTCGACAGACCCGTAGCGCTCAGCCAGCCACCGGCGGTAGAGAGCGTTCGAGTCCCTGCAGGCGCAGTCCTCGAACGGACGGCTTCTCGGCTCGTTCCAGAGGTGCCAGCCCAGGATATTCTCCCGGTCGCGGTAGCGGCGCACGCCCTGGACAAAAAAACGTTCCGCTTTCTCGCGCACCAGCGGGCGGTCAAAACAGGGCCACCAGCCGCCCAGATAATAAGCTCCCTGGGCCCTGGGCAGCAGCGGACGGCTGTCAGGCGCCACCCGGGCGGCATCGTAATCCCTGAAAAGCCAAAGCGGAGCGCTTTCCACCAGAAACTTGAAAAGCACTTTCAGCCCGGTTTTAGCGGTCAAATCTATCAGCCGGTCCAGATCATCCCAGCGGAATTCACCCTCACGGGGC
>Ga0307380_10001913_pt1 | contig 29941 bp, 14 predicted proteins | sample UN3MG_FD_202239 | JGI IMG/M metagenome (GOLD analysis project Ga0307380, IMG submission 202239) | Soil microbial communities from Risofladan, Vaasa, Finland - UN-3 | ecosystem: Environmental > Terrestrial > Soil > Coastal area > Acid sulfate soil | place: Finland: Risofladan, Vaasa | collected...
GTTTCCCTCCATGGAAAAGGCGTCGCTCTTGTCGGGTGCGTGGATGGTCTTGTAATCGCCCTTGAATCCCGCTGTCTTGGGGATCTCCGTCATTGCGCCGGCATGTTCGCTCTTCATCTCGGATTCGTATTTGACGCGACCGGTAAAGGGGTCCAGGCCGTAAAGGCGGAGGCCTCCGTCAAGATAGGAAGACCTGCCCGAGGCAAAGTAACAAACGCCATCCTTGATCAACACGCTGCCGGATACCGGCCAGAGGGACTCCAATCGCTCTTGAACCACGGTCTGCTCGGTTCCCAGGGCAGCGTGGAAGGTCCACACGAGTTGGCCGTCCGATGCGCGAAGACAGTAGACTTTTCCGTCGGATGAACCGAAAAGGACCAGCCCGGCGAACAGCGAAGGGGGAGAGTCTACTCGGCTGCCGGTAGTGAAAGACCACGCCATTTCGCCGTTTTCCGGATTCAAGGCGAACACCTGATTCGTGCCCATCGAGGCGACGAGCAGCCTTCCCCCGGCAACCACCGGCGCCGAAAGGCGATCGGCCAGCTTCGTCTTCCACGCCGGCCTTAGGACCCGACCGAGGCCGTCGGGCGTGGCACCACTTCGCAATTCGTCCCGGCGATAGAACGGCCATTCTTCGCTCGGTGCCTTGGCCGACGCGCCGGACACGGTTCCGTAAGCCGGGCCCTTCTCCAGCCTGTTTTCGGCCGGCAGCACGTTGATTCGCCTCGTCGGCGCAAGTGCCCAGAAGCCGTACAATTTGGCTTCCATATAGCAGCAACACTGGTGGGGCGGAGCATAGAGCAGGCCGTTGCAGGGCAACATTCCGTACTGGCAGAGGCCCCGAACCCAGTTGTTTCGCGAATGATCATCCGCTGCCATGTCAATGAACTCCGCACCGCGTTTCGACATGATGATGAAACGACTCGTCGCTTTGTTGCGGTAGCAGCGGTGGTGGTGCGTCGCGGTCAGCAGCGCCGCGGTCAGATCGTTTTCTCCAGCGACGGCGCCCGTTTTCAAGTCCCGGCTTCGGGTGAAAGTCTCTCCTATCCAGACTTGCCCGTCGTTGACCAGGACGTCAACCGGCGACAGGAAAGTAGGCATTACGTCCGTTTGCCACAACATTTCGCCGGAGTCCGCCGAGATGGCGTGCAGAGTTTGTCCGTTGGTGGAAAGGACGACGCCGTCGACGACGACCAGAGTGGCGACCGACCAGCCATACCGCCGCTCCACGCCATGCGGCCCCGGCTTGTTCTCGGACATGTCCGGTTTCCTGGTCTCGACGTCCCATCGCGCCAGTCCGGTATCTCGATCGAGGCAGACTACGCGGTCGGCCTGTTGGAAGTACACGGAATCGCCGGACGCGGCGAGCGTAAGAGGCGTAATGCTGTCCGTCCCTTTCTTGGGCCACTGCCAGAGCAGGGTCCCCGTGTTCGGTTCGACCGCCTGGATCGATTTCGACTCTGCAACGGCAAGAGGCAGGGGACTCCGGCCCAGTTTTGCGTCATAAGCCTGTTCGGTCTTCTCCGCCGCAGTAACCGCCAGAAGCGTGCCGTCGTGTACGATCAGTTCTTCGGTTCTTTCGGTTCCCTCCAGAACTCGAATAACCCGCCCCGTGGCGGCGTCGAGAACGGTTACCGGGCCGTCCAGGCCAAGCACGGCGTACACGTTTTCCTTATCCGCCACCAGGAGTCTCTGGACCTGAACCGGCCCGCTTCGGAATCCCCTTTGGAAATCGGTCCACGTGGCGATCGGGCTTTCCCAGAGCAGTTTCCCGTTGAACGCGTCGCGAGCCACGAGGTTCCAGTCCGGCGGATTGGTGGTAGATCCTTGCCACACCTTATCCATAATGAAGAAGAGTCTTCCGCCCGCCGAGACCGGGGCTTGGACGCTTGCCAGCATGCCGTGGTGCCTTATCCAAAGCGGATCGGCCAGCCATTGCATGTGGCGCGGCGGCCCCACGACGGAATCGGCCGCCACGGCGTTGTTGTCCGGGCCGTGCAGAAAGTGCGTCCACTCGTCAATTTCGCTCGGCCGGGCTTTGACGGTCTTCTTTCCGTCGATGTAGACGACGCCCAGAGGCGCGAGCACGCGCATCATCTCGTCCATCGAGACCTCGGCCGGGTCGTCTACAACCAGCAGATTCACCAGGTTGTCGACATAAGGAAGGTGGATGCCGTCATAGGTGTCGACCGATACCCTTCCGTATCGGCCGAGCGACCGGATGTGTCTCCGGGCTCGTTCCACGTTGCTCGTGCTCGCGTCCAGGCCCTGAACCAGGAAACTTTCGTTCTTTCCCAGGGATGCCGTCAGCGTGCCGTCTCCGCAGCCAAGATGGACCACCAGCCCGCCCTTGATTTGGCACTGGTCAAGTATGTCCTGCCCCGCATCGGCAGATGCCAATGACGTGATTGCGCCCAAGACGCAGAACAGCATCACGACGAGTCTCCTTCACGGTAGGCGTTCACCATGTTGATGTTGATCTTCCCTCGCCATCGCGCGAAGTCGATGCGTATGGCGTCGGCCAAATGCGCCTCCTCCAGGACCAGACCAAAAGTGTTGCCGATGCCGTTGCCGGCGTGGACCTTTTTCCAAAGGCCGTCCGCCCGGAGGCTGATGGTGAATGCCTCGACCGTGCTGTCGGCGCCGTATCGGCCTTCCTGGATCTGGATCTGACTGACCGGCACGGCGTCTGGAAATGCGATTTCCAGCCATGGGGCCTGATCTTTCGAACTCGGCGCCCAGACCGAAGGGAGGAACGTTCCTTCATGGAATTCGGTGGCATCCCGAGCGATTACGGCCAAAGCGGGAGTCGCGTCGCTTCCTTGGCTGCTGGCCGTGGTTGCGGCGCCGATCGTCAAGCTTTCGCCAACGCTCGATATGACCGGAATGTCCATCGCCGGTATGTCGAGTTTCAACGCGACAATTGTGTCGAACTCGTGAACCACGTCGGCGGGCCGGCTGTTCTTGTTGTCATTGCTCAGCACGATGGTAAGCCTGCCGTCCTCCTGCGTTACGGCGGCGCTGCCGCCGGTCAAGACGCGCGAGGAGACCACTTTGGCCGGCAGGTCGGGCAGGGTCAAGATACCGTTCCAGGTGCCAAGCACATGAAGGTAGACCGTGTTGCCGTTCTTGCTGCGCGTGGCGCAACCCCAAGGCCCGGGCGTGTAGGGTCCGCCCCGCGTGGCGTAGATGCTCTCACCGTATTGTTTCAACCAGGCGCCCATCTGGAGATATCGCTCAACATGCCGCGGATTGATCGTACCGTCCGGTGCCGGGCCGGTGTTCAACAGCAAATTTCCCCCGTTGCCCGCACAGCGGACCAGGAGCCCCACGGCATTGGCAAGGTTCAGCGGTTTGCTGTCGCCCGAATAACCCCATCCGCCGCCGATCTTCGTGCAGGTCTCCCACGGTCGATTCACTTGGAACCGGCCGATCTGGCCTTCCGGACCGTCGAAGTCGCCGAAACGCCAATGTCGCGGGGCACAGCGGTGATTGGAGACCAGGTGCGGCTGGAGTTTGCGGAGCTTGTTCAGAAGTCCCGGTGTATCCCACATGTCGGGATGGTTGCCGAGGCCGTCCCACCAGATGCCGTCGATGTGCCCGTAGTTCGTGTACAGCTCGATAAGTTGCGGATGAAGATACTCGTCGCGAAAACGCGCGAATTCCGGGCTATCAACCGGTACGGCGTATCTCGGTTCGTGCCAATCGGGCTGAGAGTAGTACCAGAACAGCTTGACCTGGTGCCGATGACACGCCTCGGCCAGTTCCTTGCAGATATCCCTCTTGAACGGCGTACTCATGATGTCGTAGTCCGTGACTGCCGAGTCGAACATGCAGAAGCCTTGATGATGCTTGGCCGTGAACACGAAATAGCGGGCCCCGGCGTCCTTGATCATCTTGACGAAGGCATCCGCGTCGAACTTGACCGGATTGAACGTCTTGTAGAGGTTGTCGTACGTTTCGGCGGGAATGCCCCGTGTCACGGTGCCGTCGGAGGGGTGATGTGGACGACTGCCCATGCGGCTCCAGCTCACGGCCCCGGTCATCTGACACGACGGATCCCAGTGCATGAACACGCCGAATTTGTCGTCTTGCCACTCTTCAAGATATTTGGGGTCGGCATAGATCGTCGCCGCAAGCTCGGGCGACAGATTGCTCACATAGTCCGCGTGTTCCGTGGGCGGGACATACGGCTCGGTGACTCCGTCGTCGTCGTAGTCCGCGCCCGCCGATTGCGTGACGAGCGGACACGTAAGCAAAAAAAGCGATATTGCAGTCAGTTTGCGCATGGTTTGGGGCCTTCGGGTTGGTTGGGGAGTTTTTCAATGGTAAGGGACGGCGATTTCGTCTTTCCGTCGTAAGAGACCTCGACGAACTTCTTGCCGGCCTCGATTGGCAGCTTCATGGGGAACGTGCCCTCGTACATGTCGTCGCCTATCTTCAGGTACCCCCGGCGGCCCTTCACTGAAGAAGGTTTGAGCGGATCGCCGGCACCGCCGAATACATAAGTTCCCGTTTCGGCGAACTCAACGGCGAAATAGTAGTCCTTTGTCTTTTCCTTTTGCTCGTTCAGTCCGGAGTAGACGTGCCGCAAAACGGTGGGGTTCTCGTGCTTGGTTCCGACAACGACGTAGTAATGTGGTTTGAAATCGGCTAGGACGTCCTGCCACCAGTCCGCCCAGGCTTTTCGGGCCGCCGTTTCCAGCTCGGGGGAGCCGGCCTTGGCGATCCCCTCGCGGAAGCAGACGACATTCCCATCGGGCAGATACACATTAGTATAATCCAGCGGCCGGAGGATCTCCTCGCGAGTCCCGTTCCTCGACTGGTGGTCTTGGATGTAGACTCTTCCCTTGGGCGGCATCCTATCCGGATGCATGAAGCCGTAAGCACTGCGTCCGTCGAAGTCGACGTTCTCGGCCTGAGGAATGCCGCACATGTCCAACAAGGTCGGAGCGATGTCGATATTGGCGACCAACGCGGTGGCATCCTCGTCGGTTTTCAGCCCGCCGCCCGGCCAGTGGATAATGGCCGGAGTATTGCTGGCATACGCCTTCCGGTCCCCTCTCATGAAGAACGAAGGCGATTTGTAGCCGGCGCCGTCCGAAGTATAGACGAGGATCGTGTTCTCGCTCAAGCCAAGTTCGTCGAGCAGTTGCAGCAAACGCCCGATGTTCTGGTCGATCGATTCCATCTCCGCCGCCAATTCGGCGAAGTTGTACTTGGTTGCTTCGTCCGGAAAGTACCTGTCCACGTCCGTTCCGAGCGAGTCCATCTTCTCTCGGTATTTCCTCGAAAGCGCCTCGGGCCCGAAGTTCCCGCCGTGCGTGGCCCAGGTCGCCAGGTAGGCCATGAACGGCTTGTCCTGGTTCGTTGCGATGAATTTGCGCAACTCGCTGAACCAGACGTCGATTCGATAGCCCTCGAAGGGCTCCCATTGTCCATTGTGTCGCAAGACGTGTTGCGACCCGGTTTTCGAAAGCTCGCCTTGGAAGAACGTCACCACCTCGCCGAATCCACGGTCTTCCGGCCGGTACGGATAGTTGCCTCCGACGTGCCACTTGCCGTACTGGGCCGTCTTGTAGCCCGCGTCTTGAAATAGATTGGCGATTGTCGGGACCGCGACGTCCCCCATGATGTTTCTTCCATCCGGTGTTTGGATGTGTCCGCTGCGGATGTGATATCGACCGGTCAACAACGCGGTGCGCGACGGGCCACAGCGCGAGGCGCAATGGTAGTTTTCCAGATAGACGCCCTCGCGAGCGAGTCGATCGATGTTCGGCGTTTCGAGGAACGTGTTGCCGGCGAACCCCAAGACACTGGCATCGTGGTTGTCGATGGTGATGATGATGACGTTCGGGCGCGCCTTCGCGCCGGCATCCTCGGCCGCGCCGATCGAGCAGCACATCAGCGAAATCAATGACAGCGACATCAGGTAACCTCCCTTTGCTCGGACGAACGGGACGGTGAAGGACAGCCTATATTAGCATGTCGCGACCATCCCGTTCAACTCCCTTGCTGTTTACTCGAACAGGTCGAATGCTACGATCGTCGGCAGTTGTCCACTGGTTTCGGTGATCAGCAGACGCACGCGTTGAGCGGTGACGGGTTTCGCCAGGTGGACCGCGAGGTTGTCGATGGTGCCGGTATCGCGGTAAAAGGGCGTCCACTCGTTCCCGTCGCGGTATTGAAGCTCATAGGCGCGAACCTTGCCGAACAACTCCGTGATTCCGACCTCGTTGAACGTCTCCGGATTGCCCAGGTCCACTTCGATCCACGGCTGTTCGTCGCCCTCCCCGGGCATCCAGAATCGCCAGAAATGGCCGCGATGGTTCGTGCCGATCAGGTTTGTGAGTCCTTCTATTTCCTCTTTCGAGTAGCTCCGCCTCCTCGACTTATCGATACTGACTCCGTTGTCGTCGCTCTCTTCGCCGAAATGCTTGGTGAATTCGCCCGTTTCGAAACTGTAGTAGACGACGGTTTCCGGTGCGCCGCGTTTGCTGCGCGGATTGACGCTGCTGGAGGCCGTCACCTTGGCGTCGGTCGTCAGCGTGGCGCCTCGCATGGTTTCGATCGGTTCGATCTCCATCGTGTCTTTGTCGAGCGTCAGGGCGAAGATCGTGTCGACGCGATCGTGATCTTTCGGGTCCAGGCGGATTTCCAGCCCGGCTTCGGTCTGCTCGAACGTTGGAGTTCCGCCGGTAAGGCTCGTGCACGAGATGACCTTGGCCGGCAGGGCAGGCAACTTCAGTACGCCGATCGGCCATCGCTGGGTCACGTGCAGGTAGACCGTGTTGCCCCGGCGCGTCGAACCGCCCCAGCGGCCCGGCTTGTATGGGCCGCCCCGCGTCTTGTAGATGCTTTGCCCATACTTCTGCAAGAACCGGCCCATGCCGAGATAGTCCGCCTTTACCTCCGGGTGGATGGAGCCGTCCGGCGCGGGCCCGTAGTTCAACAGCAGGTTGCCGTCGCCGACGGCGCAGCCGATCAGCATCTGAAGGCAATCGGGCAACGACTTGACGTCCTTGCCGCCATTCCAGATCCAGGAGCTGCCGTGGATGACCGCGCAGGTCTCCCACGGACGGTCCATGTCGAAACTCCCCAACCGCTGCTCCGGAGAGCCGAACGAGATACCAAACGGTACCTTGCCGACCCGCCCGTTCGTAAGACATCCCGGGTGAATCCGGTTCATCATCTTGAAAAGGCGAACGTTATCGGTCCTGATCATGCCGCCGTCCCACCAGATGCCTTCGATCGGCCCGTACTTCGTCATCAGTTCTTCGATCTGGTTGCAGAAGTAGTCGTCGTACGGCCCGGGATTGGCGACGTCATAACGCGCGTCGTGCACGTCGACCTTCGAGTAGTACCAGAGGACTCGGATACCGCGTTTGTGGCAGGCGTCGGACAACTCCTTGCAGATGTCTCGCTTCGACGGCGTGCTCATCATGTCGTAGTCCGTGTAGGCGCTATCCCACATGCAAAAACCGTCATGGTGCTTCGTCGTAAAGACGACGTAGCCGGCTCCGGCGTCGACGGCCATCTGGGCCACCTCGTCGGCGTCGAACTTCACCGGGTCGAAGATGCGGTACAGGTTGTTGTAGATCGCAGGCGGCGTGCCCCCCGAACCTTGATACTTCTTGTACCCTCCGTTGAAGATCTCTTCCGGCACTTCGTCCGGGTCCTTGACGTCGGCCATGTATCCCAGTTCGCCCCATGCGGGTCGATCCGCAGGCGGCTTGTTCCAACTCAGCGAGTTCTTTTGCACCAGCGCGCCGGGGCCCCAGTGGATGAATATCCCGAACCGCGCGTCGCGCCACCACTGGTAATCGGCTTCCGTAGCACCGCGTTCGGCCGCGTCCTGTTGCCCGTGCGAGGCCGACACGGCAACAAGAGCTAAGGCCAATGTCACGAAGACAACCACGAGTACTCTCAACATGTTCCGCGCTCTCTTCATAGTCCTGCTTGCCTTTCACGTGGTATTGGATCATCTTGTAACGGTCGTCTCGCAGGGCGCGTTGCACGCCCATGTAGCCGAAGTAGAACGAATCGCGAACCGACGTTTCGGGATCGGCAAACACCCGGTCCTGGCACTTGGCGATCTGCCGAACGACTTGTTCCTCGTGTTCTTCGGACAACGCGCGCCACCCTCCCGGGTTGGACCCTCCCAGATCGATTCTCGCGGTCTTACCGATTCTTGACCACCACTCCATCACCTAGATACCGGAAGAAGCAAGAACATCACGCCAAAACGTAATGAATCACGGCAAGGTCATTCTACTTCCGGAGCACTCCTCTGCATAACATTTGTTACTGTACGCGGTTGTGTCGCCATCCACTCCCCTGGAATGTCCGGCAAGCCGGCTCCGGCCATCACTCTGGCTTGACGTTGATTCACGTGCCGAAATGCGTTCATTTGGGTTCCCAGTCAGCACTCCCCCTTCGTGCAGGTGGTCCATCACGCCGACGCAGGCCAACCGCCTGCCCCACGGCGCGGGGGGTCGCGCACACCTGAAGTTCTTGATTGCCAAAACACTGCGGCGGTCCGACACACCTGGTGTACGAGTTATTCTAATTCGCGGGGTCGCCGAAATCTCGCAGGGAGCGTCGTCACTTCGACTACTGACGCGGCGCTCGTCGACCACGTCTTCGTGCACGCGGTCAGCCGGCCTCAACCCATTGGCGAAGTTCGCCCGGTCGCCAGAAGATGGAGCGGCCAATCTGGATGGGTACCGGGACGAACCCGGCCGTTGACGAGGCGGTGGCCGAACACCCGGAATTCTTCGCGGGTTGGACCGAGGCCGACTTCGACGAACTATACAGCCGGGTCGGCACGGGTGGTGGTCTGACCGTGGAAGGCGCCCTGGAAGCCGCCCGATGGATGAACCGCAAGCGGGAACTGCACGAGAAGCTTGACGTGCTGCTGGAAAGCGGGCTGGGGGAGTTGGTGGCGGGGATGGTGGAGTTGGCGGTTCGGGGAGTTTGTGAGCGGGGAACAGGATCGGCGGCACAACACTGAAGGCCCCGGTCGCACCAGAGGTCAATGGGTCAGCCGGATCCTCTCGGCATCGCACGCAAGGCGGGCATACGACATTGGAGGAGGAGCCGGGAGTCCGACAATACGGTCGTTTGATGGGACTCCCCGACGTCATGTGCAGTCAGCCAGACTACCGGCATCGCTTATTCCTTCGGCTTGTCGACTTCCGTTGGCTCACGATAATTGATTCCCGCGGCATCGAGGCGTTTGAATTGCGTCTGCAGGCGCTGGAAAAATTCGGCGTAGTCGCGGCCCCGGTCGGGTTCGGGCGACCAGGCAATCTCGCACAGGGCGCACGCGCGGGGGTAGGTCTGGTAAAGGATATGAGGGAAGCTCTTCATCCTCTCGCCCCACAGGTTGGCCTGGACACCAAGGACCAGCTTCGGATTGATCTGTTTGATATGGTCAGGCAGCGGCTGCAGCTCATAGGCCCGACTGAGCGTGATCACCGAACCGCCAAAGCCCTGCGGCTCGTTTTCTTTCTCGGGCGACTGCCAGTAGTCAAAGTAGCAATGGGCCGTCGGTGTCATCACCAGGAACTGTCCGTTGTCGGCGGCCTTGCGGACCAGTTCGTCGGACCGGCCGCTGCGCCAGTACATGCCGATAGCGCCGGGCTTGGCCCCACTTTCGAGAATTTCGTCCCAGCCGACGAGCGTGCGGCCCTTCTTCTGCAGGTAGTCCGACATCCGGCTGACAAAATAGCCGTGGAGTTCGGTCACACTTTCCAGCCCCTCGTCCTTCATCCGCTTCCGGCAGTCGGCGCATTTCGTCCAGTTTCGCTTTCCGCATTCATCGGCACCGATGTGGATGTACTGGCCGGGAAAGATTTCCAGCATCTCATCGAGGATGTTTTGCAGGATCTCGTACGTCTCTTCCTGGCCGGGACATATTTCGCCGCCGCCGGTCCGCTTCGAATCGACGGTGCAGCCGCATTCGGGACAACCGCGCAGAAGGCCACCACAATGACCGGGCATCTCGAATTCCGGCACGATATCGACGAAACGCTTCTTGGCAAAGGCGACCAGGGATTTGAGTTCGTCCTGCGTGTAATAATGCCGGGCCAGGTTGTGATAGGTCTGGTTCTTTTCGCGCTCTGGGTCGGCCGCGTTGCGTGCCTTCTCCGGGGTCAGATTTGGGTACCGCCTCACCTCGACCGTCCAGTTCTGGTGATCCGTGAAGTGGATCTGCAGCTTATTCAGCTTGTGAATCGCCAGGTAATCGACGTACTGCTTCAGTTCGTCGATCGTCCAGTAATGCCGAGCCGGATCGATCAACAGTCCCCGCCATGCGAACCGAGGCTTGTCTCGGACGGTCACACAGGGAACGACCAGTCTTTCGACCGGCGCTGCCTTGGAGACATTCGGCTCGTCGGCTGGCCGTGGCGGAGGAACCGTCTGTTTGCCGCCCAGCTTTCCTTCGACCATCGCCGGCGCCCGAAACGCCTCAGGCGGGGCGAGCTGCAAGAGCGTTATCCCGCCGTAAAACGCGCCGGCTGCCTGCGGGGCCCGAATCACAACGCCCTTGCCTGTGACCGTGAGCAAATAACCTTCATCGCCCAGCTCCGGGTCCGCTCCGGCGGTCGTCATCAGGATTGCCCCGGACACCGCATCGACCGCGTCGGTCGGCGCGGCCGTCACTTGCTCTCCAAAAGCCAGCGACAGACGGCTTGCCAGGTAGTCGGCCGCACTGGCCAGACGTGTGTCGCTCTTGGTATAGAGGACCTTCGTCCCGGGCGTGATCGCAGACTGGCCCCACTCAGTCTTCATCTTGGCCGGCTGCGGAATCAACGCTGGCCTATCAGCGGCAAGCGATGCACAACAGGCCACCACAGCGGTCACATAGCCCAGCAAAACGAAAACAATCGTGTAGCGAAGTGAGCGGCTACGGGTGATCATGACAGTGTCCTTGAACAAGCGGGTAATGGTGCGGGTAGGTGTTCGCGGGCTGGGCCGCATCGTGGGGCCTTCAGCAGGGGTATACGCGTGCTAGTTTACCACCATTAGAACACAAATCGAAGGTGCCGGTTCAAGCCTACTTGGCCGTGGCGTAGCTCCTCACGTTACCTAACAGCACCGTTCCCGTCAGTTCAGCGAGTTGCCGCCGGGTGTCAAGAATCGTTGGGTTCTCAACGCATCCGAGCAACCCCAGCACGACGGTTTTCTGCGACGGCGTCAATCGCCCGGATTTCTCCACCCGATTGAGGGAGGCTGGCGGTCACCGCCGAGTGTTCCAAAACCGGTGGTTTTCTGCGCCGACTCAGAAACATGGCTGTTCCGACGGCTTTACGGGACACCTGGGGCAACCGCACGAGGGAGATAGGTGAATTCTCGCGAAAGCGCGGCGGTGTGTCGCACCTCCGACTCCAGACGCGAGTGGCCAACGTGCGTCGGTGTGCGCCACCGACGCGCCTTGCGGCAGGGAGCGAAATTGGGTCGGCGTGTCGGACCTCAGCGCGCAAGGAGTCGCTGCGGTGGCAATGCACCCCCCGCCTGATGAAGAGGCTTAGATCTTGAGTTTTTTCGCGGGAGATTAGGACATGCCAGTCTGGGACTACCCTTCCGCAGCCATAGTGTAACCACGGCGACCGAATGGACCTGTGGCGCCATTGGAATCTTTTCTGCAGCGGTTTCCATCCCACAAAAACGCAATCTGCAGGGAGCACCCCGTTGTCACACGCTGAAACGGTGGGAAATTCTCGCTCCTCATTCGTATCTAATGGTGCTTAGATTTGGTTGAGTTTGGTTGAGCAGGCAACATCCATGGAATTTGAGAGAGGTACTGCGATGTTCCTCATGATTCACGCCAAGGCTGCCACACGCATCGGCGTTGTGGGTGCGTCAATCGAATCAAAGAACCTGTTCGAGATCGCCGCCCAACAGGCTGCGGCCACGACGGGCGCAAGGATCAAGCTAATCTGGCTCGCAGGCGCACATTCGAATCATGTTGACGGTAGGATTCTGGTCGCGGACAGCTCTGCTGTCTCCGGTCGTAGCAAGGTCGAGGCAAGAGTCCGGCTAGAAGGCAGGAGCAGAGCAGACCTTCCGGCAATCCGAGATGCCCTCGTCGACGTCATTCAGAGGCTCTCCTGAGTGCCTGTGTGCCAGATCTCCGATGTTTTTTCCAATCTAAGTCGGAGTGGACGCATGCCTTGTGCTACCGAGTACCTTTGGTCGTTAGAATATGATAAGATGGCGCGTAAGCGTTTGAAACTCGAATTCGGCCCCGTGGCTTCGATGGCCGCGGCCGGTGAATACTGCTCGTTTGAGTTGGACGGCCCGACACTCGCGGAGGTAACCGAGAAAGTGGAGGCCCAAGAGAGAGGCGCTGAGCACGTTGACCAGCGACGACAGTTGCAGATGCAGTTCAGCGACGGATCTGCGGATGCCCTGGCGGAGTTGATGGAGCTGTACGGGGAAGCCCTGCTTTCGATCGCGCGCAGGCTTGTTGGAGAGACTCTCACAGATGATCTCTTGCAGGATCTCTTTCTCCGGCTGCAGGCGGAGGCCGGACGCTATGATCCCAATCGAAACTGGTTCTCGTGGGCACGTTTCATTCTCAAGAACCTCGGAATTGATGTTCTTCGACGCGAGGCCCGATTCAGTTCCCTGTCCGACGCTGCTCAAGTGCCTGATCTCGATCATGAACGCACAGATGTGATTGAAGTTCACGACGCACTGAATCAGCTCGACGCGCATGCACGCAAAGTGCTGGAACTTCGATTCTACGGCAAGAGGACACTCGAGGAGATCGCTACAACACTCGGAGTATCTAAGTCGACTGCAAAACGCTACGTCGACGACGCGCTGTGGGAACTACGCCGTTTTCTCGTACTATAGTAGCCAAGAGCAAGTCATGAGTAACCCAGCTTCATTCGAATTGGTCATGATCGACTTTGCTCGGGAATTCGAATTGCATCCGCTCCAGGCGTTGGTGCGGATTCAGCTCCTGCTACTCGACGAGTATTTGTGCCGAAAACGCATCGAGTTCCTCAAAGGAGTGGCGCCTCGGAGCGCCGGCCATCGAGGCAGGTCTGAAGACGCACGTTTCCAGCACTCAGTCAATGCCATCATCCGATTTGGCGTCATTGATGCGGTCGAAGGAGGGCATCTCGACGCGTGGGACCTACACACCTTGACATGCAATCCGGACGGAGTCTGGCAGGGCCACATTGCTGCTGTCGCCGCATTATCGCCCAGTGATGGAAACACTTCGGAACCGGGGCTGACAGAGATTACACTGCAGGGTGATTGGGATAAGCTGCGAGCACGGTTGCGAGAGTATTTTCCAGCGGTTGCAGAGTTTGTGGGAATTCCAGGTTATCTCTTCGAAGCGGCACTGGAAAATGTCGTTGAGCGGTCGCACGCTCTAGCTCAGAGCCGCTTTCGAGACGCGTTGCCGCAATGGTTGGCAGACTTTGCGGAAGTCGAAGGATTGCAGCTAGTACGCCAGCTGACAACTCAGGCGTGGGAAGAAATACTGGACAAGTATGTGCGCGGTGTCGTCTGCAGACAACTGATCGAGGAGAGGAGCCGGCCCGTCGACTGGCTTCGGGCTTTTGTTTCTGCCGTGGCCGACGCACCAACATGGAAGGAGCTACCGGATGTGACCTTGCCAGCTTGTTTGGAGCCGACACGGCATTTTCCCGGGTTTTGCGAACATGTGAGCGAGTTGGCAAGTTCGACGTACGAACGAGCGGCGTGTTTCTTCGAACTCAAAGCGTAGGACTGTACGAATCATTGCATCTTTCGTTGAGAACTATCCAGCAACTGCAAAACCATGAGCAAAGCGCCCTTCGCAGGTTCCGGACAACTCAAGATCAACCGGGAGTGGTTGCCACCGGTGGTGCTGCCAGATTGTCTCGGCTTGAAGACGCTGCTTGAGCCAGACGGGTCCGAACCGCGGTCGGACAAAGTGCCAGACCCGCTTGGCAAGGGAACCCAAGGGATCTGTTTTTTGGCGCGAACGACCGACGGGGCGGCGCCCGTTGTGGTGAAGTGGCTCTGGCCGCTGATTGGTTGTGCCCAGCCCAGAGCGATTCTGGAGGGCGTGCTGCGCGAGGCCGGCCTGACGGCACTGCCTTCGCACCCGCACATCATTCGCACGTTCAAGCTGCTGAAGCCTGCGCTGTCTTCCAATGGCCAAGCCCTACCGCCAGGTATTGTGATGGAGCGGTTCGACCGTACGCTGCACCAGTTTCTCGGGGACATTGGCGAGGGAGCCCTGGACGATGCTAATGCTGTGCGGATTTGTCGCGGGATTGCTGAAGGATTAAGGTTCCTTCACAACTTTCGATTGGTCCATCGTGATCTCGTGCCGGCCAATGTCGCCATTACGGTTAACCACGATTCGCGCGCCAACGAGCGCGAGGTGTCCTCCGCACTTGCCGACCTGAGCACATTGGCGGTTGACGCGCAGCCAACTGAACTCGCCGTCAGTCCGGCGGACAATGGGTACATGGCGCCTGAACGGACTGGTGGGCCGCCGCGAAAGCGCTGGGACATATACTCTTTTGGCCGAATCGTTCGCGACATTCTAAGCGTCTGCAGGCAGGACGTACCCATCCTCAGCCACATCGCTTCCCGTTGCTTGTCGGACCCTTTGCAGCGGCCCACGAGTGACGAACTCTGCGACCTGTTCGACGATCTGTCAGACGAGCCACTCTGCGCACCAGTGTTCGACGCGAAGCGGCAAACGGACTGTTATCTCGTAGAGACAGCTAACCCGTCTTTGCCTCTGCAAACTCCGGCAGTGGGGGAGTTGGCGTCTGATGATCTTCGGATGCTCGCGGACAATTACAGGCGAGGATTGCACAACGACGTTTGCGGCCACACCGACCAGCTTCTCCGTACACCGAATCTCGGCCGAACCGTCAGGGGGCAGGCTTTCCTGCTTCGCGCCGCCGCACAGCATCAATTGAGTATGCACAATGACGCGCTGGACAGCATGCGTCAAGCGATGTCGCTGCTCAAAGAGAGTCCGGCGTGCAATGCGAACCGTATAGTATGCCAACAGGCCGCGGGCCACACGGAACAAGCTCGGGAGCAGGCCCTGCGAGATGCGACAAAGTGGCCGGAGAATGCGCGGACCGCCATTGTAGCAGGCCTTGTCCTTGGCGAAGCAAATGAACGAAAGGACGCGATCACCCAGCTTGGCCGGGCGGCGGAAATCGATCCCGCATCGGCAGAACCGTGGCATGTGCGGGCCTGTATTCTGGCGAGATGCGGTGAAGTCGGCAAAGCGATTGAAAGCTGCCAACGCGCTATTGAAAGAGACTCACACAACCCTCTGTACCAGAATCAGATGGGCGTGCTTTTGGCACGAAAGGCATGCATAGGAAAGAAAGATCCCGACGAAGCCTCCCTGCGTCGCGGCTTAGCGCACTTTGAACGGGCGGTTTTCCAAAGCGGCCAGGGCCTTATTCAAAACACCGATTACGTATTCAACCTGGCCGTTGCGCAGTTGATTTGCGGGGATGCTCGACGCGCAATCAGCACGTTGGTCGAGTCTGGAGCCACTCTCTCCAACGACAGCCGCATGCTCGCCTGCCTGGGCGAGTGCTACCTGATGACTAGGCAGTGGGACGACGCTATCAAGATGCTCCGCGCTGCAATGAAACGCGGGGAGCACACTTCCGCGATCCACAACAATCTCAGCGTGGCGCTGTTGTCGCAGGGAGAAACCAAGCTAGCACTACAGGCTCTTAAACGCGTCAGCGATGCCGACACATCGGTGCCCTCGGCCCGTATCAACATGGCGCTGTGCTTCTTGGAAATGGGAGATCCTGCCTCAGCACTGACGGCGCTTGAGCAGGCAGAGGCACTGGGCCTTGACAGTTGGAAGTTGCATTACTTGAAGTCCAAGGCGGCGGAAGAGTGTGGGGATTGGCAGACGGCGATCCTTCACGCGGATGGAGCAGCGCGACGTTCGCCGCGCAAGTCCCTCTTTCATCAGTGGGTCTTAACGCTCTGTAAGAAGTACTTGCCGACCCGGCTGGAGGCGTCTCTCACCGCACTGGAAAGCGTGTTGCCCCCTTTGCAGGCCGACCCGCACACACGCAAATGCCTCAACGATCGCATTCGCGGAGCACTTTCCGAATATGCCGCGTTCGTCACCTCCCTTGACACCCACCGTGACCCGGGCGTGGTGCAAAGCATTGACGTGTTGGCTGCGAAAAACCTCGATGCGCTAACTGCGCTTCTGGCTATTGATCGCTTCCTGGCAAGAGTACTAGGCTCTGTCGAATCACCAGATACAATGGTAACGTCGGGGACTATCGAGGCATGGGTGGGTCAAGTGCAAGCACTCGTGCGCGGAAGCACGACGGAGTTCGAACCCACTCTTTATCGCGAGGCTAAGGAGTCTGCCACGGACACGGTGCTCGGTTTGGAATCCGAAACGAGAACCAAGTTGGCAACCGAACCGGATAACCCGACAGGAAATGTTCTTGATGCGACATCCCTGGATAACGCGATTAGCTTTGCGATCGATGACCCTGGATCCGCACTCAGCGGCACACGTTTGAAACTCCTGTCTGCGATGGCGAATGCAGCGCGCGGGTTCGAAGAGTTGCGGTGTCTCCCCCAATGTCGAATCAATGTTTACGAGCACCAGATCCGTGCCGCCTTGAGTGTGCTTTATACGTGCGATGGCCGCGCGCTGCTTGCAGATGACGTCGGACTTGGCAAGACCGTTGAGGCCGGAATCGTGATCAAGGAAAGGCTTGCCGCCAAGGAAGACAGCACATGTTTAATTATCGTTCCCGGGCCCCTTGTCGAGCAGTGGCGGGGAGAGATGATGAACAAGTTCTCTTTGGACTTCGCGGTCTTCTCGAGACGGTGGGACAAAGACAGATGGAATGCGGAGCCGCTGGTCATCGCGTCGTTATCCAGACTTAAGCGGCCAGAGTATCGAGGATTGGTCAAAGCCAAAGCGTGGGACATACTCGTTGTCGATGAGGCTCATCACGCACGCCGTCCGGGAACGCTTGCTTGGCGCTTGCTGAACAAGATCCGAGCCAGGGACCGCTTGCTGCTGACGGCTACACCGATTCAAAATCGTGTCCGCGAGCTTCATGCGCTGATCAATCTGGCCAAACCCGGCCTATTGGGGACATACGGCGCATTTCGCGATCGATTCGTTGCGTCGGATGACACGGTTGGTCGCCGGCTCAACGAGAGAAACGTGCCGCAGCTGCGAAGGTTGTTGGCATCCACCATGATCCGGACGCGGCGAGATCAGACGTGCATTGACCTGCCAAGAAGGAAACTCCATCGGAGTGTCATCGAACTGTCGCCGGAGGAACGAGCGCTCTATTGCGACGTGTCGGGTTACATCCGGCATGCAGTAGGACCAGGAGCGGAGAAGGAAGGCCACACGAACCTGGCTCTTTACGTCCTGGAAAGAGAGCTTTGCAGTTCGCCTCACGCCGCCGCATCGACAATCGAGAAAATCGCCAGCCGAGAAGACATTTCGAGCTCAGTTCGTGCGGAACTGGACGATTTTGTCCGGCGCTGCCGCAAGCTTAGGACATGGACGAAGATGGAGACGCTTCGTCAGCTACTGCACGGTATCAGCGGCAAGACGATCGTGTTTACGGAGTTTACCAAGACCGCGACTGCCATCGTAGAGAAACTGGTGGAATCCAACATTGAGGCGGTCTTGGCAACCGGTGCGACACGCAATCTTCCGGCACAGATCGCGGCACTGAATGGTGAGGTCGACGTCTTGGTGACAACGCAAGTCGGCGGTGAGGGGCACAATCTGCAAGTCGCTTCGAATGTCGTCAATTTTGACTTCCCGTGGAACCCCATGCGTATCGAGCAGCGAATTGGACGGGTCCACCGGATCGAGCAAACTAAGACCGTGCACGTTTACAACTTCGCTACTTGCGACACAATCGAAGATTACGTCGTGACGGTGCTGCAAGAGAAACTCCATCTCTTCGAGAGAGTGATGGGAGAGGCTCAGGCCATCATGGGAATGCTAAAAGAGTCCAAGACCCTCCAAGCGTCGATTCAGGCGATTGTTCGCCAAGGAAACATCGACGAAGGATTTCGTCACTTGCATGAGGAGATCGACGCGGCGATACACAAATCCGCCCGCGCGAGCCTGCTTATCGACGAGTGTTGCATCGGTGTTGACCCGACTTAGACGCTGTTGGGATAGTCGTCGGGGAGTTTCGGCATGTTACAAGATGTCTCGGTTACGAAACACCTGGTCCACGAGGCCCTGTCCATAGTCGGTGCGGCTATTGAAACCAGCCCAGACGGCGTGCTCTCATGCAGCGGACTGCCACGCGATATCTTCGGCTCCGAACAGCGTCGCATTGCTTTCGCAGACAGCTTCTTCTCCCTGGATGAATTTCCCGATGGCGTGGAAGTCATCAGCCCCGGAAGCCCGATGTTTGAATCGATTGGCCTATTGGCGGCCGACGCTCCACTGTTTGCGTTTGCGTCGCGCCGCAACTCAGATCTCAACCCCGACTTTTCAAAGCAGCTCATTCGATGGACCGATTGCATCGTAACTGATATCCGCGACACCGTGATCCGTCGCACGTGGTTGTTCGAGCATTACTTCCGCGCCCGTTTTTTTACATTTGACGTCGACGAAGCAGTCGTCCGCGTTGCTATAGATCATCGAACGGGACACATCGCAATCGATCAATGCGATCTCAGTCGATTGCTTGCCTGCGAGTCTTTCGGTAACACATCGCGCTCAGATGTCCCGCAGGGGGAAGAGATACAACGAAGCCTGGCGATTGCCCGCACTTCCGTGGCGCGCTGGACCGCGGCGGAGCGAGATCAGATACTTGACAAACTCAGCGGTCGTCGGCATCACGCGGAAGCGTCACTGCGACAATTCTACGACAACCGTGAGGCAGAACGACGGGAAGTCGAACGTAACGCCAGACGCAGGTTGCGGTCTGCGAACGATCCCGGAGAAGCCGCGGATTACCCGGCGGCGCTCGTTGATCGCCATAGGTTGGAGCGCAAAGAGGACAACAGTGACATGGCGGCACAGATGGAGGACCTTAAGCAAAAATACTGCATGTGTGAGATTCGGCTCGAACACCTCGCGACAATCGTGGCTGACACGTACTGTGCGTCTCAAACCCTGACGCTCGCGCGCGGCTCCACATGCACTGAGGCGATCCTCTCGACCGATTCTGATTCAACCCGACCATCGTGCCAGAGTTGTTTTCATTGCCGCACCGAACTGACCATATGTGACAGCGGGCATGTCGCGTGCAAACTATGCATGAAGATATGCGAGTCTTGCTCCCAAAGCGTATGTCAGGCCTGTGGGGTCCTGGAGTGCCCCATCTGCCAGCGTACCATCTGTTCGGACTGCAGTAAGCAGTGTCGCTGCGGGCGTTTCGTGTGCCGTTCCCATATCAAGACTTGTCGAGACCACGGGGCATTTTGTGAGGCTTGCGGCCCCGAGTGCGCATCGAACGCCTGCGACGCACACGTATGTCCGGAGTGCGTGAACGAGCAAGTCGTCTGCACACGCTGTGGCAAAGCGAAGTGCGAGAAGTGTCGGCGGACGCACGTTGACTGCGGCTCGGTGACTTGTCTCGACTGCTTGGAAAGGGCACGAAGCGCTTGTGGAAAGTGCGGGCATGCTCTCGTCGTGTGCTGGAAATGCGGTCGCCCTAGGAAGCGGTGTCGCATTTGCACCAAGACGATGTGCCACGCCTGCGAAGCCCAGGGACGCACTTGCGGGAGTTGTGGGGGGACCATGTGTCGCGGCTGTGCAAGCGACCTGATGGCCGAGTGTAGCGACTGTGGCTGCGCGTTGTGCCCAAAGTGTGGAGAACGTGGCCAGTGCAAGGCGTGTTTGGATCGGTCGCGTCGGGCCCGACAAGTTGCGACGAACGCAGATAGGTTAGCAGGGCTGTCGAACACGAAACTGGTCCGTCGATTCACATCCTTGTTGGCAAGGTGCGGACTGTCTGACCTGCAGGAAAAGGTGCTGAGCTCCTGTAAAGCTGAGGACGGAAACATCGCACTCGGTTTCTGGCAACATGCGATTGACAGTCTGAACGAAGTCCACGGTAGGAAGCGAAATGATCTGGCCATTCTCATCGAGCGAACCGCTCCACTCCATTTGTTGAACACGACAGAACTGGAGGAGGCATTGCGTACCAACTCCGAGCCGTAGGTCAGCATCGGCGTGTTCAACTGGAGAACGGATGCGTCTCACGTCTGCCACTGCGTCCGCCAGTGCCGGAGCATGGAAATGCGGATTTGACTGCCGCACTGGGAGAGTGAATGCGGGCCTGCGCCGGGGTCAGGCTTTCCACAGGTCGGCCCATTGAGTGTGCCCAAGCTGCGTTCCGTCAGAAGTCATCGTACACTCTCCCATCTGGCCGCTTCTCCCCTACCGTGACTCACGCAGCTTTCTTGAACGCACTTTACACTTACCTTGCTGGCAACTGTCTTAACTCGCATCGGTCGCCCCCACCGACGCGTGGAGATAATCCAGACGGCGTCCAACTCTTCGTCGCCACACAGACGTTCGATTACGTATCGAACTCGCTCGACCGTGTGCTCGGCCAACAACTGAAGCACACGGATGTACTGACGCACACCCGGCCGAGAGCCGTGACGTCTCTCCAAGCGCTCTCGAAGTTGCCCAAACACCGCAGGCAACTTCCACTGACGGTAAACGTTCGAATGATCCAACGCCGCCGGACGGCGTCCAAGAGCCGCTAAATAGTGCAGCGGCTCGAGCACCTGGTCGCCCGACACATAGCTCCGCCGGTGGCTGGTAGGGATAGGCTGAATCGCGCCCTCCGCGCATTCGACGAGGCTATCAGACTTCGCCCGGATCATCCGGAGTCCCACGAAGAGCGCGGTTTCACTCTTTGCCGCCTCGGCCGCGACGAAGAGGCGCTTGCTGCCTTCAACCGCGCGCTCGCGCTCCGCCCGGACTACCATCAAGTGCTTTTCAACAAAGCGCGCACGTTGTGTTTTCTTGCGTACAGGAATCCCCGGCGATTTCCACCGAAAGAGGCCTTCCGAGAAGCTATCGGTTTGCTAGAACGCGCGGTTGAAATTGACAAGGGCACGCTTCGCCGGATAAGTCGCGACCGCGGTGTTTTTCGTAACATGAAAGCAGACCCGGAGTATGGCCCTCGCCTTAACGAGTTGGTCTGGGGAAGGCCTCCTGAATCTGGATGTGACGTGCCAACGCGGTAGCCATGCTTTACGTGGGGACCCTTTCTCTCGACGGGCCAGAAAGGACGGCCGCTCCCTCGCGGCTTGGTGGATGATTCGCGATCTCGCCCCGGGCAAATCGCTCGGTGCGTCCAATTGCGAGTTGCCAGGGCGCCTCGGTCGCCCCCACCGATGCGTCGAAGGGGTCTCGGTCAAAGTGCGTCGGTCACATCGACCGACGCATCGAAGCCGCACAGTGGGGGGCAAAGTCAGAAAACGTTGGGTTCTCAACGCATCCGAGCAACCCCAGCACGACGGTTTTTTGCGACGGCGTCAATCGCCCGGATTTCTCCACCCGATTGAGGGAGGCTGGCGGTCACCGCCGAGTGTTCCAAAACCGGTGGGTTTATGGGCACAGCTACGATTGCCGGAACTCAACACCCGTTTGCAGGAGCTGGTGTCGGACCGACGCGCGCAAGATGTCGCTCCAAACGGGCTGCCAGAATCCATCCGCTGGGGGGCACGGCTAGAATCGGCGTGTGTCTTCTTTGCGCCCCATTTTCAGTAAGCGTCACCCCGCACTCGCTGGCGGTCAGCCACTGTCGCTGCCGACAACATGGCGGGTTCAGGCCGGTAGGCAGAAGATCGCCAAGAAATTCGTACAGGCTAGACGCAGGGGCGCGCGCGACGTAGGCTACGAGGCGAGCCTGGATGGGTTTCGGGCTCAATCCAACTGGGAAATGTCGGGGAAGACTATTTCGGTGACGTTAAAGATGCGGGTCACGCCTCCGATAGACAAATGAGTTTATGTCGGCACGTTTGTAGGAGAACCCCATGACCAAAAAGCCCTCCCAAAATGGACAGGCCATTCTTGTTGTGTTGTTCACACTGTGCAGCTATTCTGCCGCCGCGTTCGCGGAGGACCTACGGAAAGTCGGCGACGAATGGGAAATCGAGCCGTTTGTTCGTGCGAGGCTATTCAAGTTTCCCGAAGACCCGATGCATCTGAAAAGCGGAGTCCTCTATCCTTATTGCGTTGAACTCACCAATTTGCATGAACACCGGGACATTTGCCTCCGCATACGTCTGAAGGTGAGGCCCGACCGCGGACTCGAGGTGACTCCCTCCGGCTGGCAGTACGACTGGCTCGACGGGCGGCGTTTGGTAAAGGATCGCCCGGAGCGATTCTGGTGGACTCTCAAGTCGACGTTGCCGGATGACGAGTCCGGCAGATGGAACACGTTTCTGGAATCTCAGGTACTTTTTTGTGGTCACCATTGGGCACCATCCGAGTATCCGCCCACCGGGCGGCCGGAGCCTTCTTATCCTGTTCCGACGAAGGCGGCCGCAGACGAAATGACCTGCGTGTGGGACGACGAACAGTCGAAGGGCTATCTACGCATCGTTGACGTCGACGGCAAGGTGGAGCAAGCCGAATATGGAGTCCGATTGAAGGAGGGCGCGGTTTACGAGGCGCTTCGACCGGTCTTGGTTGAGGCGAAGGACTTCGTCGAATTCGAACCAAGTCCGGGCAAGAAGCAGACCGTATTGCTCAAGTCGAACATCAGTCTGGACCAGGGCAGCCTGTTTACCATTGAGGGACTCAACCAGTGCCTTGCCGTTTATCGGGGCCGGGCGCGGATGTCCGTCGAACCGCAAGGTCCGAACGCCGCCCTTTTCAAGGAAAAGGTAATTGACAGCCACTATTTTAAGCCCCGTGTGCGTCGCCGATGGTTGAAGACGGACTTTGGAACATTCGCTCCCAAGCAAACGGATTTCCTGGTTGAGGTCGAACCCACGTCGCAAGCCGTCCTGAGCGTCCTCTCCGGCGAAGTGGAGTACACGCTCCCAACGGGGCCGTCGGAGGAGCCCGAGCAGAAAATCGGTCCCACAGGAATCGTCTCCGCCGGCGGGCAACTAATCATACAACGACAAGATGCGGACATCGCGCATTACGACGATCCGCAGCACTGGCGGGTGACGCAACGGAAGACCGATGCCGCCGCGATGGAGCAACGTTGGCTTTTCGGTCTCGGCGAAACGCCCCTGGCCACGTGGGGGAACCTGTACTGGCTTGACGCAGATGTGCCGTATGCTTCCAAGGCCGTTCGGGAGTGGTTGGGACCGGTGCAAACAGACTTGACGGGGCAGAAATACTGCGCCCCATTGCGAGAACTCGCGCACGAGATCGGCTGGGAACCACTGGTTGGCGACGTTTTGCGAGCAGCCGCCGCCACGGGTAAACCGGCGTTCATGGTCCTGCGAGACCGTTCGCAGGCGGAGCACTTCGCGTTCTACGACGCAGGCAAGAAGGAGTGCTTTAACGTCGAGTTCGAGCGATGGATCGGCGATGAACCGCTGGGAATCGTCAGCAAGGAGTTTTTGCCGGACGGCACTCTTCGTGTAGTTCACGGCGACAGGAAGAATGGCCAGGTGGCCGTCTCTCGTCACGAACCGAACTTCGAGAACTGCAACATCACGGTAGGAACGTTTGCCTACAAAGACGGTGCACTGCAAACCGCAAAGGTACTCGACTCCCATGCTTGGGAATACATCGCCAAGGAGAACGTCGGCTTCGGCGAGGGGCTGGCCGCACTGCGCAAGTCGAACGGAGAGTACTCAGATATGGATTTTGTTACGCACTTCCGCAAGGAGTTCGGCGGCACCGTTCATGTGGTCGCCGAGCCCAATGGCAGGTACTCCGTCCAACTCTTCATGGGGAATACCTGCTGCATCGTCTTCTATCTCGACGGCGGAAATATCAATAAAACGATGTATGTTGACCCCCGAATATTGAACCAGCGGCGGCCCCCAAAACCGAGTAGAGGTAGAGTGACAGAACCAAGTCGCGAGACAGACCCGTCGAGTACTATCGAAAGTGTTTTAGAAACGCCATAGGGCCGGTTTTGATGAACCAGTCTCGGCCTCGATTCGGCCGGCCCGCCCGGACTGTCCCAGCCGACAGGTATTTGGGGCACTCCGACGTGCGTCAGAAAACCTGTCCCGGATAGCTAGTGACCGGGCGATCGACCAAATCGACAAACCCCCCACTGAAAGTATGTCGCGAGGGTCCATATTTGGCGCGTCCGAGAAATCAAATCGAGCTTCCGACGACTTCCTGAGACGGCGACTCGCGAACTCCCGTATCGTCCAGCGGTCGTGAACACCTGCGCGCAGCTACCATCGCATCAGCATCGCCTTGGCCGACCATCATGCCGGCATACATCACGGCCTTTTCTACGGTCTGTGGCTTTTGGCCCCGCTCAATTCGAAACAGTAGTGTCCGGAACCGATGTCGAACGTCACCCAGTCGACATCCCGACCAGCGCCGTTGACTCCCGCAACGCCACTGACGTAGGAAACATCCTTCCAGACGGTTTTGCCGCCCTCGGTAATTACGCCCTTTTCGAAGCCGAACATTGGCACACTCACCCGCGCCGTTGAGTTTGCAGGGATTTCGACCTCCAGCACGAATGAATCATCCGTCCTCTTCCAACTCGATGAGATGACGCCTCGGACCGTCTTGATCGAGGCCTCGGCGTGGGTCAGATCCCCCACCACGTACGGACGGATTTCGATGCGGCGAAAGCCGGGCGCCATTTGAGCGAGCCCGTAGTACTCCGGTCCCCGGATCCCGGCCAGGTCGTTGTAGAAGAACTCGTCGATGGTGGCCCACATGATCATGCTTTCCGCCCCGGGGTATCCATGGGCCATCGCGTATCCACCCCAGGTCTCCCAGATCGTCGTCGCGCCCTGATTAACCATGTACCCCCAGCCGGGATAGGTCTTTGCGGTGGCCACACGATACATCAGGTTCCCGTGCCCCAGGGCAGCAAGCGTGTCGATCATGCACGTCGTGCCGGTGTTGCCGGTGTGCAAGTGTCCGTCGTACTTCGTGGCGATGCTCGATACGATGTTCTCCAGCACGCCCGCCCGCTGGTCCTGCGGGACGATCTCAAGTGCCAACGGAAGCAAGTTCGCCGTCTGCGAGCCGGTTGCGTACTGGTGAGTGTCGCGATTGAGCCACTTGCGGTTCAGCGCCTCTTTGATCCGGTCGGCCAACTCGGCGTAGCGTTTCTCATCTTCGGTCTTTTCCAGCAGGCGGGCCGCCTGGGATACGGCCAATGCGCCGCGATAATAGTAGCCGGTCCAGATCAGTGGCGGCGGCGTCTCCCGCGAAATGAATTCCTCGTCGCCGGGGAACTTGCCCGGCAGCATATGGTCGCCATAGATTCCGCGCGTGATGATGCCGTCCTCGGCAATCGATGTGTGGTAATCGACGCACCGCCGAATGCCGGCGTAGTGCTTCCGAAGCATTCGCTCGTCGTCCAGGTATTGGCAGAGGTACCAGACCAGCATCGGGTAGTTCCCACCCCATGCCGGATCGAATTGTGGACGGGCATCGTAGCTCGGGCAGATTCGCGGGACGTTGCCGTCGGGGAGCTGCGCGTGGGCGATATCCTCAAGCCACTTGGTCCAGAACTGCGGCATGTGCTGTCGCGGATAGAGCGACCCGGTGATCGTCGCCGGGTCAGTCCACGCCCAATGTTCGCGGTAGAGGCAGTCCAGCGGCATGCCGTACAGGCCGTTGGTCAGCGTCCAGCGGACGTTCTGGTGGATCTGATTGAGCATGGGACTGGAGCAGTCGAAGCGGCCGGAGAGATCGACGTCGGAGTAGACCACGCGCCCCTGCAAGTCATCGATCGCCAGTTTGCCGGGATGGCCCTCGATTTGGACGTAGCGAACCGGATGGTAGGTGAATCTCGGCTCGTAGATCTCTTCGCCGTCGCCTTTGAAGGTGTATTGGTCCGTCGCGCCGCCGCCTCGATAGCGGCTCTGGTCGACCAGTCCGCTGTCGTGCAAACAGGACGAATACTTGATCGTTACGGTGGCGTCAGCCTGGCCTCGCATCCGCAGTCGCGCCCAGCCGCCAAAGATCTGCCCCAGGTCGTAGACGTAGACGCCCGGTTTCGGATTGGTCAGCCGCACGGGTCGCAGTGTCTGGTTGACCTTGATGGCCGGCATCATCTGCGACTGCATGAAGCCGCCGGAGGCCTCTTTGACGGTCACGGTCGTCCACTTCGAATCATCATAGCCGGGCAGGGACCAACCGGATCGCTCCAGGCGAGCGTCGTAGACCTCCCCGTTCCAGAAGTTGTTTCGTCGGATGGGGCCGTCGATCGTTTTCCAGGTGGCGTCGCTGACCACACTGGCCGCGGTGCCGTCGACGTGTTCGATTTGCATCTGCAGCAAGGCGCGTGGCGAGTGGCCATATCGCAGCCGCTCCGGTTCGCAGAACCAGCCGTTGCCCAGCATGATGCCCAATGCGTTGGTACCCCTTTTCAGGTGGTCGGTCACGTCGTGAGTCACATACAGAACCCGCTTATCGTAGTCGGTCGCGGCCGGATCGAGCACGCGGTCGCTCACCTTCCGGCCGTTCAGGTAAAGCTCGCTCCACCCGATACCCGAAACGTAGACGCGTGCCCGCCGGACGTCTTTGGTTACGGCGAACTCCTTCCGCAGCAGCGGCGAGGGCGCGATGGCAGCGGCGGCCCGCGCGACGAAGCGGTTGACCTTGGCAACAGGAGGGAACTTCGGGGATTTCCCGGCATCGTAAACTTTGAATTCAAGGATGCCGGTTGAAGCCGATTCGATTGAGTCAAATTCCAGCTTGAGCTTCCGTGTGGTGATTTCTTCGAACGTTGTTGTGTTGTACTTGTTGCCTTCAACGCCAAGGCCGACTGGATTCCTGGCTGACGCGAAAGCCTTTCCGTCCCAGTAGAGGAGTCGTGACGCCTTGGGAAGCCGCACGCCGCGGCCGTCGTCGAACCAGTAGACGTCGATACTGGCGACGTGGACCGGCTCGCTCCATTCGTATTGAACCCACTGCGTGCCTTTGTGACTCCAGTTGCCGTAGGCGCCGTAGCGTTTGTCGTTGGAATTCGCCGGTTTGAAGCCGTCGTTGATCGCGCTGAGCGTCTCGTGCCCCGACACAAAGGATGTTGACGGCTTGGCAGCCAATGCGACATTGATCTGGCCCGGCTTTCCAGCATCCAGGTGCTCGACGGGCGGGCGTGGGGGTGCGACCCCGATCCATTGGCCCTTCCAGTCGCTTTGCTGCATGAGCCCCATTTCGAAGCTGGCCGGCCGGCTCCACGTCGATGGCTGGCCCTGCTTGCCCCAGACCCGGACCTTCCAATAGCACTTTTCACCGCTGGAGAGTGGCTTTCCTCGATATTCGATGTTTACCGAGCGGTTGGAATGGACCTTGCCGCTATCCCATTTGTCTCCGACGTTTGCCTGGAGTTGTTTCTCGCTCGTGGCAACCAGGACGTGATACGCGGACTGCAGTTGGAACCGTTTTCCGGACTTAAGCAGCCAACCGAAGCGAGGTTGGGGCGCATCGACGCCCAGCGGGTTGGTCGCGTACTCGCAGGTAAGTTCCGAAGGCGCCAGTTCCGCTTGCTGCTCGGCGCAGTGTGCCGTCGCGCTCGACAGGATGGTTACGGCGAAGCACAACGTCAGACTGACGTCGATGGCTGCTACGTGTTGTCGAATGAACATGCTCTGGTTTCTCATCTTGTCAGAATTCCAGCTCGACGCGTTGACCCGTGTATCGAATCTCTTTGGTCACACCGTCCGGTATGAGTTCGATTTTGAATTTCCGTTCGGCCTTCTGCTTTGTCGTTGGCTCAAGGGTCAAGCGCCTGGCCGAATCGTCCCACTCGATCAGTGTTTGGAAGGAATCGCCTTTGAGGTAATCCAGGCTGATGCCGTCATCGTCGTACAAGGTGTACTGCCCATCGGCGCCTCGGTAGATCTTGAGCGTTGTGGGTTCGTCTACCTCTTGACTCGTGTACTGACGGATGGGATCGAATGGAATGATGGCGCCCGCGCGGGCATAGATCGGCATGGTGGCCAGATCGACGGTGCGCTGAACGGTTCGGCCGCCGGCCATGCCTTTGCCGGTCCACCAGTCATACCACTTGCCTGCAGGCAAATAGACTTCACGGGATGTCGCACCCTTTTTGTGAATCGGCGCGATGAGCAAATCGCGCCCCCAGAGATACTGATCGCCGACCGCGCGAGCGTGCTTGTCCTTCGGGTAGTGCAGCCACAGCGACCGCATCATGGGCATTCCAGTCGTGCGGGCCTGCCACGCAAGTGTGTAGTTGTAGGGCAGCAGTTGGTAACGCAGCTCGATATACTTCTTGGCGATCGGTTCAACGGTGGGGTCGTTCATTTCGGACGCCGGCGGGGCGTAGCTGTTTTCGCCCCAGCCGGGCTTGCCCAGTCCCCACGCCCAGGGAAGACGATTCTCCCACCCTCGACCATGACACCGCATCAGCGAATTGAACGTGGCAAACTGCACCCAACGCAAGTACAACTCAGCCGTATACTCTTCCGTCGTATAGAACGCACCGATGTCCGAGTTCCAGAATGGCGACACGCTCAACGAGTGGTTGATGCCAATAGCAATATGGGTCTCAAGCGTACGCCACGTAGTGAGCGGATCGCCCGGCCACATCCAGCCGCCCCAACGGGCGACGCCGAGATAACCGTTGCGATGCAGGCTCCATGGACGCACGTTCGGCTGCTTCGAGAGCGGGCCTGTGTAGTAGAGTTCGTGCCGTTTCATTCGCTCATGAAAATTGAACCAGTCCCCTTCATCCGGCCACCAGGCATCCACCCCGGCATCCACCAGGGCATTGTGCTCATTCCAGTAGTTTTGAATGTGGGTGTTATCGAGCCGCTCACCGGGCTTCGGCGGAATCGTTCCCTGAATCGTTTCCAGACGATCCCGGTCCCAAGGGATCATATGCACCATCACCTTGACGTTGCGCTTGTGCATGTCGGCGAGCACCTCTTTGGGGTCGCGCTTGAACACCCCGGGATTGAACTCGAATGAGGGCTGGTTCTTGTTCCAGCCACTCGGGCAAAACCCCGTGCCCAGGTAGCAAACGCTGTCCAGCGGGATCTGCTTCTCGCGGAAGGTATCGACAACCTCGAGCATCTGCGTTTCATCCCTCACGGTGCGGTGCGACTGCTGATAGCCCAGCACCCACTTCGGCGGTAGCACGGCTTGACCGGAGATGGTCGAGATATCCTTCATCAGCGATGCGGGGTCCTGTGCGTCAAAGACGAAAACATCGTAGAGCCCGGCAGTGAAGTACTCCGGCGGTGGCATGCCAATGCGCCCCCTTCGCTGCTGTCCTCGGCTGACCACGGTGCCAGGCGGAATGGGATCGGCAGGGATGAACGTTCCCGTCTCCGAGTCGCTCAGATCGATAGCGCCCCACGGCGTTGGAATGAACAGCCCCCATCCAGCCGTGCCAACCATCAGGGGCACCGGATTATAGGAGCCATAGGTTCCCGTCCCGTACCACGGGGTCATGGGATGCAAACGCCCGCGACGGTCCAGCTCGATCTTGTCAGTGCGCCAGGAATCCCCGGTCTGCTTGGGCCCGCCTTCGCCCAGTCCCAGAACCGGCTGGTCATCCAAAGCAAAGGACATTTTGCCGTCCGGCGTAAACGTGATCTTCTGGACAGGTTTGTTGTCCGACGTGGTCACGAGGACGGAGAGCGGCTTGCCTTGCACGGTGACGTTCAAATTGCCAACTTTTGCGCTGACTGGCTTAAAGTCTGAATCGAGTTTACGCAGACTGATGGCCGGTTCCGGATAATTTCTCTCGATCAGGGCAGGCGTGTAAGGAAACGTATCCTTGAAGTCGAGCGGTCGGATGGTGAC
>Ga0307380_10001914_pt1 | contig 29931 bp, 27 predicted proteins | sample UN3MG_FD_202239 | JGI IMG/M metagenome (GOLD analysis project Ga0307380, IMG submission 202239) | Soil microbial communities from Risofladan, Vaasa, Finland - UN-3 | ecosystem: Environmental > Terrestrial > Soil > Coastal area > Acid sulfate soil | place: Finland: Risofladan, Vaasa | collected...
CGTAATGTTCTTCAAGAAAGATCCGCCTCTACCATCTGAAAACGGTGAATTTGGTACGAAATTGGGCGATTGGAACTACCTGTGTGCGAGCTAAAGAACTCTAAATTTCCCCGAAGGGGTTTTGTTCTAGCGGCGTTGGATTATGTTAAGAAAACTACCAATGAAGAGCAAACTGGTAAATTTAAACGAAACGGAGTATTTGGAATAGAACAAGATTCTGGAGTTGCTTCTTTAGCAGTTGTCAATATGATTTTCAGAGGAGATGGGAAGAATAATATTATTGAAGGAAATTGCTTTGCAAAATTCTTAGACCCAGCTATTCTTGATGGAGTAAGAACTGCGCGATATACTACTATACAATCAAATAATCCACCAATGACTAAAGTATTGATGAACCCTCCGTTTGCGCTAAAGCGAAGTGACGAAAAAGAATACAAATTTATTAATCAAGCGTTGAAACAAATGGAAGAAGGTGGGATTTTATTTTCTGTATTCCCTTATTCAGGTATGGTTAAACCAGGGGGTTATAGAAGTTGGAGAGAAAATTTACTAAAAAATAATACCCTCTTATCTGTTATAACTTTTCCTGAAGATTTGTTTTATCCAATAGGAGTGCACACAGTAGGTATTTTTATTAAAAAAGGGATTCCACATCCTCAGAACCAAAATATTTTATGGATAAGAGCTTTAAATGATGGTTTTATAAAAAGTAAAGGTAAAAGATTGCCAAGCACTCGTATAAATAATGATTTAGAAAGAGTGAAAGACATTCTTAAGGCGTTTTTAGTTAATCCTGCTACAACAGTTGGGGGAATCGAAGAATTCCAAAAAGCCACACCCATCGATTTTGAAGATAGCCATCTTGAGTTGGTTCCTGAAGCATATTTAGACCAAGCACCACCATCTAAGGAGATAATTAAAGAAGTTGCGGAGTCTATTACAAGAGGAGCAACCGCTTTCATTATTACATCACAAAAAGAGGAAGAGGTATGATTAGTAATTTTGGAATTGAAACGTTATTTGAACTTAAAACAGGGGATTTTCATGCAACAAAAGAGCTTGATAAGGGTACGATACCCCTCATATCTTGCGGCGAAACAAACAATGGATTGGTGGGATTTTTTGGTATACCTGACGAAAAAAGGTATTCTAACACAATTACGGTTGCTTATAATGGTCGGCCTCTAACAGCGAAATATCACCCATATATCTTTGGTGCAAAAGATGATGTTGCCGTTTTATTACCAATAAATCCCTTGAGAGAAGAGACATTAATTTATATTGCTACATTATTTGACTTACAAACTTGGAGGTATTCTTACGGCAGGAAATGTTTTAAAGATAAACTTAAAAGATTATCAATTCCGTTACCCGTTTCATCAACTGGAGATATAGATGAGAATTATATTAAAAATTTACTGAAAGTAGTGCGACATTATCTCCCTAAAAAGAGGGAAATAGAACCACAAACATTTAGAGATTTATCATTGAAATTTAATAATGTTCATTGGGAGATATTTGTTATAACTGATTTGTTTAATTTAAATCGTGGGGATTTTCATGCTATATCTAATTTAGAGAAAGGTGATATATCAACGGTTTCAAGAGTAAGTGATAACAATGGTATAGTTGGATATTATAGCCAACCTGAAAATGCCAAAATTTATCAACCACCTCTAATCACTGTATCAACTGTTACAGGAGATGCATTTGTCCAAATTAAAGAATTTATTGCAACCGATAATGTCGTCATTTGTATTCCTAAGGAATCATTGAGAATAACAACATTGTTTTTTATTCAAGCTATGATTAATCAGGCAAAGTGGAGATATTCCTATGGTCGGCAATGCTACAAAACAAAATTTGCACAAACAAAAATATATCTACCAATCAAAGAACCAAACGTTTTAGATGAGGATTTTATGGAAGAAACAATTACTAATACCTCTTATTGGGACTTTGTAAAAGAATATTTAGAGCATTAGTTTTGATTTTAGGTGCAGCCATCCGATTTTAGGTGCAAAACTTAATTTAGGTGCAAAGCCACACGAAGCGAAAACAATTTATAGTATGTAACTCCAAGAGTATGCCATGAAGCGCTGGTTACTAGTGGCTCTTTTGCTGCTTTCCATAGCGGTTGCTGCTGCTCAGGCCGATTATGATACGGATCTCACCCAGGAGCAAGCTGCTGTACTGGAAAAGTACAGAACAAATCTTGAGGATAGCTTAGTCATCAGAGAGGGAGATCCGTTCTCCCAAAATCTGTCAAATCCCCTTGTTGTGATTGGTTCACATCTTGACGCGGTTGAAAAGCAATACTATCCTGAAATCATGGCGTACTTCCCGGAAGCACCCCGAGTCCCTGATACCGAAACAACCTATAATGGCAAGCCACTTGACGACTACAATTTAATCTTAATCGGCGGCCCGAAGTATAATCGAGTAAGCAGGGAACTTTACGAGAAGGGCGTTTTTACTTTTAAGCGAAATACCAGCAAGCCCTCGATAGTGGCAATGGGTATACCAAATGCAACCTCTGCCGGCGCAGCAGTCATGGTTGGAAACATTTATGGGTTCGAGTTTGTCCCGGACAAGACGGTACCAATGATGGAAGTAATACCGCCGGAAGCTATTCCAGTTGCCGCTGCAACAACCGGTATCGCGCTTGCCGGCCTCGGTACAAAACTCCTCGCTTTTCTCAGAAAGTTCACCCAAACGGCCGTCGAGGAAATCGGCGAGGAAGTGCTCCTCGAGAAGGCCAGCTATAAACAAATCCCTCGTGGCCTCAATAAGATTGCTCTGCTCGGTTTGAGTCGGATTGAATTCATGCATATAATTGCCTCTTTTCTGCTCTTTGGCATTTTTATGGCTTGGGCCGTGAGCCCCGCATCTCTGTTTTTAGAAAACCTTCCGGCATACCTGATCGGCGCAGGGCTGGTGTTGATCGTTCACGAGTTCGTGCACAACTTTACCTCGCACCGCTTTGGAGTAGAGTCTGAGTTTAGAACTTCAGCGGTCGGCATGATTGCCGTGGCAATAACTTCCGTTCTCTTTGGAAACGTGTTTGCAGTTCCCGGTAGGACTATTCTGTATGGTGACCCAACACAGGACCAGCGCGGAAAAATAGCCCTTTCTGGCCCAGTATTAAGCTTTATCATGGTGCTGCTCTTCTGGCTGCTTGCAGATTATGGGGGTTTCGTGGGTGCTATAGGACTTGCAGGTTTTAACGTCGCGTTTATAATGGCAGTCTACGAAATGCTGCCAATTACGCCGATGGACGGCAAAGAGGTAAAGAGCTGGAAGCGCTGGGTTTGGTGCTTATTTTTCTTCCCCGTGTTCGCGCTGTACGCTTGGACGTTCCTGTTCGTGTAACGGAACTTTTTTTAAGTCCTGCTACTCGGTAGATCTCCTATGAACCGTTATTTAACACGAAAGGAGGGGCAGAGCAATTACGTGTGCTGAATTTACAGATGCACGTGGAAAGAAGGCCCTACTGAGTCCGTAGATGAATAAACTAAATCGTGATAGAAAACAGCAAACCATGCAAATTCGATGCGGTTGCGCCAAGGATACAGAAGCAGCAGTCTTCGTCGGCAATACTGAACGAGAACTGAGAAACGCTTTGGTCTGTCGGAAGAATCTCACGAGGTGTAGAAACCCCTGATAACTAGCGTGATGAGGTAAAGTTTATCACTGGGAAGATCGAAGTTCTGTCTGCAGGAGATGGTTTTTGGCTAACTATGAAGCACCATCAAAAGTGTTACAGAGAAAAAGCGTAATGAAGGCATTAGCGTTGTTATCTGGCGGATTGGATTCGATATTGGCAACGAAGTTGGTCTTAGATCAGGGTATAGAGGTTATCGCCGTGACTTTTATCCTGCCGGTTGTTGCCGAGAAGGTGGATTATGCGGGTAAGACGGTGGAGCGGTTCGGCATCCCGCAGATACGAGTAGAAGTGGGCGACGACTATCTTGACGTGCTACGAAACCCGAAGTATGGGTACGGCTCAGGCATGAACCCCTGCATCGATTGCAGGATCTATATGCTGCGGGAAGCGAAACGGATAGCACACGAAATCGGCGCGAAATACATCGTCACTGGCGATGTGCTTGGCGAGCGACCAATGAGCCAGTATCGAAAGGCATTAATGCTTGAGGAAGAAGAGGCGGGGTTAGAGGGCCTGATCTTGAGACCGCTTTCCGCAAAGCTCCTGCCGGAGACGATTCCGGAGCGTGAAGGCTGGGTGGATCGGAGCACGCTTTTGGCCATAAGCGGGAAGAGCCGAAAGCCTCAGATTGCGCTCGCCGAACAGTTCGGACTTCGGGATGCCTATCCGTCCCCTTCAGGCGGGTGTCTCTTGACCCACAAGGAATTCGCATCGAAAGTCAAGGATTTGTTCGAGCATAAAGAGCACGCAACGACAAGAGATATCGAGTTACTGAGATTAGGCAGGCATTTCCGGGCTGCTTCATCAAAAATCGTCGTGGGACGAAATGAAGCGGAGAATACGCTTTTATTGGATCTGAAGAATCCCAAGGATTATGCGTTTGAAGTCCCGGGTTGTGGAAGCCCAATAACGATTTTGGAACAGCCCAGAGGGAAGGAGGCGATCGAACTCGCGGCAAAGCTGACTGCACGGTATTCGGACGCCGCCCGAGGAGAAGAGGTGCTGGTTGAATACTGGAATGAAGCAGGGAAAGAGCGTATCGTCGTATCACCGCTGTCTGACGATGAGGTTGAATATTTACGGATATAAAAATAGAAAAATGCGGGGAATTCCGCCCTCCAATCCTTCTTATTCTAATCTAATTGCAGGTATCCCGTCGTCATATTCTTTACCATTGGCATCGGCGAATTTAGTGCAGTTTATCCAGCCATTCGCTGTTGGCAGTGCATTTGTATGGTGCATCAGAGGGTAAGAGCCCGTGCGTATAGTGTAGTTGTACGTTTCATTTTTGCAGAGCACGAACGTTTCGTTAAAGGTGATGTTATGCCAATCGCCACTGTAACCAGTCCATGAAGCGTTCTTGTCCACGCCATTGCCCCAAATATGGACATATTCCGAATGCCCGCCGGTCCCGGTGCAGGGGTAGGTGTACAGGTTCTGTACCTGCATCGTCTGATTTGGCGTTATTGTCCCGTTATGAATGCCGGAGATGCCAGGATAGGTTCCGGCGCCGGTGTCGAACGCACGAGTCAGATCCAGCGGGATGATCGTTACATTTTCGGTAGCCGCTGTTGACCATGCGCTATCGTCGTCCTGCACCTGGAAGGAGATCGTGTGCGTTCCGAGTGAAAGCTCCGATGCGGGTTTGGTGAACGAAGACGCTGTGCTGAGCGGCCCGTCGATGCTCGAACTCCAGTTGTATGTAACAACGGTACCATCCGTGTCAGTTCCATGGCCCGTAAAGGAAACCGTATCGGCCACCTGTTCCGCGGGGTCTGGCGTTATGGAGTCAATGATCGCCGCTGGCGGTTGATTCTGGACATCCGCGCGTGCCCGTATCCCAACGTCGTAATAGTCTCCCGAATACGAATCGTACGGCTTTCCAAACTGCAATCCATCACAACTCCCATAACTCTCGCCGGAGAAGGTGGCCACCGTTGACCACGGCGGGAGATCCGAGTCGGTATAGTAGTCAATCGGTATAGGATACCCGTATCTCGTCGTCGTAAAGTTAACCTGAACTATGACGTCATCGCCTTCGCGCAATTCTACGGGCGTATCGAGCGGTATCGAGTAATAGCCCTCCTCATCCGTGGTTCCTGCTTGAGTGGTGCCCAGTTGATTGCTGAACGCGTAATACTCGGGATAGGTATGTAATGTATCGAATATCTCGATTTCGTATGCCATGTCGGTATCTATTACCCAAAAGTCAACTGCGGTTAACGTCGCGTTCTGCGAAGGGACAAAACGAACAGCACCGTAGGCAGTTGGCTTACCACAACCCATAACATAGCCCATCCAGCCGCATTCGTCATGATAGAATATCTCTTTGCTGCTAGGATCTTCGTAGCCTGTTATTGCACTCGTCCAATCGCCAAGGTTAGCCGATCCGTAGGCTACCCATGCGCAGCCAGGATACGGCCCTCCGGCACCCCAACTGGTTCCCCAACTGTTCTTTATCAGCCACGCACCCGATCCGTGTAAATGTGGTAGTGAATCATCCCATCCGATGATCTCGACCGCATGGTTCGGCACGTTAAACCCCCAGTATTCGTACACACCACCATTATACGCGGAGAATCCTGGATCGCCTGCATAGATGGTTGCGAAAACCGGCCCGTAGTTTAATATGGCGTTTTTAATCAGGGTTATCTCACTCTCACCATAACCGCCCGTGATACTCCGCCAATTATTCACTGTTTTGAGAGGCGGGCAATTGAGACAGGTCTGTCTATGCGCTGCATAGGGGTGGCATGCCTCGTCTGCCGAGCCATATCTGGTAAAGAGGTTAATTGCCATAAGAGCCACTCCACCGTCACAGAAATCATATCCGCCTACACTCGACCAGATATTACAGTCGCCAACTTCCTGCTCTGCGAAATCAAATCCCTGACTCTCGTTTATCAGAACGTCGGATTCGAAGTCCGCGGTTGCGGCGAATATCCAGCAGCTCCCGCATGCTCCCTGATTCCTCACCGGCGTTACGTATCCGAGCGCCATTGCGTCATACGTGCCGGGCAACTGTTCGACCGAAGACAACGTCACCATCGTCATAGTTTTTGGCATCTCGTCTGCTGGTCGAAACCGGATATTCTCAGGGAGCGGTTTTGTAGGCGGCGTCAGCGGCTTATAGCCGCATAGTAACTGCTTTTCTTCCGGCGATAGTTGCGTGATCCCGTTTTCCGCAACGGTGTAGCTGTAACCCTGGCTATAGATCCGTTGTTGAAGCCCCGATAGTTCTACTGAGGGATCTGCAGTCGAGGGCGTATTCAATGATTCCGATGCGATAACCGGTAACGCAACCGTAAACACAGAAGCAGCTACTATCACCGCAAGTAGTGTCGCTATGGTTCGCTTATTCATTCGCGGGACCCCTTTCGGCTAGATTGATGCACGATTATTCACGCGCTCCGCTTCATGCCGTTCTCCTTCTTTCTCTTCGCCAGTTTCTTTAATGAGCCCAAACCTTTCTCTTCCAGCTCCTTTAATTCGATATAGCCCTTCTCAGCCGCGGCTTTAACTAACGATTCTCCTTGCGCCGTGCGAGCGAAGACCGTTGACCAGCCGTCTTCCGAGCCGACCGAGCCGACGGAGATGTCCGCGAGTTCCGCGGTATAATCCATGCAAACCAGGCAGCCCTCGCCGATGTAGCGCTCTATATCCTCTAACGGGATACCGAACGTCTCCTCTTCGGTGATTAACAGCTCTTTACCCTTTATGTTGAATTTGCTCACGCCTTTCAACGAGCCGCTGGCGCACTTACGCTCCACGAAATCCAGTAGCGCTTCTGTGAAATTCTCCATGCAGAACAGGCCGATTGACAATTTCACCTTATTTACGCCCACATCATAGGGCTGCTCCGCCGTTTGTACTTTTCTCAGTCCCTGCATCTGGCAGGGTAGCCCTACGAACCCTATCTTCTCGCAACCGGCTTCTATCGCGTCTCGTACACCGGTCACGCCCGGATGAAGCGTATATTTCGTGCCTGCACCGGCCTTCAAGTCCTCGTACGTGCGTGCTAACTTCGTCATCGGCCGCCATTGCTCGTCAGCGGTCGTAATCACGCTGCAATCAATGATACCTTCGTCGAGCGCATACACGAGTAAAGAAGTGACCACACCGCCGTCTTGCCCTTCATTCCGTGTATCAGCCTTCGTCGCGCGAGCCGAGAAACCTCTGCGATAAACGCCAAGAACCTCGCCGTCATCTCCTGCAGCACGTGTCTCGCCGAATAATCGCCACTCGATTTCAGCCAGTGGCAGGAACGTCCGTGGGCAGAACGTATAGCACAGCCCGCATACGGTATCGTAGTCCTCAACGAACCGCGGCTCCTTCTTGCCCGTCTCGTCTTCGGTTATCGTTATCTTATCGCAAAACGCTGCGCATGTACCGCAGAGGCAGCAGATTCGCTTCGCTGTTACGTCATTCGTCAGGTTGCCAAAGCCGCATTCTAAAAACGTGGGTAACCGCACGTAGTCTTGTGGTTTCGCTCTTGCTTCGCCGGGATTCGCTTCTCGTGCCATTTTATTTCACCCCCGCCTTCTCACGCAGTTCTTCATACTCCTTCGTCACTCTCGCCTGTATCTCCTCGATGATCTCATCGGTAAGGTGCCGGAACCGCCTCTGGTGCTTCATATAGTCCTTCACGGGCTTCAATTGCGGTACATCGACGGTTAAGCGGTACTCGCCGTTAACCACTTCGTAAAGCGGGAATATGCCGGTCTCCACCGCCAGACGGCCGATTTCTATCGTTTGATCCGGTGACGATCGCCAGCCTGTCGGGCAGACGGACAATACATGAATATACGCCGGGCCTTTCATATCCAGACCCTTCTTCACCTTATCCAGCAAGTCAAAGGGATACGAAGGGCACGCCGTCGCCACGTACGGTATTTTATGCGCAACCGCGATCTCAGGCATGTTCTTCTTCCAGGTTACCTGTCCGATGCTCTGCTTGCCCACCGGCGCGGTCGTTGTCCACGCACCGTACGGGGTAGACGAAGACCGCTGAATGCCCGTGTTCATATACGCCTCGTTGTCAAAGCAGCAATAGAGGAAATCATGCCCGCGCTCCATCGCACCTGACAGCGCTTGTAGACCGATATCGGTAGTGGCACCGTCGCCACCGAACCCCACGAATTTAACGCCACGATCAGGGATTTTTCCCTTTCGTATCTGCGCTTTATATGCCGATTCGACGCCTGACATTACCGCGCCCACATTCTCGAACAGCGTGTGAATCCAGGGCACCTTCCACGAGGTTAGCGGCAACAGTGATGAGAAGATTTCCAGGCAGCCCGTAGCGTTAATAATGATGACATTGTCCCCGAGGGCTTTGCACACATGTCGAGCCGCGAGCGCCTCCCCGCAGCCGACACAGGCACGATGCCCAGGAGCGAAGATCTCTTCCGTTGTGATCAACCGCGGCGCAAACAATTCTTCTTCTCTATCCATTTATTTCTCCCTCATTTTATCTCCTATATTTCTGTCTATCAATTAACATGGGTTTTCCAATGGTCCTCATGTCTGGGTACGATTGACCCTGTAGCATCTAATCTTTCGAACTTCTCCTTTATCATCCTTTTCTCTTCTGTTAAGTCCTCGCCCCCCCATATAGTTCTATCTCTCGCTCGGTCAAGTTCAAGCACGTCAAACGACCAGCATTTAACTTCATCTATACCTTCACCGGGTGTTTCTCGTTTTAGCTTCTCTAATTCTTTCCCTTTATAAGGTGCATATAAACCTGATTTACCAAAATAACTGTTGTTTGCTAATATAAGGAACCATCGGTTTCCTTTTGCGATTAATACTCCTTTTTCAAATCTTTTAGGATTAGGATTCCAACTTGGAACTATTAAAAAATCTATTTTTTGGGATAGAGCATCCGCCATATTTCCTTCAAGGAAATCATAACAAATGAGAATACCGAAATCACCAAATCCGGTGTTAATAAATATTAGCATTCCACGTCCTTCCACTATTTTTATATCATATTTACGTTCTAGTGGTAATTCTCCTCTTGGCGATTTCGCATTTTTATGCACATCATACTGCTTAACTTCTTCACCATCCGAAATTAAAACTGGGCAAGTGTTATAATATTCAATCTTCTCGTAAATTTTTAGCTTTTTATCTTCTATCTTAACAATAAATTCTTCTTTGTCAGTTATCACCCACTTACCACTCTCTTCCGTCGTAACCTTGGTGTTATCAGAAAGAGAAAAGTTGTTTTTTTCGAGTTCCTTCTTTAATTCCTTTGGAATAATATCATTGTTCAAGTTCTTTTCAGATTCTTCAATTTCTTCTTTCAGACTAAACAAATACTTCTTCTCTTTATCATCTTCTAAATGCGCATCATCGTCAGAATAATGATGGAGGTGAGTGCCTGCGATGACTATCATCTTACGCTTTTGCTTCTTTATCCACGCTTTAATTTCTTCAACAATACTCTCTGGTATGCACATCTCGGGAAAAACCACAATATCTGGCTTTTCTTTAATTGCTTCTGCATCATCCAGAAATTTGATAACCTTTTCCTTGAGATCGGTTATTACTTTCTCCTTATCGTTTCCATTATACCATGGTGTCAAGGGGTCCACGTTTTTCCCCTGATTTAATTGAACCACTGCAATCTTGCATCGTTTTATCTCGTTTATTTTAAGATCAACCACTCTAACCTCTCTCCTTTTTATAGGCTTAATATATTGAGGACAAGCATCGCATCCTTCGTTTAATGGAATTCTGCAAGGTTTACACCTTAATTTTTTGGGGACCTCAGGTCTATAAAATTCTTGCATAAAAATCAGACTTGTAATAGTATCTCTACTATACTTGTCAAGAGATGAAACAAATTCAAGTAAACTTTCGAAATTTTCCGTTGCCAATATGAACATTTTAGTACTAGGATTATGAACTGGATTGTAGTCCCGGTACAAAAAAATGTGCTCTCTATCCTTTTGTAATCTTTCTAATTCCTCTTTAAATCCGTTCTTATCCCTGATCTTAAATCTTACAAACGCGTGCACAAGTTTTTCAGAATGCAATTCGATTGTGGGCACTACTTTAGCTGATTCCAGCTTTTCGACTAATTCCCGTAGTTCTCGACCTCCTGAATACCATTTGCAGTATTCATTACGCGGTATTATATTTTTTTTCATCTTCACCCACCATTGAATTTGGCATCATCGCCTTGACGACTGCTTTTTCCTCTTCTGACAGTGGCTCTGGTGACACGTCACCAGGATTTTCCTCAAAGTACCCCCGAATGTCATTAACGTATTTTTCTACCTTATCGACACCACTATCGGCAATTTCAGTGTCTAAAAACTTCTCAATCTTCATCTTCAAACTATGCAGCTCATAAAAATCCATCGGAACGATAAAATCAAAATCGCCAGTGACCGCGTAGAATTTTCGTGAAAAAAAAGTTTCGTCAACACCCAATAACTTATCTCTTATGTTGTCCCAAATAATTATCCTGCCCCCCAACGAATTTTTGATAAATAGTAACGATCGGAACCATCGCGTTCGTTCCAATTTCTTCGAATATTTGTATACAAATTGATTTTCCACATCATCAAATTCATTCATTAAAACAACGTCTTTCCTATAATATTGATACGCCCTTCGAAAGTCACTAATTTGTGTATTTCTATCGCGAACTAACGCCATAGGCACTTCCCACAGATATCTCAAAATATTTTTTTGCAAAATATTTTTTTGCGGATCCTCTGAGAAAGTGGTTTTTAATTTTGGTGTCCAGAACTTGGCAAATGGAACACCATTTTCTTTAGCTGTACAAAGCACAATCTTCGACGTGGCATGCGTTTTACGCTTCATTAGAGATTCTACATAACCAAAAACCTCGTTTATGTCTTCAGTGATAATCTTAATCAATAATCTACTTTCTCCCATTACCTTATACGCATCAATAACTCTCTCATCTTCTTTTATCTCTTCAATAACCTCTCCCTCAGTTTTCTCATCTGGCGGGTGAATTAGAATAATACTAATTACTTTATTCATATTCATTGGTACAAACCGAACAAATTTAGCCCATTCTGGAACATTTTTAAAGTTTCTCTTCACATCTTCCTCAAAGAATTTAGCCTCATTTTCAATAGTTTTTTTAATGCCTCTCTCAAGTTCATTCAGTAAGTTTGGGTTATCTTCTATCTCGTCTTCGATTTTTGGGAAATCATTGCTATTTACACCAAATCGTTTTATTATATCAGCAGGTGCTGCAATTGACATATAACGAGGAGATATATTATACTCTTTTTCAATCGCACTTGTGATATTACTTGGACTCTTCGCTTCGGCAATCAAAAATAAAGGATTGTAACCACAGGCATCATAAATGGAGTGTATAACAAAATCATCAGAACGTGATATATCTCTAAGAGTTATTCGATCCTTAGGGGCAAAGCATCCTTCACTTCCACTAACGGAAAGGGTAATAAAATAGAAATTCCTGGCGGGGTGATAAGGGAATAAAACTGGAGCCCATGATGTGAACTCTTCGGACGCTAAATCATCATCGCTAATATCTTCAAAGTTATACGCTACGAACTCTTTAATATTTGTCATCTTCATCTTCCCTTTTTATACCTCCCCCTTCCCTTACACCTATAATCTCAGTTTCAATCTCTTCTCCTCTCTCTATCGCCTTCACCTTTTCCTGAGCTTTCGTTACCATATACTTGAATCCTTCTATCGTTATGTCCCTGCCTCCAAGTCCACCGATGAATCCCACTATCCTCAGCTCTTTCCTCATATCGTACAATGCCGATTTCACTTCCGAAGTCACAGGACCGCCCATCCCGGAGGAGATAGCCCTGTCCAACACCACAAGAAGCTCAAGATCCTTTACCGCTTCTCGTAACTCCGTAAATGGAAAAGGTCGCCATAATCGCAATCTTATAAGGCCGACATCCTTCCCTTCAGCTCGCAGCTCGTCTACGGCCAGCATTGCAGTCTCACCGATGCTTCCCATTGTCAGCAGCGCGGAACTCGCATCTTCCATTTTGTAGGTCTCAACCGGTGCGTAATACCTGCCGAACGTCTCTCCAAAGTCTTTCCAGGTTTCCAGTATTTGGTACTTTGAGTTACCAAAAGCTACTTCCTGCGCCTTCTTCGCTTCGGTGTATATGAACGGTGGGCCATAGCAGCCCATACTCACGGGGCTCTCAGGGTCTAACACAAAGGGATGCTCGTATTCTGGAATGAAATCTGCTACTTCTTCATCGTCCGACAGCACCATGTCCTCAATTACGTGCGAGAGATAAAAGCCGTCAATGTGAACCATCGCAGGAAACAGAACTTCTTTATCTTCTGCTATCCTGAATGCACATATCGTGAGGTCGAATGCCTGCTGATTATTCTCCGCAAAAATTTGAATCCAGCCCGTGTCACGAATCGACATAGCGTCTGAATGGTCGCACCAGACCGAAAGAGGAGCTGACAATGCTCTGTTCGCAGTCACGGCGACCACAGGGAGCCGCATTGAAGAGGGTATGTACAGTACTTCATGCATTAATTCCAAGCCTTGTGAGGCTGAGCACGTAAAAACCCTCGCACCTGCTGCCGATGCACCCACGCAGGCGCTCATTGCGGAATGCTCCGATTCCACACAGATGAATTCCGCATCTAACTCGCCATCGGCGATCATTTCCGCTAGGCGCTCTACAATGTGCGTCTGTGGTGTAATTGGATATGCCGAGATGACATCGGCGTTTGCCATCCGCACCGCTTCCGCAACAGCAAAGGAACCTTCCAAACCTACTACTTTTCCTTCTGGCATCTTATATCAGATAAATCCTCCCATTTTTTGATTTGATCGGGGATTCTTTAAGCGTGTTACACGAACCGCCTATTCCTCCTCTTCCTCAACCATCGTTATGACACCGCGAGGGCATTCATGCGCGCAAATACCGCAACCCTTGCAATAATACAATTCGGTCTCGAAGAATCCGTCCTCGTCCTCGTTGATGCACGCCTCCGGGCAGTAGAGATAACACGCCCCGCACTTTATGCATTTCGTATTGTCACGAATCGGCCGCTCTGACCGCCACTCGCCCGTTTTTGTCGACGATGCACTGCCGGGCTCGGTAACCACACAGCCGAGTTCTAAATCTTTCCACCCTTTTTGTTTACCACTCATTTTTTTCCTCCATCCATACGTAACACCGCATTTTCAATCTGAACACGCTACGTACGCGTTACTCACCTAACGTACCACCGTCTCCTCGTACGCTCTCTTCATCGCTTCGATGTTCTTCGCGGCAATTTTTCCGAATCGCTCGTTCAGCGGCTCCTCCAGGGATTCCAGCTTGACTATTTCCGTCGCCTTTATCAGCGCGCCAAGCATGGCCGTATTGACGATAGGCAGTCCTAAAATCTCCTTCGCGATACTCATTGCATCCACCGTTGCCAAGCGTCCCGCATTGATTCCCGCTTTCATCTCGTCATGTGATTTCTTCGTATTGATCACCGCCGTTCCGTCCTTCTTAAGCCGCGAAACGACATCGCCTACCTGAAGCAACCCCGGGTCAAGTACGACTAACGCGTCTGGTTCTGCGATCTCTGTCCTTATTTTTACCCGCTCCGTTTCATCCACGCGTAAGAACGCGAGCACTGGTGCCCCTCGTCGCTCTGGTCCAAAAGCAGGCATTGACTGCGCATGTTTACCCTCCTGGATAGCAGCATGCGCGACCACCTCTGCTAAGGTAACCCCTCCTTGTCCCCCTCTACCATATATACATATCTCTATCATTTCAACCCAACCAACCTTTCTCTGGAAAGGATGCTTATTTGTGCATTATTCTATTACCTGATCCCGTCCACGAAGCTCTCTATCCTCTCCAAAGCCTCCTTTAGTTCGTACTGCGATACCGCGTAAGCACACCTCACGAACCCTTCGCCACACGCACCAAATACGCTTCCGGGTATGACGACCACCTTCTCCTCGAAAAGCAGCCGCTTTGCGAACTCTTCCGAGGTGAGCCCGGTGCTTTCAATAGAAGGAAAGGTATAAAACGCACCCTTTGGCTCAAAACAGCTCAAGCCAAGGGTATTCAGCCCGTCCACCATTACTCGCCGCCGCCTGTTGTATTCACTTACCATCTGCTCCACCTCGTCCTCGCATCGCAACGCTTCGATCGCCGCCATCTGCGCCGTAATTGGTGCGCACATCATTACATATTGATGGATCTTCATCATCGCTTCGATGATCTCTTTATTGCCTGCCGCATAGCCTAATCGCCAGCCAGTCATGGCATAGGCCTTCGAGAAGCCATTCAGCAGTATCGTTCGTTCTTTCATCCCATTGAGTGCGGCGAAGCACGTGTGCGTACCATCGTAGGTCAACTTGTCGTAGACCTCGTCGGATATAACGAGCAAATCGTGCTCAGTCACCACATCGGCTATCTCTTCCAGCTCTTTCCTGCTCAAGGTCGCCCCGGTGGGATTGTTCGGATAGCTCAGGATAATCGCCTTCGTGCGATCCGTTATGTTCTCCTCGATTTGTTCCGCTCGCACCTTGAATTCGTCCTCAACGCTGGTAGGTACGCATACGGTAGTCCCGCCAGCGAATGCCGCACACGGCTTGTAACTCACATAGGAAGGCTCGTGAAGTATTACCTCGTCGCCAGGATTGATAAGAGCGCGAAGTGCCAGATCAGCCGCTTCGCTCACGCCCGTGGTTATCAGCAGCTCGCCTTCGGGCTCGTAATACACTCCGGTCTCTTTATAAATCGAATCAGAAAGTGCCTCGCGTAATTCGAGCAGCCCCCAATTAGACGTATACGAGGTGTACCCTTTCTCCAAAGAGAATATGCACGCTTCCCGTATGCGCCAGGGCGTTACGAAATCAGGCTCGCCAACACCCAGCGAAATCGCACCTTCCATCTGCTGTGCGATATCGAAGAACTCCCGTATCCCCGAGCCCTTCATTTGCCTTACCCGCTCGGCAACTCTCTCAGACATCATGCCCATTTTCCTTTTAGCTCCTGTAGTCTTCGTAAGAATAAAAAGTGTTTTGTTATTGCATGATTTGGATTTTGCGTTTTCACAATTACGGTTACGATTATGGTTACAGTTACAATTGCAATTACAATTATTCAAAGCGTCACTGCCAATCGCTTCCCCTGCCCCTCATCGCTGTATATCTCGCCGTTCTCCTTATACGTCTTGAGTAAGAAATGGGTCAGCGTGTTACGAACTTGTTCCAGCGGTGCTATCTTCTCCGCAACGAAATACGCGACTTCTTGCATCGTCTTCCCCGTCACCAGTACCAAAAGATCGTACTCGCCGGAAACAAGCCGCACCGATTTAACTTCGGGAAACCGCGAAATCCGTTTCGCAACAGAATCATAGCCCGTATCACGTTCGGGAGTGACATTAACGTCTATTAGCGCTTGCACGATCTCTACTCCTGCTTTTTCGTAGTTTATCACCGCTTTATATTTCCTGATGATCCCTCTGCGTTCCAGATCCGCGATGATCCCCTTCACTTCGGTCGCGGTCATGCCAGTCATCCGTGCGATCTCCGCATCACTCTGCCGTGCGTTCCCTTCCAATATCTGCAGTATTTCCTTCTCTTCCTCTTTCACTCCTTCTTTCTTATCCATCCAAATCACCTCTTACTTACTACTAGGTACACGGTTTAAAGGAACCTAAACACCTCCGGCAGCTCGCCAACGACCGCTTTGAACTTCTCAGGCCAGTTCTCGGGGTCCAACCCTTTCTGCGCGAGGAAAACCGCAGCCCAGCGCTCCAGGCCCACGCCTGAGCACCCGGACCATAATTCTTCACCGCTCTGCAGCTTCACGCTAAAGCCTTTCGGATATTTGTCACCGTTCACGCTCACGTTCTGGAATTCCAGCCATTTATCGCTGTACGGCAGTACGGCCTCGTAGTCCACGGTTCCTACCTCTTTCAATTCAGCCAGGCCGGCTTTACCCTCCTGCGCCATGAACCACGGGGTTACCCAGGCCTCACGCCACTCGATGTCAAGGATATCATTAAATATGTGGCGATACTTCTCCCGCAACTCCTTTGAGTGCGCTATCGTCTGCTGCTTATCCCCGATCCATACGATCTCCACACGATGGAATTCATCGAGCCGCTCGATACCATGAAGGCCGCCGCTCTCATAGCGGTACGAGGTCCCGGAGCGATCGAAGACCTTGATCGGTAGCGTTTCGTTCGCCAGGATCTTACCCTGGAGGAAGACCCAAAACGGTGGGCATTGCGCGTAGCACATCCCGCCCACGTTCTCTATCTTGCCCATGATCATATCGACGGGGACTTCGTTCGTCACTTTGAAATAATCCATCACGTCCTCCCAGTATTCCGGATCTCGCGTCTTCGGCGTGCAGACGTAGTACGCTTCCGGATAGATCCCCTTCGCGTGGCCCGACCGTTTCCAGACGTCCCAAGCCACGAATTTCGGGAAGATCATCTCCTTATAGCTCAACGGCGTTAGAATATCGTCAAGCAATATCTTCTCAAACGCTCTGAAAATTTTAGTTAACTGCGGCCCGTAGATGTACTGACCCCTGCCTGCGGCATGCTGTATCCAACCCCGCTGCAGCATCTCCTCCGTGGGGTCCTTATCGAAAAGGAACGGCTTCTTATCACTCTCGAAGAGCAGTTCCCAGTGCTCACTTTTTCCTTTCCACCGGGCAGCGTCCCTCTTATCCTCTACTAACCGTATGAGCCGATCCGGGATCCTTTTATCTAGCGCGGATTCATCAACATCCAAATCGAGCTCTAAAAGCATCTTACCCCCCCCTATTTTACTTTGCTTTATAGATTTGACAAACGGCAATTTCTGTAATTTCGCTAATTGCTCATTCTTAAACCAGTCTTCATCATTCCATTCAAGCGTGATTTTGTAGTCCTTCAATTCCACACCACGTATCCCGATGTGGTGCTTCCCTATCACTTTACCAAATTCTTTATTGAATCGCAGCTGAGCGTCATGCGCCCGTACAAAGCGGTCGGAATCAATTTCCACCTCAAAATTTTCAGCTGAAACGTGCCATGCCGATATATTAGCGCCACAATCCCGTGGCGCACCTCGTTTCAATAAGTCCGTGTTACACGCGTCCACAAAGACCTCTATCTCACTTTCCTTTCCGCTGAGACTACTGCTGCAGTTAATATTGGCTTTTAGTTTAAACCACATATCCCTGGGCTGTTCACTCTCGTTCGTCATCTTCATCCACCGCCAATTTTACGATATCCTCGGCCACCTTGGCATTCATCAAATAATCGTCCACGCTCGCTATAACCGACCCGATCTTCTCGGATTCGAAACAGGTGACTGCACTTCTCTTCGTTACGGCCGTTTTCATCGTATCCGTATTATCGTGCATCAGAGGAATCGCTGCCAGCTCTGCATTTTCGCCGCTTATCGTGATTTTCGCTTTTATCTTCATTTTCATTCAGTAGGGGCTACATTTAAATGTGATTGCCGTGTATAAAAAATTGGCGGAAATAAATGTTCGATTATATTGTGGTGGTTGTTACTGACAATTCAGATGCCCGGAAGTTGGCGTGCACACCGTTCAGAAAGGACGTACTTCGCGATTCTATCTTCGTGCCGGTTTACGAGAGTGACTGGCACGGTCGTGCTGGTAACGGGCTCGGGACGCTCTTCGCGATCGAGAATGCGAGTAGGGCGATAGGGCAAGACCTGGTGGAGGCGGTAAAGCGCGGCAAAAGTGTGCTTATCGTGCATACCGCGGGCGAAGGCACCAGAAACCTGCTCACGATGACGGTGAAGAACAAGGCGCTCATTGAAGTGCCCAAGCTTACGCTCCTGGAGGGTGTGATAAAGCAGTTCCAGGATTACGCGCTTCCCGCTCGTATTCTGGTAACGTGGGGCGATCAGTTCCTGCTATTCGATGATCGCGCGGAAGATATACGGGCCTGTGCGGATAAGACGCACGTTATGCTCTTCGGCTTGAAGACTGAGCTTACCGAGGAGATTGCGAGTGCCTATGGGATCCAGATAGTCCGGTCTGCAAATGCGGACGCAGGTGCTGAGGAGGATGACGGGTGCGAACTGCTTGATTTCGAGGACACACGGAACTACGAAGTGGCGAAGCTGCTGGTGGAGACGTGGCAAGGCGACGTGATGGTGAATATGGGCATGTTCGCGTTGAGCGGCGTTGCGGCGGAAAGCCTGCTCGATGCGTTTAGCGATGCGCTCGCTGCACGGGAGGGCATGTTCAACTCAGACGAGCTGTGGCAGACCTGGATATCGCCCGAGTACGAGGCCAGCAATTGGCTCCGCGAGCGTGCGGGAAGGATAAAGAACGAACTCGCACGTGCAGAACCACGAACACTTATAAGGAGCTATCCGCTAAGCGATAGGACGATCTGGGAGGATTTCGGGACGAATGCGAATTATTATAGAAGTATGATGAAGCTTCTGGGAGATGACGAAGTCGGGCGGAGACTGCGCGATTTTTTAGGTGTTGAGGTCTGCGCAGTTAAGGGGGGCTGTAACGTTTCGTGTTCGATCTATGAGCATGTGGAGTTTGAAGAGGGGTCGGTAAAGGAGAGCGTAGTCGTGCATTCGATGGCGAACTACGCGGAGCTCGAGCAGGCGTGCGTTGTTAACTCGACGCTGAACCGCATAAGAGGTAGGCGATGCGTTGTTTACAACGTGGTTGACGAGGGGGAACTCGACGTGGAGGACTGCGTGGTAGCGGACGTATTTCATCCGTTAAAAGGCAAAATAAGGCTTACGATACGGATAGGCGAGGAGAAAGGAGCTAAGGATAATTGGTGGCACACGTGCCTGCCAGAGAACGAGTTTTCGCTGTGTGACGTAGCGGAACTGCTGAACGGCGTTTCGGACGATGAGAAGGAAGACACGAAGAAGCGATTCGAGTGCGTGGCGAAGACGCTGATATCAGGCGATGAAGCATTGAAATCTGCTGTTGAACGGCCCTTTACGATAACGCCGTTCGTGGAGCCGAAGCCGTGGGGGTACGAGCTGTGGTGTGTCTCGCCACGGAATTACGCTGAGTTGGACCTGGAGCTGGAGCACGAACTCACCCTTGACGATTTGACGTTATTGTTTCCCGAGCAGATCGTAGGTGCCGACGCCGCTTTAAAAAAGAAATTCCCGCTGATTGCCAAGATCATCAGAGCGGACGAGAATCTCTCAGTGCAGGTGCATCCGGACGATGCGTACGCGCGTTCGATGGGCGATGTGTTTGGTAAGGAGGAGGCGTGGTATGCTGTAGAGGCGGAGAGGGCTGCGAAGATTTATCTTGGCTTTGAGAACGTGATGCGTACAGAGGACGTTATCGACGCGGTTAACCGCGAAACGTTCCTTTCATTCTTACATGCGTTTGATGCACGCGTTGGTGATACGTACCACATTCCTGCGGGTGTCGTTCATGCAATAGGCGCGGGAACAAAGTTATACGAGGTCAGCACGGCATCGGAGCGAACCTTCAGGCTCTACGACTACGGCAGGGGACGTGAACTGCATTTGAAGGATGCGATGAACGTTTTGAAGCTGGATGAGGCGGGATTGGGCAAGGATTTGAAGACAGAGTCTGAACTTCTGCGTAAAGAGGCCGGATTCGAGGACTACCAGCTTTTGCACGGCGATAAATTTGAATTGCGGCTGTTTAAGGTGTATGGTGACGTAAGCATCAGTACAGGAGGAAGACTCTGTGTGGTTACCGGTATGCAGGGGCTGGTTACGCTTAAAACGAACGTGAACAAGATAGAATTGAGACCACTGGAAACGGTGGTGGTGCCAGCGTGTATTGAAGGATTTAAGCTGGATGGAGCGGGAGAAGTGGTATGCGCTAATTTTATAAAGGTTTAAAGTTATTGGTTTAAATGATGAAGGCAAATAAAGACTACTTTAGAGAAAGGCTCTTGGGGTAAAAGCATAAAAATGGAAGAGAAGGAGGCGATTTGGAATGGGAACAGAAGCAGATATGAATTATGTGTTTATATGTTATGCTAGTGGAGACCACACAATAGCAAAAAAATTGGAAGAAAAGATTAATCAGGAACTTTCTGAGTCATTTCATGCTGAACTTGTTGAGGATCGAAAAGAAGGAGATACAACATTCACTGAAAAAGTAATTAGATACTTCAAAAAGTGCAATGTCTTTATTGTTCTTATCACGACTGAAGCCTTGACCAACCAATTTGTCAATCAGGAATGGGGATATGCTAAATGTCTTAGGGAACTTGGGCAAATTCAATTATTGTTACATGTTATTGAGAAAAGTCACGATGGAAAAAGAATTGAATCAAAGGGGTTTATTTCAACAAACATGGATTTCATAGACCTTGAAAGGATTATCCAAAACAAACCAAACCTCAACAAAATGACTAATGATGTGATTAATTTCCTGAAGAATAAAGAACAAGAACTTATTCCAATATTACCTGAAGTTCAACAAAAACTAAAACGCTTCTCAATTGAAATAAAGAAAAATATTGACTTGAAAAAAGATTTAATCAAAAATGAAGTGTCGTTCAGAGAACGATTATCAATGAATCCGTCTCGATTCCAAATAGATTATGCATTGCAAGTCCTTCAGGTAGGACATCCCTTTCCAATATCCTTTATTGAAAATATTGAATTATATGTTGAAAGAATCAAGGAGCTTAATATATGGAAGGAACTTGCGAGAGACTGGGCAATTTGTAGAGGGAAATATCATAAATCGAACACAAGTAAATTCTATGGATTATTGAAGGATAGTAATCAAATTTTCGAAAAAATAAGACAGGAAGTGGAGAGACAATATGAAATCTATTTGAAATGAGAGAGGTCCCAAAAACATGGATGTGCCGTGCCTCAGTGCGGTGAGGAGTGGTTGCGACTTAAAGTAGAGGTGTTGTGTATAAATACAAACAAAAACAAAAGGTTATAAAAATATGAAAAGGAAAACCATAGCAGGCTTAATAGTTATAGTTGTAATCGCATTAGTCGCGATATTTGCGGGCTGTGTTGAGAGGGAGACACCAGTATCCACTCCTACACCAATACCGGATTCTGATGGTGACGGATGGAACGATGAACAAGAGAAAATTGCAGGAACAGATCCAGATAAAAAGGATACAGATGATGATGGTTACTGGGATCCTAATGATCCCAATCCCTTAAATCCGAACATCCCCGTATCAACAATTACACCTACTCCGCCACCTACTAAAATACAAACTCCAAAAACAATCTATGTTGATGATGACTTTAAAGATGAGCAAGTGAACCACAGATGGAACACAATCCAAGAAGGGATTATGGATGCAAGGGATGGAGATATAATTATAGTTTATGAAGGAATTTATCATGAGACGGTTGATGTAGATAAATCTGTTATTTTAAAAGGAACTGATCATCCAGTTATTGATGCCCGTCAGAATGGAAATGTCTTAAGAATTACTGCTGATAATTGCGAAGTTAGCGGGTTTAAACTAATTAACAGCGGTGATGTGTGGCCAAACTCCGGATTTAGTATTTATTCTAACTCTAACACAATTGAGGATAACATCGTTTTTTCAAATTACTGCGGGATCTCGATGTGGAATTCATCAAATAATATACTGAGCGAAAATAAAGTATCAAATAGCGGATGGGAGGGGATTTATTTAGAACATTCATCTAACAATGAGATAACTAAAAACACTATATCAAACAGCAAGGCGCGTGGTATCTTGATATGTGACACCTCAATTAACAATACCATATCTATAAATGATATATCTAACAATCATAGGGGTATCTCAATAGCGGACTCTCTAAATAACAAGATAATCGAAAATAGCATTCACAACAACGAGGACGGCATACAGATATCAAGATCGAGGGATAACATACTATCAGAAAATAATGTTCGTTCGAACCACAACAATGGAATTTCACTTATTGAATCCGTAGATAATAAGATAATTAAAAACATAGTATTAGACAACTATGGCACTGGAATCTCGATCTGCGATTCATCTAACACACTTGTTTACTATAATAACCTTGATAACGATTTAAATGGAGTTGACGATACTAATAGTAATTTTTGGGATAACGGAGATGAAGGAAATTATTGGAGTGATTACAGGGGGAACGATATGGATGGAGATGAGATAGGGGATACGCCTTATTTGATTCCGGGTATCGGAAAAGCAACGGATAATTATCCATTGATGAATCCCATAGTGTAAACAGGATTTTATCAGGGAATGACATGGCTGGGACGTTTCACCATTGTAAAAATGATAATAGACAAGACCGCATATCGTGCGAATGATATAAGAGGGCTTGCAGACTCGCAGCTTACCGACGATTTCTGCCGATTAACCGGCCTGGCTTATGTTGAATTGCTGCGGCGGTATCGTAACAAAGAGGCACGCGACTTACGTGTTGTTGTGGGCAAGGACGTGCGGAACAGCGGGCCGCGTGTGAAGAATGCCTTTACCGACGCGCTTCTCAGTAAAGGCGTCCAGGTCATTGACATCGCACCTGCGGATACTGTCAGCTCGACACCCCTGATGTATTTTGCGACCTGGCTCTTCGACGCGGACGGCGGTGTGGAAGTGACCGCGAGCCACCTGGAGAAGGAATGGAACGGCTTCAAGTTCACCGTTGGTACTGAAAGTGCTGCGGAGCATCATGTACGTGAGATGTTGGAAACCGCTCTGAAGTTTGAGGAAGCGGTTGAAGCGGGCACGCTCGGTTTCGAAAGCATAGAAAAGGGCGAGCTTGAAGAGGTAGATGTGCTGCCGGATTATCACGCGATGATCGCGGCGAACATTATCTTAAGAGACCGCTGGGAAGCGTTAGCGCTCCAATCACTTTCCGGTAAGCGTTCTTTAAAGGATGCGCTCTCGACTGCACAGCAAGAACTTAACCGACTACCCCAAGATAAACGTAAGCCTCTTAAAGGCTTGAAAATCGCGTACGACGCAGGCAATGGAACAACGGGCGTCATCGCACCACCGCTCTTCAGAGCGTTAGGTGCAGAGGTGTTCGAGCTTTATTCCGAGCCTGACGGTAATTTTCCGCACCACCTCCCGGATCCAACAATACCACAGTTCATGGAAGATCTGCACGCAGAGGTTGTCCGCACTAGTGCGCACATCGGACTTTCCTCTGACTGCGATGGCGACCGGGCAGGCGCAGTCTCGCCGAGTGGCAGTATGATCATCGGCGAGCAAATCCTCGCACTGCTCTGCAAGCACATTTTGAGAGAGCATCCGCGCGGAGCAATCGTGTACGATACCAAATGCTCCGACGCGATCAAGGAGATCATTGCCGAGAACGGAGGGAGACCGGTGGAGTGCAAGACCGGCTTTTCGTTCATCAAAACGAAGATGCATGAAATGGGCGCCGTTGCCGGCGGCGAGATGTCAGGCCATGTCTACTTTGCGAAGAACAATCGTGCGGACGATGCGGTATTCGCGTTCTCGGAGCTTCTGCTGCTTACTGCTGAAGAGTTGCGTTCAGGGAAATCAACGGAAGTGGTTGATGAACTGCTTGCAGACTTTTTGAGACGGTACGTGAACACGCCGGAGATACGGATCCCTGTGGTGAACGATGCGGAGATGGAGCGGGTGAGCGATGCCGTGGAGAACTATTACCGCGAGCTTGCCGCTGCTCATCCTGAGCGGTATAAAAGACGGGTGGACGAACAGGGGAACGACATCGACGGTGTGAAGATCGACTTTATAGATGAAACGGGCTGGGCATTGATACGCCACTCAAACACCTCACCGGTGATTATTCTGCGGATGGAGGCGCGCACTGCGAACGGTCTGAAAAGGATAGAGGAGCAGGTGATACAGAAGTTTCTGGAATTCGAGACCGTGAATCTCAATGCGGACGAGTACGTTAAAGGGATCATGCAGCGACTCGCGAGATAAAAATTACTCTCTATGCCTGAGGGAATGCTAACGGAACGAGCGTATCTGAAGTTCCCCGAAGGGAATTTTGGCGAATGTGTGAAGCACCGTAGCCAGATACGCTCTGTTATCTGCTGTATTTGCCTACTCATTATCACATCCTAGATGCTTTGATATCGTTTATCCATGATCTATAGCAACGTCTTCAAGATTTGTCCAAGAGCCATGGAGTGTTCTCACGAGTTGTTCGAGTGTCATGAAGTTATTTTCCACAAAGTCTCGCGGGCTAACTGCAATTATTCCAAGGGGCTTTAACTGCTCAGTATGGATGAGAATAGTTTTAAAATCCGTTGTTATAAAGTAATCCCACCTTCCTAAGACTGCTTGACACACATGCTCAACATCGTTTCTTTCAGGAAGAACTTGGCTTACTTCTTTGAGTAGGCTCTTAGGGACGGGTAGTAAGTTATGAGGTTGAATCTTCTCTGCGAGAAAGCCATACGTTTGTAACATACTGCCTTTTTTCTCTCTTGCAAGAGCAGAGCGAATACCCATATTTTCCAGCTCATCTCGCACGACTACTGAAGAACCCAATTCGAGTTCCCACTGGTCGTCCAAGTCCAATAGATAATAAAGCGCAATATAATCAAGTATGAATTGATGATATATATTTAGATGTGTACCAACATCTTCTATTAAAAATTTCTTAAATTTCTTCTTATTTCCACAGTTTATTATCTCCCAATGCTTTTCATTTTTTGAGGTAATTATTGCATTAATAGATAGGCGATTTTTGTTCTCATCAAATGCTTTTCTTAATTGATTTTGAACTATACCATCTTTCAGGTATTGCTTATAATCCGGCTTTAAACTAAAATACCATTGCTCAGGTAGTCCTTTTATATCTTGTGAGCGTAACTTATCTCCTCCATCGTGAGTCTGAAGGAGAACAAAGATATCGTTCACAATACATGTATCAAAGTATAGGCGCATGATTCATCATTTTCATAAATATTTATTCTTTGGCAAATATTGCAGATAACGGATGCGGGTACCCGAAGTTGGCGACCAGCAGGAGCCAATTTGGGTGGAGCGAAGCGGAACCGGGTACTCGCTGTTAAGTGTAGTGCCCGACTCTCCTGATTTCCATTTCGCCAAAGTAGATACTTTGGCGCTTTCTTCATTCTCAATCTAAATATGTAACGTCCCTGTCCATGCAATTGTGGGGCACTTCCTTGAATTTTGGATTTTCTTTGATACTGAAGCTAATTAACCACTTGAGTACCGTCTCATCACCATCTGACGCCTTTTTAAGAACCTTTGCCATGAAAGGGCATTGCTGGAGAGGAATAACGTAGTCAAATACCTTTGACATCGTCTGAAGCGTCGCTTGGGTCCAATCACCATCGACCACAATGATGCCAATCAGATTCTCAAAATGCCCTTTCCAGTTAATTGCAGAGAACATCTTATCTTTCGCATACAAAGAGGCGTGGCGAGTGCTTGATTTTCTCACCTCAATGAAGGCAACGGGATTCTTTTCGTTAGGAACAACAAAATCGGCTCGAAAGTTGTAGACGACACCGGATAGAGATGGATAGTCCTCCTCACGAAGGAAGGGTACTTCTTCGTCCTTCAGAGATTCCGCGACGACTTCTTCTAGAAGGACGCGGCCAACAAGATCACGGACAATTCCCTCAAGGGTAGACTCCATCCTTTGGAGTATATTGCTCTTGGACACGGAAGTGGAAACCACTCTTTCGCTCAGAAGGTTAGCGAGACGTTCTGCGGCTGGCTTTGAGAACCCTGTGTCAGAGACAGAGCCAACTTCCTTCTTGAGACAGGCCTTGCTGAATATGCCTGCGAGATGCTGAAAAATGGGCAGCAAGTGGGGAAACGCGAAGAGTTTATCTTTGTCAAACGTGGTGAATCCGGCAGTTAATTTTTCTGCTTCTGAATACAGCTCGTCTGCAAATGGCCGAATGCGTCTGTAAACACCCACGGTTACGCTTCGCTCAATATCAAAGGGTACGGCACTCTTACGCTGCCACTCGGCAACCAACCATGAAGGATCTATATCGTCCGGGTCTGGAATATGAAGGCCCAATCCAGATCCGAACATAAGACGATCGAGTGGATCGCTCAACATTCCTTCCTCAATGGTTTTGAATGCGTGAGTTCTCTCGGCGAGCGAAAGGTAGCGCTTGATTTCCAGCCTCATGGCTTCGTCCGCTTTTTGGTATACTGTCGTTCATTTTTCACCTTCGATATGGTATTCGCCTAAGCCCTTCTTTGCGCCATCTCGCTTGGAAAGCACCCACCGGTGCCCCCTCTTGCGGAGGAAATGAACAACGACATTCCTGTATCCAAGCTGTCGCATAATTTCAGCAGTATGTTCATGGGTCTCAATATGTACGCCATAGAGCGCAGAATCAGCGACGACCCAATGCACCTTTCCCCCGGGATGCAGGAACGAGTAAACAGAAGACAACACTTCTGTTACCTGGCAATAGTAGGGATAAACTAAGTAGTCGTATTCCTTCTTTCCAGCTCGCGTCTCTCTTTCCCGAGCTAAGTTAGATACAATAATGTCTAGGTCTTCAAATAGAGAATGTGGTAGTTTTCCACGTGCTGCAACCTGATATTCTTTGGTCTTCTTCCCATTCAAAGCAGTAGTAGTGTTTGTAATAAGATGGTTCCTGACAGTCTCCGAGATATTCCGCCAACTGGAGCACCACCCAAGCAAGTAAAGATGCATGCGTGTCATCTCGGCGTAGTCAAAGTTATTTAGGTATGGCGGGGAGGTGATGCAGCAAGACACACTATTGGGGAGAAGTGCCTTCATGTTCAGGGCTGATTCTCTGTAAATACTCGACGCCGGTGTACTACACCAGTGTTTCCGATACCACTTTGACCGGATATCCTCTGAAATTTCCTCCTCAACACGAATAAGCGCATCTTCAAATGGAATATGATTCTTCTGCGTTGTTGGCGCTTTGTAAATACCGTCAGTCTGTGATCCGCATGCAAGTTCGCAAGCCTTAAGAAACATGGTGACAGACAGATCTCGTAGTTCGGGTGGTGCGTGGTTTAACATACCTGCTGCGAGACGGACCGATTCGAGATTCCTTTCGGTGAACAATTTAGCCAGGAACTTTTCAGCGTCCAGCGACCAGAAAGCTGGTTCGCGCTTGGTCCTCAGTATTTCAGCTGCTCGCACGGCGGAATTTGGCTTGTAGTGGTGCAGTTTGCTACTGGCTATGGCATGGAACACCGGATGCAGTTCGTACCCTACTGCTTTCAATCCCAAGTTCTTCGCACCTAAAAGAGTTGTGCCGCAACCTGCAAATGGATCAAGAATGATTCCGCCCTTAGAATCAGGCGTCATGTCCGAAAGGCACTGTTCAACGAATTCTATTGAGAATCCTGCAATGAAGTTACCCCAGCGATGTATCCGCTTGGATTTACTCAAAGTGTTCGTAGATAGACGGTGAGAAATGTCTTCCGCCGTTGTATTTCGTTGCGTCAGTTGCACAATCTGCGGTCTTTTGTCTTCATTTCTTATGCTCAACATAATTATACAAATCCGTATAGTTCCTTTAAATATTTATTTTCTTGCCGAGCTATGGATAGCAAGGCACTACAAAGTCCAAAGTCGGGCATTACATTTAACTCCGGTATATCCGCAATATTGCGGATATACATCCCTATGGATGAACCAGCAATCCCCCCGCATTTCTTTCCTCTCATCCTTTTCCGCCTTCTCCACCCTCGTTCTTAAACAAACTATCCAACGGACTTTTTATCTTACCTTTACCCCTACTATTTTTACTTAGCATGCGGATAGATATACCTATCGTTTCATACGCTAGGATGCTAACTCTCGCGGCTAAAAGAAGTTGCCGATTCGTGGCCGCGTCTGCATGTTAGGCACGGGTTGCTCTTTTATTCTTCAATCTTTGGGAAATAGCTATCTACAATCTCTTCAACCTCGTGCAGCCACCTCGTTCTCTCCGCTTTAGTGCTTGTAACGACGATTCTAAACATCTTTCTGTAAAAGACCCGAATGCCGCATAGATCGAAGATGCAATTTCTCCAGATTGTTTCAAGAGGATCCTTGAAGACAGTAAGCTCTCGTTCTTCACCTGTATTTGACGTATTAAAAACGATACCTGCTCTGGCCTTCAACAATCCAACTGGAACACCAGCTCCGTTATCATCGTCTTTAAATTCATAGGCAATCCCCGGCCGAAACACCCGGTCGATCCAGCCTTTCACTATTGCAGGCGGTTGTCCCCACCAATTTGGATGAATCACGATCAATCCGTCACATTCTTGCAATTCAGCACACTGCTGCTGGATCAAGTCATTACATTCTCCCTCTTTAGGGATTTCCTCTGTTGTTAGAAGCGGGTCGAACCGTTCCCTGTATAAATCGTGGAATATAACTTCGTAGCCATTTTCTATCAGCTTACTAACGGTGGTTTCGGCAATTGCATGGTTAAAACTCTTTTCTGAAGGATGGCCAAGAATAACTAATAGTTTCATGCTAATGCTAATCCCGTTCAGTATTCTTCTTGTGCTGTACCCACCGGACTAACGGCATGAGCGCGATCTTCAATTCTTTGCCATCGTTCGTTAGCGAATATTCAACCCGGGGCGGTGTCTCGGGATACACGTTTCGTTCGATTAGCCCTTCTTTTTCCAGCACTTTAAGGGTATCGGAGAGTGCTTTCGGACTGATCTCCTTCAAGCCACTCTTTATTTCGCTATACCTGACCGGATGCTCTTTGTCCAGAAGACTGACGATGCAGATCGACCACTTTTTGCTCACAACCTCAATGATGCCCCGAATGGGACAGAGGCATTCGGCCTTTTCTTCACACGTGCATTCTTCACCCATACTACCTCACCTGACGGATACCATCTATACCACTATAAACTTTATAGCTTAAATACTCACCTTGCTATACCTGATATCAGATATATACCAGATATAGCGTATATATCTGGAGGTGAAAAAAAAGATGTGTTGCGAACCAACCAATAGAGGAAGAGGAACCTGTTGTGTACCGCATATGTGCTGTGGGTACACGTCAGGGCATCGGTATTTCCTCAGCAGAGAAGAAGAGCTAGAGCTGCTGGAGGAGTACAAGAAGGAATTGGAAAAGGAGATGAGTGGCGTGGAGCGAAAACTCCAGGAGATGAAGGGCTAACTCAAACATCTATCCTTTTCTCTTCCTTCTTTTTTTATTGTGTATAATGTATAACCTCCTTCCATTTTTCCTTTCCTAAGGACCTTATGGAAGAAGTGGATGTCACACCACCAGAACAAATTGGCTGTTTCTCTCTCTCTCGGTCTCAATTCTCAG
>Ga0307380_10001917_pt1 | contig 29911 bp, 34 predicted proteins | sample UN3MG_FD_202239 | JGI IMG/M metagenome (GOLD analysis project Ga0307380, IMG submission 202239) | Soil microbial communities from Risofladan, Vaasa, Finland - UN-3 | ecosystem: Environmental > Terrestrial > Soil > Coastal area > Acid sulfate soil | place: Finland: Risofladan, Vaasa | collected...
ACCGCTGCGGCCATTGCGCTGAAGAAGTGAGGGTTTTCGCGCACTTAGATTCAGTTCCTTGCGGTTTGGCGTAAAGTAACCAGATGGACAAAGTTGAGTCCCAAATGGAGGTAGTCAACCTCTTGGGCGTGTTTTACGAACACGAGGGCAAACTAATGGTCGCGGATGAGCATGAGGGTGCTCAAGACGTAGCTGCTGTTATGGCGGCTGTGGCTACGGAACTACCCGTTCATGTTCTCGCGCATCATCGCCCCCCTGAGCCACCAATGAAAGAGCGTTGGGGCGGAGGGTCGTGTCACTTGGAAGGCTCAGGCAACTGTCCTGCTGGCCACCACGAACAGGATCGACACCAGTGGATCTACATGTTCAACGCGACGGGTAGATTGGAGACAGACGATGAAGGTTTTGTCGTTATCGCCAAAGACGGAGTGCCGCATCCGATTCGCACGGACTTCCTTGTGGGACACCGCGCACAGTTCGTTGTTGTGTCTATCCCAGACTTTGAACAGATGGCCGAGAAGGTTCGGTCCATGAATCCCAACAACCTCCGAGACGCCAAGCTGGAAGACCTCCAGGGCCGAGCATCCGAGATTCGGGATTACCTTGAAGAGATCAACCGGCTCAAAGACAAGCTCTAATGGGAAAGCAGAACTATTTTTCGGGCCGTGTCACAACGGTTGTTTTTGAGAACGATGCGCAGACGTTTTTTGTCCTCAAGATGGAACTCGACGGGGCGACGAAGAAGCGCGTCACCGTTCGGGGGAACGTCCCAGGACTAAGCGTGAAGCAGGGGACGTGGTTTGGTTTTGAGGGCAAATGGATCAACCACGAGACCTACGGCAAGCAGCTTCAAATCGAGAAGGCCCCCGTCATCGAAGGCGACTGGGACACCGAGACAGCCATGAAGCTGCTCATCGGGCACGGTGTCGGCAAGGCTCTGACTGAGGGGCTCTACGCTCAGTTCGGTGACGACTTGATCGACGTGTTGACCGATGGGGAGAAACTCCAAGAGGCCCCAGCGGTCACGGAGTTCACGGCCTTGCACATCGTCTCCCGTTGGAAAGCCATCCGGGCCATGTTCCAGGCGCTTGATTTCCTGTCGGCGTTGAACTTGCCCAAGCAGAAGGTTGATCAGATCTGGGCTCAGTTTGGTTCGGATGCCGAGGAAGTCCTGTCGGAGAACCCGGGGGCGTTGGTGCAGATCGACGGTGTGGGATTCGATCAAGCAGATGAAGTCGCTCGCAAGATGGGCCTTCAGATGGATTCGACCAAACGGCTCAAGGGAGCGGTGCTCTACGTTTGCAAGCTCAAGCGTGGCATGGGCCATGTGTACCTCACCGTTTCGGAACTGATTTTAGGTTTACGCTCCTATGTGCCAGATGTGCCCAATGCGGCCATCGCTTCGATGGTCAAGGAGTGCCACGATGAGGGGCTTCTGGTCATCGACAACCTCACACGACCAGGAACCACAGCGATCTACGAGCCGTGGTCCTACGAGATTGAGAAGGATTCGGCTGAGCTTTTGGCTGACCGAGTACGCACCGCTGGTCTCGACGACGAAGACGAATACAAGGCGTACATCGAGAAGCTGGCAACGGTTGGGCCCAAGACTGAAGCCGTCGTGGCGAAGTCCACGTCGTATCTACAGGATGTTGCGGAGTCTGCCATCGAGGAGTGGTCCTCGCAGAGCAAGATGGAGTTGTCGGATCGTCAGCTTGAGGGCGCCGTCAATGCGATGATGCACCCGATCTCGATCCTCACGGGTCTGCCCGGCACCGGCAAGACCACCACGTTGAGGGTTGTGGTCAAAGTCCTCCAAGATGCCAACATCCCGTTCCTGCTGGTGGCGCCCACAGGGATTGCTGCCAAACGACTGTCTTCCGTCACAGGGGCAGAGGCTTCCACCATCCACCGAGCCTTCGGGGCCAAGGGTATTGACGATGGAGGAGACCGTGAGGCCACCTATGCGGGCATCGTGGGGATGTCGAGTGGGGAAGTGGGGGCAGATGGTTCCAACGAGTTCTGGGGCTTCTCAGCAACGCAGCCGCACCCCGCCAAGGTCGTCATTTGTGACGAATCGTCGATGGTTGACCAGCATCTCCTGTTCCGATTGCTCACATGCACGAGCAAGAAGTGCCGGATGGTGTTCGTGGGGGATGCCGCCCAGCTTCCCAGTGTCGGCCCCGGCAACGTGTTGAGGGACTTGATCACATCGCAGGTTTTCCCGGTGACGGACCTACAGGAGATCTTCCGCCAGGACGAGGCCAGCGACATCGTGCTTGCGGCCCATGCGATCCACAGCGGGACCGTTCCCAAGTTCTCCGAAAAGAGCAAAGACTTCACGTTTGCCGAAGTACGGGATGAGACCAAGATCCAAGAGGCCATGACGGCCACGGTCAAGAAGCTCTACGACAAGAAGATCAATTTCCAGGTACTCAGTCCACGACACGGTTCCCAGTTGGGGGTGACGAACCTGAATTTACGGATTCGTGATCTGCTCAACCCGAAGTCACCGGGATTGAAAGAGATGCGTCTGGGTGCTGAGACCATCCGTGAGGGCGACCGCATCATGGTCAGCAAGAACAACTACAAGTACGAGATCTTCAATGGAGATGTCGGCAAGGTTGTTCGATTGGACCAAAAAGCCAAGATTGTCGAAATCAAGATCTGGGGTCCGCCCACGATCCACGTCCGCATGACGTTCAAGGAAGCCCCGTCTCACTTGCGCATGGCGTATTGCGTGACGGTCCACAAGAGCCAGGGCCAGGAATATGACGTAATCCTGATGCCTTGGGTGAGCAGCTTTGGAAGACAGCTTCAGCGCAATCTCATCTACACAGCTATCACCCGCGCCCGGAAGAAGGTGATCCTCGTAGGGCACCCCGCGGCAATGGGCAAAGCGGTGGACAATAACCGGGTCGATGCTCGTAACACGTTGCTTTCTGACCGTCTGCTGGCTCTTTTGGAGTCTCTGGCGGCCTAGATTCACTGGTGCTTGCGTTGGCGTACAGCTAGTAGGAGCCCTCGCGTAAGACCATCGGGCACACAATAAAATGGCTGACACCAACGACGACCTCAAAAACCAACTTCGTGAGATTCGCAACAAGATTCGGATCACGAAAGTCGTAGCCACCCGTTCCGTGAAGGGACAAAGGGGTGACTCCTTCGCAGGCTTCTCTGCTGGCTGGCAGAGCATTCAGAACGATTACGGTGGCGCAGGGGCCGACGCGATGCCGGATGCCGAAGAGGATGCCGAGAACGCCGTCCAGGGGATGACTCTCAAGGAAGCTCGTGTGGCGCACTACATGATTGCTATGACAGCGGACATTGCTGCGTTAGAGTCCGCTGCCTGCAACGGTAGTATCTCCGACAGTTACTTCAACGACACGGCCCGTTCGGTGAAAAACAACTACGGCCGCCTCATTCAGAAGGTGATGGGAAAAACCTCCGATGCCTCCGACTCCGAGTCCGAGTAAACTAGCAAACGAACAAGTCCCCGTCGTAGACCACGAGCGCCTTACGCTGGTCTACGGCGAACTCAAAGGGATGGCGGTCAAGCTCGACCCGAACCCCATTGATTACGGGCCAATTCGTTTCAACAACCGCATCGCCAAGGTGCGAGCCCTGCTCACTCGTGTTGAACAGATCTTCCTCCAAGGCAGCGAAGACCTGCACTGGTTCAAGCGTCGTGCCCGAGCCAAGCGCACGTTGTACGAACTAGAGCGCCGTGACCTGATGATCAACGACCCCAAGTGTCGGATGGGTCGGTCACAAGGGGAGCGCGAGGCACTAGCTGACGTTCAACTGCGAGCGCAGATTGAAGGCATCGAGGAGTTATCGGCCAAAGCTGAAGACTTGGAGATCCTGATGATCGTCATCAAGTCCAAACGGACGGACCTCAAAGACATCCAAGGCCGGATGCGAGATCAGATGAAGCTCATCGAGCACGACCTGGGCATGGGAGCACGGTGGGGCAAGTCACCCGTGCCCGCTGCCATCGACGACAGCGTGACCGAAATCAACTCGCTTCTCACCGACGCCCTTGGTGAACACGCCGACCTTGAGGAAGACGACGAAGACGAAGAAGAGACGGTTGAAGAAGAGACGGTTGAAGAAGTCGTTGTGGAAGACGACCACAATGATCCGTCACCAACCGTGGGTACAGTGTTGGAGTTTTCCTCGTCCGATTTGGACAAAGAGGAGCCCGAACCTGAGCCCTTGCCCTCGTTTGAGGATCCCTCGATCTTTGGTCTCAAAGAGATCTTTGGGCAAGAGCCCGAACCTGAGCCAGAACCAGAACCAGCGGCCGAAGTTGAAGAGGGATCTGATGATCCGTCCTATGACGAAGACCCTGGAGAAGTGATCATTCCATCTGACGATGCGGAAGGCGATTTACCTGAAGCGGATGTCACTGCCGCCGATGCCGACGAGTTCCTTGATTCCTTCGATCCGGCTCCTCCTGAGCCTGACGCCCCAGAACACCCCGATGAGGGATCTATCGAAGACCTCATCTCAAGCCTTGCTGACGACTGATTCACTCTCGCCCCAAACGGGGTACAACAACCACACACCGGCCTAGTCTTATAGACACCGCCTTTGTATTCAACCAGAAACAGGAAACCAGAAATGTCAGACTTTCAATCATTCGGCTTCGGCCAAAACGATGCAGCAATCGCAACCCGCGCCAAGAAGTTCAAGGGCGAAAAGGGAGTAACTTACCGAATTGGGTTCGCACTGTGGCCCGGCATGGAAGAGGGAACCGACTTCACTGTCGATAGCCTCTCACCAGCCGACGGTGCTCCCGATGAGTCACTAACTCCGAAGTTCATTGCGGCACCACGTCACTACGTTCAAGCGAACGGCAGCAGCTTCTACTGCTTGGACAAGGGACCGGAGTTCGCAAAGATCATCGGGAAGCCGGCCAAGACCGGAGTGGCAACGGTCATCGCGGTATGGCCACTAGAGCAGGGGAAGCCCACGAAGGCGTCTCTCTTCGGCTCCAAGCCACAGGTGCTCCCGTGGATCATCTCGCTCGACAAGTACGAGCGTTTCAAGAAGATGCACTTGAGCGGCTACCCCATGTGGGACTGGGACATCTCGGCGGAATGCACCGAGTCGGGCTTTCAGAAGTTCGATTTCCTGCCCGCCAAAGACAACATCTTCAAGGCGATGTTGAAGTCCACCAGCCCCGACGGACAAGCGGTTGCTCAGTTCGTCATTGAGCGGGCTCGTTCTTTGGCTCCCACTTTGGGACGCGAGCTTGGGCTTGACCTGACCGTCGATCAGCTTCGTGAGCGCATGGGACTTGATGTCTCTTCGCCCACGGGTGCGATGGGTGGAACGGCAGCGGGTGCTGGCGAGGTCGAAGACCTTATCGGCTCCATGCTGGACGACTAGGGGCTCGGAAGGGTCCAGATGCGGATTCTCGGTCTGGACCCTTCTCTTACCGCCTTCGGGTGGGCACTACATGACACCGAAGCCAAAGGGGTGAAGCGGTGTATCAGCCGGGGACGTTTTCAAACCAAGAAGCGCCAGTTCCCCGACGACATCTCGCGTTACCTTCATTTGCGAGATTGTCTCGATGCTTTGATCGAAGAGTTGGAACCTGATGCAATGGGCATCGAACATCCAGTCTTCAACGAAGATTACTCCGAAGGCATGTACGGGTTGTTCCTGTTTTGCCTGGAGTCGATCAGAGGCCATCGGCAAGACGTGATCTTCTTCGCGCCGCCTCAAGTCAAAGCGTTTGCCAAAGAGATCCGTGGGCTCCCGCGCTCATGGAAGATGTCCAAATCGGACATGGTGGACGCAGCCAAAGACGACACAAACACCAAGGGGCACTGGGATCACAACGAGGCCGATGCCTATCACGTCGCTCAAGCGGCTGGGCGTTTCTGGGAACTGTACGCGAACCTCATCACCGATGATGATCTCACTCCCGTAGAAGCCCGCACCTTCACCAAGATTCACACGTACACACGCGGCAAAAAGGCCGGGAAGACAGAACTCAAGGGCATCCTGCACCGAGAGTCTGAGCGCTTCTTTCTCTGGTCGATGGCGTAAAAGGAATACCAATGGCTAAAGCAAAGACCGAGAACCCCGCCCCCAAGAAAGCAACCAAGAAGGCTGCGAAGAAGACCACCAAGAAAGCTGCCGCCAAGAAAGGCGGCAAAGGCAAACTAGGCCAAGCGCGAGAGATGCTGAACAAGGCACTCAAGTCGAACGATTGGGAATCCAGTCTCGACCCCAAGGCTGCTCGACTATCTTTGCCTCACCTGCCCACAGGGTCGATGATCATCGACTATCTCATTGGTGGGAAGCCAAACCGTCATGGTGTCCCACCGTGCCCAGGACTACCCAAGGGCAAGATCCTGAACCTGTACGGACACGAGGGTTCAGGCAAGACCACCATCGCACTAACAGCGGCGGCGACCACTCTCGCCAACGACCCTAACGCTTCCTGCGTCTACATCGACTGGGAGCACGAGGTTGTCCCCGACTACGCAGCCGCACTAGGTGTCCCCATCGGGGATCCAGATCGGTTCATGCTGTGTCAGCCCGACACGTTGGACGAGGGCATCGCAATCCTGTGGACGATGGCGTCTGCCGGTATCGATCTCATCGTGCTCGACTCCGTGGGTGCTGGCGTTCCCAAGGCGTACTTTGAGAAGTCGGTTGCCGAGACCGCTGACCAGGGACGTGTCGGCATGAATGCTGCCGTGTGGTCTCAGTTTTTGCCCAAGCTCAAAGGCCGCATCAACAAGACCGGATCGCATGTCATCGGGATTAGTCAGATCCGTTCGGCCATCAACACGCGTGGCTACGGTGATCCCATTACGGTCCAAGGTGGCAAAGCCTGGAAGTTCTACTCTGCACTACGGATGAAACTCCAACGGGTGAAGACGGAGAAGAACTCCGATTACTCCGTGTTGACCAACAAGACCGAGGAGCGGGTGACGGGCGCCATCATCAAGGCCAAGCTCGACAAGTGCAAGGTCAGTCCCCAGCAGGGCAACGAGGAGTTGTTCTACATCCGTTGGGGTGAAGGCATCGACGACTTGCGTTCGATGATCGAGATCGGTATCTCACACAAGATCGTCAAGAAGGCTGGCGCGTGGATTGGCTGGATGCAGCCCGATGGTGAAGAACTCCGAATGCAAGGCATGGAGAAGTTCCGCAAAGCCTTCATGGCAGACAAGGCGCTCCAGAAGGCTTTGGAGAAACAGATCAAGCCGTACATGGCGGGCTCCGGGGCAACAGATGACGAAGATGAGTCCGAAGTCTTTGAAGGCGAAGGCATCGTGGACGACGCGGAACTTGCGGAGATTCTGGGTAGCATCAGTGGGGACCTCTCCACCGACGAAGACTGATGCCGCTCAAAGTCAGAGTACGAAACTATCAGTCCATCGAAGATGCCACCATCACCATTGATGGGCTGACCAGTCTCACCGGCACCAACAACGCCGGCAAATCAGCGATGTTCCGCGCTATCCGTGGGGCGTTCACCAACAGCCGGGGTTCTGACTTCGTGCGGTTGGGGGCGTCTCACTGCACCGTGGACATCGAAGACCTCAAAGACGGCCACATTCTCAAGTGGGAGAAGGGGGCGAAGGTCAACCGTTACACGATCAACGGCAAGAAGTTTGATCGGGTTGGCCACGGCGTCCCCATTGAGATGGCTGTGTTCGGTGTCGTGCCGGTGTCGGTTGGTGGCACGGACTTGTGGCCGCAGATCGCCCCGCAGATGAACGGGGTGATGTTCCTTCTGGACCAACCCGGTTCTGTCATTGCGGAATCCGTGGCGGATGTCGAGCGCGTCAATCAACTCAACAAAGCCCTCAAGATGTCCGAGTCGGATCGTCGAACAGCGAAGGCTGATTTGAAGGTCCGTATCGCTGATGGCGAGAAGCTCCAAAAACGGTCAGAAGAGTTCACCGGGCTCGATGACGTGATCACGACCTTGGGAGACCTGGAGACCCGGAGCATCAAAGCTGAGAGGATTGGGAAGGCCCACACGAACCTCGTGAAGCTGGGCGCTCGATACAAGACCGCCACAGAGGCCGTGGAGGCCCTGGCTGGTGTGGGGGACGTGGAGGCGTTGCTGCCGACGGAAGCCCGTGTGGCCAGAGCTAAGGCGTTCAGGCAGGGGATTCAGGTGACTGTGGACCTCGCCGTCCGGTACGAAGCCGCTGTTCGGGATCAGGAAGCTGCGCAAGAAGCGCAAAAAGTCACTGACAGTATCGTCCTTGACGATACGGCGGTGACGAAAGCCGGTCGATTCAAGGAGGCCCTGACCAAATGGAGGGGATTGCGGGATCGTCTCGCAACAAGCCGAGAGCTTGTCGACAACCTCGATTTGGAGATTGAGCGAAAGGAGCAGGAGCTTGTCACCGTGGGGGAACAGGCCACGGAACTGTTGGGCTCGTTTACCGATTGTCCAACTTGTGATCGACGAATGGATCACACCCACTGATTTTCGGGTACAAGCGGAACCCGCAAGGATTCGCCATGCACTTCGACGTAGACAGACACACCATCTTCCTGGCCGTCACCGGATCGCACGCCTATGGGATGGCGCGGCCGGAGTCGGACGTGGATATTCGTGGTGCGGCTATCACTCCCCGGCATGTTCGGGAGAGCTTCTATCAGAACTTCGCCCAGTTCCTCGCAGCCAAGCAGGTGGGGCCGTGGGGCACGGAAGCGTGCGCTGCTGCTTTGAAGACCATGGAGACGCACCCGACTGCGGGCCCCGGCTATGTGAAGCATGGGGAGATCGACTTGTGCATCTTCAGTTTGACCAAGTTGATCAAGCTCGCGGCGAACAACAACCCCAACGTCTTGGAGCTTCTGTTCCTCGACGACCGGGACATCCTGTTCCAGACGGATGAGTGGCGGACGGTGCGAGAGCACGCGGACTCGTTCCTGTCGAAGAAGTGCAAGCACACGTACACCGGGTACGCGATGTCGCAGTTGAAGCGCATTAAGGGCCACCGGGCTTGGTTGCTCGACCCGCCCAAGACTGAGCCCACTCGCAAAGAGTTCGATCTCCCCGAGGAGTCAGTGCTCCCGGCTGACGTGCGCAATCAGATCAACGAGGCTGTCCTCAAGATCATTCGTGACTGGCAGGTTGAAGACGGACTCGACGAGTACATCACCGGGGCCGCCCAGGACACGCTTCGGGATCGCATGGCCAACTTCCAGGCGACCACCCTTCAGTGCAGCGACGACATGCTCGACGAGAAGGTCTACGAGCTTGGAGGAGCCAGCATTGGTTTGTCCAAAGACGTGCTGTACGCCATCAAGATGGAGCGCAAGTACCGGGCTGCACGGAAGCACTGGCAGCAGTTCCAGAATTGGAAGGCCAACCGGAACGAAGCTCGTTCCGAGTTGGAGGCCAAGTACGGTTTTGACACCAAACACGCCAGCCATCTGATCCGTCTTCTGCGGACGGGATTGGAGATTCTGCGTGGGGAGGGGCTCCAGGTTCGACGCCAGGACGCCGATGAACTCATGGCGATCCGCAAGGGCCTCTACAGCTACGACGAGTTGATGGAGGCATCGGAGAAGCTCCAGGCTGAAATCAACGAAGCGTACCTGACGAGTCCGTTGCCCAAGTCGGCGTCTTTCGACGACATCGACACCATGTTGTTCGGTATCTTGAACAAGAAGACCGATTACCCTGGCCTTCCCAAGATTGTGTGACCATGAAAAAGAATCAAATCCCAAAATGGGTTCGTCGGTGTTTGGATTTCCAAAAGCAATTTGATGACCTCCCAGATGGGGCTTTTTTTGGAGTTGCTCAAGAAAAAGGCATCCCGATTGAGGATTGGGCTGCTTTTGGCGAATGGCAAGCAAAGAACCCAGATTGGGAACAACTCTAATTTGCTCGCGTAATGAGACACCGCCTTCACGAACGGCTCATCAACAACGGCTTCTATTTCGTCTTCAAGGCGTTTAGAGGGTCGTGGATGTTGGCGTGGTTTGCGACGATGCTGTTCGGTTGGTCGAATGTCATGTATTTCAGCTACGGGGTGGGGATCACTGGGGCCGTTTTATGGGAGATCAAGATGGCTCGTGAAAAGCGCATGATGAACACGGCCATCCTGCGGTACTTCGGAGCCCCCGAGCCCCGCCAGTTGCCTGAGTAGCTCGGTAGAATGTCCTGTGGCGAAGGACACCCAGGACGAGATCGCTCGTCGGCTCAAGAGCGCTATCTCTGAAGTTGCACTCCGACACCGCAGGCGCGTAACCCCCGACATGCGGGCCGAAGTGATCGAAGCGTGCTCCAGGATCTTGTCGGAGTACCCCACTGACCTGGATTTCCCTGAGATCGCGCTCGATCCGATCCAAGACACCACATCGGGTTCGTTCAAGTTCTGGGTCGGTGGGCTGCCTCCGCTCAAACTTCTGCCCGGAGAGTCTTCGGAAGACGAGTAGGTCGCGTATAAGTAGTGCCGCTGCGGCACCCGAGGGATCTGATGATCAAACTACTCTGGCGAACTGACGTACACGATTCCGACCAAACTCCAAGTTCGCGCACCGACCATTGGCCGGACACCGTTGGTGGCAAACTACGAGAGATTGGAGAAATCGCCAAAGACCAAGGATGCACAGGCGTCCTTGACGGGGGCGATTTTTTCAACAACAAGTTCCCCGTTCGCAACAGTCACAAGATGGTCACGCGGGTTGCTCAACTACACGAGCATTACCCGTGCCCCGTCTACGGCAACGTCGGCAACCACGACTGTCGTCAGTCTCTCATCGAGCATCTCGACGAAGGCCCACTAGGCGTCCTGTTCTCGGCCGGCATCTTCAAGCGTTGCTACGACGAACACGAGGCGGTCTTCACCGACTACGCTCGCAAGGTCCGTGTGGTGGGCATCCCTTACCACGGTCCCTTCTACGACATGGATCGGTTCAAGATCGAGAAGAAGGACGAAGACTACTTGGTCTGCATGGCACACGTCCTTGCCAGCCCTTCGGGCGGCACGATGTTCAAGTCCGAAGACATCGTGAAGTACGACCAACTACTTGAGTTGGCTCCCGACGTGGACGTTTGGCTGTTCGGGCATTGGCACAAAGACCAGGGCATCACCGAGATTGCTGACAACAAGTGGGTGGTCAACATCGGCAGCTTGACCCGAGGAACCCTGGCTCAAGACGACATCGAGCGTCATCCGTCGGTGGCGTGCATGACGTTTGGACGCAACGGGGCTGGAGGCAAGATTGAGATCGAAAAGGTGCCGCTGACGATCCAACCGGCTGCTTCGGTTTTCGACTTCACCAAGCGGACCAAGGAGGAAGCCCGTGAAATGGTCGTGGATGCTTTTGTGGAGTCCGTACAGAAGGATCTCCAGGGAAAGAGCAACAAGCCTTTCAAGGAGATTGTGGGTGACATGAAGAATGTGCCCCACAAGGTCCGAGAGCGCGCACTTGAGTTCATCGAGATCGCAGGATCGTCGGTAAAGTGAGGCTCTATGAAGGTCCGCACCCTTTATTGGTCGCATTTGGCTGCCTACGAGAAGTGCCCGCAGATGTATCTGTGGGGGTACGGATGGGGCGATATCGACTGTGGTGGCGGCCCCGGCAAGAGGAAACCCAAACCACAAGACAGGTCCCTGCACCATCCGGTGATGGGCATTGTCATCCAATCGGTCTTGGAAGACTTCTACAACCAGTATCTCTGGAAGCACCAAGCCGGGTTGATGGACAAGCTCGTCCGGTTGACCAAAGAGAAGCTCACGTCCACGTTGGCGAAGCCGCGGTTCAAGATCAACTGGCAAGAGATTTCTTTTGAGGAGATGGAGACCATCTGCATTGACGGCGTACTGGGCTACATCAAGACGATGAAGGCTCACAAGTTCCTGGGCGATTACGCCAAGTCCGAGGTCGAGCTTTTCGGATACGTCGACAAGTACCTTCCACTAGGCGGTCGTGCGGATTTCATCATCCGTCGTGACGACACCGGCATCACGATGTTGGATGGGAAGAACTCCAAGACCAAGATGAAGTACACGGACCCCGACCAGCTTCGGTGGTACGCGTTGTGTCATGCGTTGAGCTACGGCAAGTTCCCTGACCGTCTTGGGTTCGTCTGGTATCGCTATCCCTACGAAGAGGGCAATCCCGAGGAGACCGGCGTGGATTGGATTGAATTCACACGCAGGGATCTCAAGGAACTAGCCCAGCGGGCTCAGAAAGTCCGCAAAGGCCAGCGAGCCGAGAAGTTCGATCCCACCCCTGTCGCCAAGAACTGCCGGTTCTGTGACTTTGAATCGGTCTGTGAGCCCCGTAAGGTCCAACGAGCGGCCAACTCGGCCAAACGGCGCAAGAAGGTTGGCCTCCCTGTCGTGGAAGACTACAGCGGCCCTGTGGAGCTTGGATTCGGCTCGATTCAAAGTCCGGCGGGATCGGGTAAGAAATAGTAGAAGCCCATGAGTGACCTTGATCAAGAGTTGGAACAAGTCCTCAAGCGACGAAAAACCGTTGCATCGGAGATCGAACGTCTCAAAGGGCGACGTGAACAAGCAGAAGCGACCAAACAGTCTTTGGAAGATGAATGTCGCGCCAAGAAGATCGATCCCGACAAGATCGATGAGACCCTCAACAAACTTGAGGATAAATACTCGGCACTCGTCGAGGAACTCAAACGAGACACTGAAGCTGCTGAAGTAGCTCTCGCTCCCTACGTTGGAGGAACCCCATGAAAATCGAAGTCGCAAAGCGAGACCTGGAAGCCGCTCTACAAGTTGTTTCCATTTCTGCTTCCTCTACTGGAAGCGATCTGACCACCCATTTTGTGTTTCGCACCAAGGACGATCTCGTTGAAGTCCTGTCCAACAACGGACGCCTTGGGGCAAGCGCACCTTTCATCGCAAAGGCGGAAGGCGAAGGAGCCTTTACGGTTGAGTCCTGGCGACTCAACAAATGGATCTCCGCTGTCGAAGACGCAGCGCTGACGTTGGAGGCCAAAGACGGGGCGGTCACTGCCACCTCTCCCAAGGGCGATGTGGTGTTCCAATCGCTCGACCCTTCGTCTTTCCCTTATTGGGATGACAGTTTCGACAGCGCCGAGGAAGGTGTGAAGCTCAGTGCCAAACGTCTTGGGGCTGCGTTGAGCCATGCCAAGCTGTTCATTAGTGACAAAGACACCACGTCACCAAAACTGGCTGTCACGGAGATTTTGGAGAACAACCTCCAATCCACGGACAAGGGAGCCCTGGCTCTGGTCACGCTTCGTAAGAAAACAGGTGACGACTCCGACGGGAATGCGGAGTACGAACCCGAGATGGTGGGATCGAACCTTCGCATCCACGGCAAGGATCTGGCACAGGTGCTTTCGTTCCTTGGAACGTGTGGGGACGAAGCCGTGCAACTGCGTGAAGGCGACCGGGCTTTGTTCATGGAGCGGGAAGACGGTGCGGTGTTCAACGTGGGCCGCCCTCGTCACGCGTTCCCTGAACTCGACATGGACGACAGCCCGGATGACCCGCACTGGTGGCAGGTCAAGACGAGCGATCTCAAGTCAGCCATTGGAGCCCTCGCGGCTGCGGCTGCCCGAGAAGACCGTCGCATGACGTTCAACTTCACCGAGAACATGGTGTCGATGAAAATGACGGCCACGAGCGGGGCGAAGAACATCCTGCACCTGGAGCCGCTGGATCATGGCTCTCTTGAAGAAGCGACCCCGATGCCGGAGGATGGGTTCGAAATCTCGTACCCGTACCTTCTGAGCTTGCTCTCGCAGTACAAAGACGACACCATCACCTTCGGTCTCCACCCCCAGGTGGACGATGAAGGTAAACATCGTGGCGGCTGGACACGGTTTCGTGAAGGACGGGGAGACGATTACTTTGTGACCCTCCTGGTCTGGCTCATCTAATGTCCGTTCTCCTTGCACTCCCCGATCTCACCCATGCGCGCGCCCTTGCCAACAAGGCAGTCGCGTATCGGGATGCCGTGGATCGGCAGATCGTGGAGAACAAGGCTTCCATCAAAGCGCTGGAGAACGAAGAGGAGCTTCTCAATTTGGTGTCGAGCCTGATCAGGCAACTCATCGACACCGAAGTCACCGATGGCGTCAAAGCCGTTGAGAAGCTCCAAACCGAAGGGCTGCAAGAGATCTTTTACGACCAGAACCTTTCTGTCCGAGCCGAGGTGGAGGAGGCACGGGGCAAGGTGGCCGTCACCTTGTTCACAACCGAAGCACGCGAGGATGGATCGGTTGTTGAGGGGCAGAGTGACCGGAGCTTCGGTGGCTCCGTCACAACCATGCAGAGCATCCTGATGCGCATCACCGTCATCTTCCGACGGGACATGCGGCCCCTGCTGCTTTTGGATGAGACACTGGTTGCCGTTGCCGACAAATACGTGGATCGCGCTGCAAAGTTCTTGTCGACGCTTTGTTCACGTCTGGGGCTCGATGTCCTGATCATTAGCCACGACGACGCTTTGGTGGGAGCCGCCCACCATGCGTATCATGTGGACAAGACCAACGACCGAGCCGTGTTTCGCATGATGTCGAGTCGTAAAAAGGCCAAATGAGAACCGACGGTCAGATTCGCCACAAACTCAAGCAGTTGATTTTCCGTCATCGTAAGAAGTTTGTGGAGAAGGGGCTCTCTCAAAAGCCCCATAACTGCAAGCACAATGGCGTCGTCCGTCTGCCTGTCCACACTGGCAACCGAGCGACTATCCATGTGTGTACGTGGGGTGTTGGGCATGTCGTGGAACCGGGCAAAGACCATGACGGCGAAAACTGGAACAATCGTGTCTGTGATTCGTCGATGGGCGGTGACGAGCAGGCCCAAGAGTGTCCGTACTACGAGGGATGCCACAGCCCGGAGAGCCTCAAGGCTGAGTTCACCCGCAAACTGGGGCTTGGTGATAACCAAACAAGTTCCGGCCAACTGGCTCAGGAGTACCCGGACCTCATTGCGTTGATGTGGGTCCTGGGCACGGCCAAGAAGAAAAACGGGGCAGACAACTCGATGCCCGAGGGAGACGGCATTCTGGCGTTCTTTGGATCAGATGTCGAGGAGCCCGACGAAGTTCCCGACGAACCCCTTTTGGAAGAAGCTGATGAGTAACGACAATTTGCTGGAGATCGTCAGTTTCGACGACACGATCAAAACCACGAGGAACGGTCGCGTACCACCGCAAATGTTGGAGTTCCAAGTCAACCCTGATCTTGCTCCGTTCCTGGTGTCGTCGACACGAGCAGTTTTGTGGGTTGAGAAGTCGGGATCGTCGGACAACATCCGAGCCGCTGTCCGGGCTCGACGTGGGCTCTACGCAGAACTCGTTGGTGCCGTGGTCGAGATGAGTATCCGAGCCGATTGGGGCAACACACAGCCGTTGACGACCGCAGGCATCAAGAGTTGCGCGGACCATCTGAAGTTCTACGGTCTGGAGAAGATCGAGGCGTTGGTGGCGGAAGACACAGATGTGTCCAAGGTCGATTTCAAGAAGATCCATGTGGTCAAGGCCAAATGGGTGCCCTTGGATGCTGTAGTGCTCGTCCCTGTGGACCGAGGCTTCGTGGGGACGCTGGGGACGCTGGGGACGCACAAGGCGGTTGCACTCATCCACAATGCTAGTCGCGGCATGGCGGTCGCATATCGATCCGCAGAGCAGGTTGTCCATGAGAGCGTGGCTAGAACGAGCGCTTGAGCGATCCGTACTGACCGAGGAAGCGCGCTACTATCTGCTGGGTCGTGGAGCGACGGCCGAGATCGTCAAGGATTGGAAGATCAAGTGTTTCGATATCCCCGAGGAGCCATGTCCGTATGTGCCGCTGCACAAGCACTATGGTCAGTTCTTCGAACGGGTCGAAGGCAAGGTCATCTATCCGCTCTACAGCCCTCGTGGCAAGCTCCTGGGCTTCGACAGCCGCTCCGTGGACCAGAAGGACAACCTGCGGTTCTTGATGGACGACGCTCACTGGAACCCAACCTGGGTGGGGATGCCGGAGGGGATGGACGGGATTTGGAAAAATCAGGCCGTGTACGTCGTCGAGGGCATTTTCGACGTTTTCGCTCTCAAACGGGTGGTCAAAAACGGCGTGGTCCTTGGATCAGGGCCCGCTCGTCTTTCTCACAAGCAAATCGAGTTCTTTCGACGGTGGCGGCCCGAGGTCTCCATCGTCTACGACCAGGATGATACGGGCAAGCGAGGAACTGAACTCGCACTGAAAAACCTTCGATACCACGGGGTATCATGTAGGAAGATTCCGTATCGCGGAAAAGACCCTGGCGACATTTGGGACCAAGGCGGAGAAGAAGCCCTCCGTGAAGCCTTCCCCTACCTTTGAAAGCGAGAAAACACCAATGGATGAATGGAAAGCCGGCCCCGACGTGATGACGCAAGTTTCAACGCTCATCGGACAATACCACCCTCACCTTGCGCTCATCGAAGACGAGATTGCCGTCGTGTTTCGGGAGAAAGCCAGCGAAGTCGCCGGGACTATCATCCTGGGCAAGACCAAGAAGGCGCCTGCGATCATCACGACGTTGACGGACAAGAAGTTCAACTTCCGGTTCATCATCGAGCTTGGGGCGGACGAGTGGCAGGCACTCACCCTTCAGCAGCAGTCGGCACTACTGGATCACCACCTGTGTTCGATGGTTGCCGAGGAAGACCCCAACACGGGCAGCATCAAGTGCGGCATCCGACCGCCTGATTTCATCGGCTACAAGGATGAAGTCGAACGTCACGGCATGTGGCGTCCGATGGATGATGAGTTGCTCTCCGTCGTGGAGAAGATGTTTGGTAAGGGCGCCAAAGCCAAGAAGCCCAAGAAGCGTGCAGCGGAGGAGGACTCCCTGGACGAAGTGCTCGACGGGCTCGACGAAGATTGATACGGGCTTCATCTGAGCCTCAGAAGGCGTAAAACAAAAGCCCGTGGGACTCGACACCAAATACCGTCCACTACGTTACGAAGACGTACTCGGCCAAGAAGCCACCATCAAGGTCTGCAAGGAGTACGTCCGAAGTGGGCATGGTTTTAGGCAGTCCTTCGTCTTCGCTGGAGGACACGGAGGAGGAAAGACGACACTGGGTCGCATCCTCGCTCGTGCTCTCTTGTGCGCCGCTCCTGTTGAGGGTGAGCCTTGCGACAAGTGCCACTCCTGCACGTCCATGCTGGACGGCAAATCGGAGGGTTTCATCGAGGTTGATGCTGCAACCAACTCCGGCAAGGATGACATCAAGCGCATCACCGAGGAAGCTCAGTTCGGGACCTACTCAGGTCAGCGTCGGTTGTACCTGCTGGACGAGTCCCACGAACTGTCCCGGCAGGCGATGGACGCCATGCTCAAGCCGTTGGAAGACAACCGCCGTGGCAGCGAAGACAAGCAACTGACTTGCATCTTCTGTACGACCGAAGTCGAGAAGATGCGAAGCGCGATCCTGTCTCGATGTGCGCCGACCTTCCGCATTCGTCCAAACACCCCGGCCGAGATCGCTGAGCGGTTGAAGCTGATTTGTGTCTCCGAAGCGATTGAGTACGAGGAGGCGGTACTGCCGCTGATTGCGGAGGTCACGGAATGTCACGTTCGGGACGCCATCAAGGCGGTCGAGGGTGTGTCGATGCTTGGGGCCGTAAATCGGGAGAACGTCAACGCGTACCTGTCATTGGACGCAAACGAACTGTTCTTGGACATCGTGGACCATCTCGGTGGCGACGCTGAGAAGCTCCTGGTGGCTACCGACGCTGTGACCACCATCATCGCTCCGGGGGTTTGCTACGAAAAAATGGCGGATGTCTGCGTGTTGGCGTACCGGCTCACTCATGTTGGAAGTGCGCAAGTGCCGTCATTTTGGGATCGGGATCGTTTGAAAACGATTGGTGAGAAGCACAAAGAGTTCCTCATCCAGTTTGCTCAAACCTTCGCCTGTCGCCCTGCACATGCCTCTCCGTCGATGTTTGCTTGTGACGTTTCCGCGTTGCACCAAATGCGAAGTGGGTTGGTAGTTCGTGCGCAACCGACAGAAGTGGTGGTTCCAACCGTGGCGGCTTCACCACAACCGACGGTTTCACCAACGTCGAGAGTGGCTCCTGTTACTCAAACTATTGCGCCAACTGCACCTTCACCTGTGGAGTCCGGTAGTATGCAGGAAGAGACTTTTGTGACGGAGATGGGCGTGTCCATCAATCCGGCAGCGCAAAAAACCCGTCGCAACAATGTCGAACCCACACCAACCACAGCAACCGGGGGCCTTCAGGCGCTTTCGCCCTCCGAGTTTGCTGAGATCCTTCACCGTCGTATTCACGAGCTAGGCGAAGGAAAAGATGGCGGATCGACGCGATGGGACAACGTGGGTAGCACTTGAACTCACAAGGGCAGGCGAAAAGCTCGTCGAAGAGAATCAGCTTGCTGATAACTTGCGTCGCCTTCTAGGCGTAGAAGAAGACTGGGCCATCTTCATTCCGGCCCGTGTCTACGAGAAGAATGGCAAGAAGATCACCATTCATCTGATGGAAGGTTATGCCTTCATCGCCACCGGGTTGGATGAAGTCGTCTATTTCCGCCTTGAGCACACCAAGCTCGTTGAGCAGGTTATGGCCACGCGGGGTTCCCGCGGCATCAGAGTTTTGTCGGTCATCCCTGATGGGAAGATCGCCGATTTACGGAAGCAACTGAGCCAAGAAGTTGCGGCCGACATCATTCCGGGAATGACTGTTCGGGTTTTGGATGGCATTTATTCGAAACTTGAGGGTATAGTCCTGGATACGGAGGATGATCATGCGGTCATCCACTTTGAGCTACGATCCCTCAAAGTCATCTCAAAAGTGCCAAAGGCGTTTTTAGAGACACCGTAGGTGTTATGTCATCAAGTAGTTGGGCAGATTGCCGCACAGTAGATCCCACAGAATTAGAAGCCAGGTTCTCCGTCGCCGACTCGATGGATTTCCTACACAATATCCTCGACGATGAACGCGAGGATGCCCAGGCTTCCCTGGAGCGAGTACGAGAGATTATGGACGACCTTCCCGACCGGGAAGCGGACTTCGTAGACCTCTACTTCTTTTTCCACAAAACCCAGACAGACATCGCGGACATTTTCAAGGTGTCGCAGCCGACCGTCTGCTATCGACTTCAACGAGCCACTGAGCGCATTCGGTTCCTCCTGTCTCTCCCCGATGTGACCATCGAAGAGATGGAGGTAGCGATGCGTGGGTTCCTGGCCGACCCCGAAGACGTGAGCATCATGGTGAAGATGTACCGGACAACGTGTCAGTCCGAAGTCGCCAGCCAGCTTGGAATCACGCAAGGCAAAGTCCGTCACCGTTTCATGCGATCCACGAAACGGATGAGCGAGAACGTCAAGATGGCAAAATACGCTGAGATCTTCACGGCCATCTCGACGAAGCTCAATATCAGGCGAGAGGTGCAGAGACCCGCCTGGGAGTCCAAAATCGGATACGTCATCGACTGACGCCCCGGTATTCGTCTTATCCGGGTCTCTTGGGTAGGAGCCTACTCATGTCCCGACTGGCGAAAACCACTATTCTGACCTTGCTCGTGACCACGGTCGCAGCCACCGGCTGCCGACCCAACAGGGGCACAGCAAGTCCTCAAGACTACTTTGGGTTGATCCAGGTGGCTTTCCAAGGGGGCGAGATCGCCTCCATGATCGGTCGCAACGAGGCCATCAAAGCCAAGAACTTCGCTGGCTGCGTCTCTTCCGATGTCCTTCTGGCTGCTTTCGATAGTGCGGGAGATGCGCTCAATGCCAAGGTGATGGACAACGTGGTCATCCCTGGCTTCGACTTGGACTTGTCCGAGTGCATGGCGTTTCGTGAGGTTCCGGCCGAGGAAGCCCCACCCGAGGAAACCGCGCCCGCAGAGGAAGCCCCTGAAGCCGATGGTGACAACGCGAGCCTCCCGGCTTCCGTAGTTATTGCAATGGTGGCGCCGGCCCCGGCAGAGGAAGCACCGGCTGAAGAAGCTCCCGCAGAGGAGCCGGCCGCAGAAGAACCCGCTGCTGAAGAACCCGCTGCTGAAGAACCCGAGACTCCTTCGGTTGAAGAAGTGGCAGCAGGCAACGAAAACGCTGCTGCTCTGGTCGAGAGCATCGCAGGTGTTGCCATCATTGCAGGGGCGCACTACGCCACCAAGCTCAAGGCCACCGACTGCAAGAAGGGCGAGTTGGCCCTGGGTGTTCTTGGGTATTTATCGGGGATGGTGAAGCCTATTGCCGATGAGATCGCAGAGCCCGACGGGAAGATTTCGATCCCCGCCGTGACTCTGGATCTGAGCGCTTGTTCGGAGGGGTAACACCCCCCGGAATTTGGAATGTCTATGTCAAACAAACCATCAGCACGCCGAGTTGTGATGTCAAAGTCCGTCGCTCGGCAGTGGCTTGAGAAACAGGCTAATCCTGAATTCCGTATCAAGGTGTTCAACCCGAATGCTAAAAATTACCCCAGCGTGCTCCGTTCCTTCCGGGACGGGAAACTGAGACTTGCTGGGGTTGAGCCGGTTCCTGATCTGGGCATCAAAGAAGACTTCGGGGGCTTCTATGTGTGGTCCTCAGATCAAAAGGCCATGCAAACCCTTCAGAAGTTCTTTGAGCGCCGGGGCTTGGAGACTTCGTGGATTTGGTGATGACTGATGGTGGCTGTCCGAACCCGAACCGAGAGTTGCTTCACCTACAACGTGCGGATCAGCGATGCGTGCGCTCCTATTTGGTGGTTCACCATCGTCGTCAACCAGGATGGGACCTGCGGGGTTCGGAACATCCGGTCTCCGTCGGGAGCGCTCTGCAACACGATGACCCAGCTTCCTGGGGAAGTGCTCGATGAGATCAATGCCGCGAAGGCGGAAGTGGAGAACATCTTGGCACAAACCAGCGCAGTCAACGGTACCCTGAGCTTCGTCGATCAGACGAGTCAATCCATCGTGTTCGCCACGGTGTTCGCCAACACGAGCTACCGCGTCTACGTGACGATGGAAGATTTCATCGACTACAGGATCACCAACAAGACGACTACGGGGTTCGACATCGAACTCAACGTCACTTACACGGGAACCGTCCAGTACGACGTATTCGTCTGAGCCATGTCTAAGATCACGAAAGCCGCCCTACGCGTCCTCAAGCAGAACCCTGAGTTCCGCGACGCACTCGTGCGTGAGATCCAGGCGGGAGCAACCGGACCTTACGTCGATACTCTCATGGACGGCATGAAGGTCACACAGGTCAACACCGACAACCGTCGGTCAAGCGCACGGTTGAAGGGAAACGGCCTTTTGGTCAAATGGGGGTTGGACGCGCCCGAGGGGGCGTATGTCCGCAAGACCCAACTCCCGAAATGGGTCAAGTGGGCTCAGCGACAACTGGGCAAGAAGAAAACCCGCATTCAACAACGCAAAGACGAGAAGTGGACGCGCACGATCATCGACAGGTTCTCAGTCTACGACGTGGAGGGCAAAGAAGAAGTCGCTGCCATCCTGAGCAAGATCCAGCGTGATGTGCAACCGCTTCTCAAAGCGTTTGGACTCAGCTTCCAGACCATGAAAGAGTCCGTTGCCGAGGGTTCTTTGGGGTTCAACCGCGACCGACGGTCGATTGCTCTGAATGTGAGAGGCAAAACCAACCCCATGAAGTTGCGGAAATACTCCGCCATCATGCGCACGATGATCCACGAGATTGCCCACCTCAAGCACATGAACCACAGCCGGGCTTTCTCCGACTTCGACAAAGAGCTTCTGCTCTGGGCGCGAGAGAACGGGATCTACAGGCCCCACTAGGAATTCATCATGGCTGTTCAACCTCCATTCAGAAGTGACGCGTTCCAAATCGAGAACGCTGATGCCCCCGTCGGTCCCCGGCTCATTGAGGCCAACGAGACCAACGGGTCCATGCGGTTCACCGATCCGTTGGTCCCCGGTGGGATCGATCTCAACGAGATGGTGGGGCTTCAGCAAGCTCAGCAGACCATCATTGTGTCTCAAACCGGGACAGGTGGGTCCAAGGACGCCGACGGGCTCCCCATCACCACCATCAACGGTGCCCTCAATGCGATCCCCGACAGTGCGGACGCCGACGAGCGCTACCTGATCATGCTGATGCCGGGCCTCTATGTTGAGGATGTCGTCGTCACCAAGGATTACGTCACGCTCACCAGCGAAGGCGGAGTCGTCCTCCGTAACTCTTCTGCGGTCAGTACCGTCCGTGTGTTAGAGGGCGTCTCAACAATCCCCAGGCGTTTGACCCTCAAGAACCTTCGGATCGAAAACGTCACCGCTGGCGTAGCCTGTGTGGACTTCCTGACCTCCCAGTTCGCCACGGGCACGGTGACGGTGGCCTCGGTCCCGAATGTGGGGGACATCCTCACCGTGGCTGGTGTGGCTCTGACGGCCATCCTCAACGGGAGCGTTCCCGCACCCAACGAGTTTGAGATTGGGACGGATACGCTGACGACCGCCACGAATCTGGCGACGGCCATCTCTGATCCCGTCAATCTTTTGACGACGGTGGTTTTGCCTTTTGTGTCTGGATCGGTTGTGACCATCCGGGCGGTCGATCCAGGCGTAGCGGGCAATGCTCTCACGCTCGCTACTTCCGTAGCTCTGGTTCTCATCATCTCTGGCGGAACTTTGACTGGAGGGGCGGCCACATCAACGGGGTCAACGATTGGTGATGACCTTCTTGACATCATTGACTGCGATCTCGTTCCGACGGGAGTCACTGGTTTCCAAGTCCGGGCCGCTGCTGTCAACAACATCTACATCCGAGGGGGCAACTGGAACGGCAGCAGCACTGGGGCCGAAGTCTCCATCACGGATTGCGCTTCGTGCGAACTGGTGGATATCCCGTTCTGTCCGCTCGTGACGATGGCTTACAACAACACGAACCCGGAGATCCCCTCCGTCACGACCTCGTACTACAAAGTGACCAACTGCATTGGGGCGATCCCTCTGGCGACGTTGAGCACGAGCTTTGTCGGGGTCGGTTCGATGGTCGTGACGGACTCCACGTTCCCCGGCACCCTCACGTACTCGGGCGACTCTGCTGCACGGACGTTGGATGCCACACGATGTAGATTTGGCCCGGTCACCGTTGGTGGCATAGGAGCCGCGACGTTGAGTAACTGCTCGCGTGGACTCCTCACTGGCGGTGGCACGGGCACTTTGAACGAGACCACGAGCTACGGATCAGCGGTATTTGCTGCTGTCCCCACAGTGACGGTGGCGTTCGGAGAGCCCCAGACCGACACGAGCTACTCGGTATTGCTTGATTCGCCGGTCATTGTAGGAGCCATCACGGATGTCGCTTTCGTGACAGCCAAGACAACACTCGGTTTTGATATCGCCTTCGGCGGACCACAGGCAGCCACGGTCGAGTACGTGGTCAAGCGCGACATCTAGGGAGATACGACATGAGCAACGAAGACGATTTCTGGACCAATCTGACACAGGGACCACAAAAGGCCGCAAGCTCCCTGGACGCGTACCTCCAAGACAAGGAGGACGAAGCTGCCTCCAATGGGATGCGCATTCTGACCGACCGTGGTCGGGCCGCTGCTGCTCTCCCACTACCAGCCGATGTCGGGATGCGAGTCAGCTTCCTGGTCAATCTCGGCAGCGTGATGAGCTACCCCGACCCTCCCGGTGAGAACGCCGAGGGCACCGTGGTCATGGTTCGTACCGCCGAGGGCGACCAGACCGGCATGGATGACCGTGTGTTCGTGAAGTGGGACGACGGGAAGTTCCTGGCGATGCACCACGAGCATCTGCGTCAGGCCAAGAGGACCAACAAGAAGCGCGCCTCCAACTTCGTCCGCAAGGCTCTGAGCCTTGGTGATCTCACCGGGTTCATCTCTCAAGGTGGGGGCGATGACGAAGAACTGGTCCACAAGGCCACCAACGATCTCTGGAGCTTCTCCCAAGACAACGAGGGAGTTGTCATCTCCCGCCTGTTCGACGAGAGCGGCGACCCACTGAAAGCCTGAGCCATGTCCAACATCAACAAAGCCGTTCTCAAAGTAGCCAAGGCGAACCCTGAGTTCGCACGACTCCTGAAAGCTGAACTGTCCAAGAAGGCGGGGGGGACGGGGTGGCCTCTGACCCCAAGACCTCTGATTGTTGGGCCACGTCGGATCAAAAAGACGATCATAGATTCGCAGGCGTTCACTCGGGAATTTCTGGAGACACTCGATTTCAGGAAGGTCGAATTCGACAAACCTGAGAAGAATCCGTACCGGCTCAACGGAACTATCGTGTGGTGGCGGGTCTTTCCAAAAGGTTCCTATGGAGATCGGAAGTCGGATTACGTTTCCGGCTACGTGATGTCTGAGTGGGAAGTCAGTAGCAAGGGCGTTGTCATAGAAAGCGCTGTCCTCGTCAAGCACTGAAATGGAACAGCCCGACCCACGACGGGTCGCTGCACGACATCTCATCCGTCAGGCGGCCCGAGACGTAGCTGGTAACGATGCCTTTCGTTACCGGCAAGCTGCGTTGATGGACTTCACTCCCGAAGTCCTGGCCGCATTTGGGGAAGGCTTTTTGATGGACGAAGTGCGAACCGCTGGGTTTGCGTCGTTGCGTCGGAAGCTGGATCGAATCTGGAAGTTCATCCAAAAAGCGCCCCGAGCATGGGAGAAGCTCAAGGATTTCTTCAAAGTCGAGAACGCCAAACAGTTGGGGGAAGCGATCAAAACGTGGGCCGCTCGTGGCAAAAAGGTCCTGGTTCGATTGGTCAAAAAGATGACCGAGACGTTTCCTTTGTCACTTTACTTCGTTGATCGAGGCAAGATGCCGGGCCTTTCCGCCCTGCTCAAACGCATCGTCGAGAAGTCACCAAAACTCCAAAAGACCCTGAGTTCGATCAATACGTCCGTGGTTCAGCCGTTGGACCGTTGGATCGAAAAATACATCCCGAAGCTGGGACGACCTCTGAAGGCCGCTGTTTTCATCTGGGTCTGGCTCCATGTGGTTGAAATCACTTGGGATTTCGACGCACTTCTGGTCGGGTTCACCGGAGGATTGTCCCTTGGGGCTCTATTTGGGAGTTTCCCCGAAAGCTCAATTGGGTTCCTGTTGTCCCTATTCGGCGTCGGATACGGCATGTTGCCCGTCGCCCTCGTTGCCCGAATCCTGTGGCTTGTCGCTCACAAGTACGTCTCCTGGGTGCCTGGAAAGGGCCTGAAGGTCCATTGGGACCGGATCACAGGAGAACGAGGCCAGCGACCCGAACTGGTCCCAGCTTAGCGCTTTGTGCGCCTCCCGTAAGTCCCCGAGATTCTGCCTATACGCCGCCCTTCGTAGGAGCCCGTCTGTGTCCCAACCTGATCCAAAGCGCGTTGCCGCAGCCTATTTGGCGAAAAAGCAAGGTCAGTCAAAGACCGCTGGCGAAGTTGTCTTCAAGAAAGACCGAAGTGGAGATGCGAAGTCGTGGGCTTACCACGATGTCCCACCCTCCGAACGGGCCATCACTGATGACTTCAACTATTCACCAAAGAACCTCAAGCCATTGGCCAAAGTTCTTCGCGGATCGCTTGCGGCATTGGGTCACACCCTGGCTGCTTACAACACATTCGCCAAAGTCAAATCTGCACGCGTCTCTCCCGACGGTAACTTGGGAGGCAAGGGATACATCCAGAAGATCCAAGACATGCGGAAGCAGTACATGAACGTCGTCGAGGCGCTGTCGTCCATCACCGACACCCTGTACGACGAGACCAACGGGCCCCACTGGGCTGCCTTGTCACGACAAGAAGATCCCGAGGACCGCCAACAGGTGAAAGAGCTTATCGAGGACGTGGAAGCGATCCGCGATGACCCGCAAGTGTGGGCCGAAGAGGAACTTGCCGAAGAGTTTGACGAGGGGGAGCAAGAGCCCCCAAGCAAGGGGTCTGAGATGCCATCCGGCAAAACAGCTTCACAAATCCGAGGCAGCCTGATGGCTGAGCGGATTGCTTACGAGTGGCTTGCAAAGCACCACGACCAAATGCCAGGTGGTGTCGGAGACAAGAAGTCCCCAAGTGACTTCGATGCGGGACAACTGGCGAAGGGCGTCAAGGTCGAAATGGAACACACCAGCGACCGAGAGAAAGCCCAAGAGATCAGCATGGATCATCTGACCGAGGACCCTCGCTACTACGACAAGTTGGAAACCATTGAGGGAGGGCACAACTAATGGCCAAGAAAAAGGCGACTTCGCATCTTCCCAGTGAACTCAACGAGAACTACGGGTCCAACTACGGCATGGACGGGTTCGACTTCGACATGGACTACGGTCATGGCCTTGAAGAGAACCCTGCGGCCGACCCGATTCCGCAGCCCAGCCCATCCGGCATGTCGCATCTTCCTGGTGGCCTCATCGTCGGGGAGAACGAGAACCTGCTCCCCGAGCTTGAGTCCATCGAGCTTGAAGGCGGTCTCGACTTGGGCGAACTCGGCATCATCACTGCGTCACCGAACGACCGTGCTGATGCAGGCATCGTCGACTTCTCTTGGTTGGGGGATGCCACTCAGGACCCTGACCGTCTTCCGTCCAACTCTGTCGACAACGTGATTCCCGAGCTTCAAGAAGCCTGGGGCAACCGAACCGACGGTATCCAACGGATCGATCTGAGAGACCGCGATGCGGTTCAGTTCCAAGATGCGTTCCAAGCACCCGAAGACGACGACCCCCTGAACCCCGAGAAGCTCGCGCATCTGATTCGTTCAGCTATGCGTCAGTCTGCTGCTGGGGACATCGGGTTCGCTCAGAAGTGGGCACGGATGCCCAAGCTCGCTCGTTCCATGAAGGCTGTGGTTGCTGAGCATGGCCTGACGGGAAACATCTACATCCGAGCATCGGCGTATCCCCGTCTCCATCAAGGCAAGTACGCCAAGCAGTTCAAGAAAGCTGCCAAGGGATGCCGCTATCTCGTTGGAGAAGACAACGGGTACAACCGGGATGTCGCTAATCTCCTGCACCTCAAGTTGGTGCCGATCACGGCCAACATCGACTGGCGTGAGACGTACCAAGCCTACGGCCCCAAGCTCGCAGCCACAGGTCGTCTGAAGTCGGCTGGCAAGGTCAAGCTCAAGGCTATCCCCGAGATCCTTCGTAACGCCTTCCTGGGCCACGAAGCATCCTTTCGCACGGACATCGCGCCTTCACGGCGTCGTGTTTCAATGCCGGTGGATACGGTCACAGCCAAACAGGCTCAGAAGGCCCTTACTCAGTTCAAGCCCTCGCAACGCGAAGTCATCAACTGGGTGCAGCGTGAGAAGCAGGCTACGGCGCAGAAGGTCGTCAAAAAGCTGGGTGCTTGGGTTCAGGCCCGATTGATCAGCAAGGATGACGTGGATCGGATCGTCAAGACCGGTGCCGCGCCCATGCAGATCCTCCGCACGGCTGCTGATCTCATCAACTCCGCCAAGACAGGCGAGTACCACGGGGCCGGACGAGACCGTGTTGTCCATGCCCTCAAGCGTCAGGCGTCGTTCAGCCGAGAGCAGTGGAACACCGAGATGGGCAAGCGGGCCCAAGAGTACCTGGCACGAGACCGGGCTCTCCTGGTAGACCGTGTGTCCAAGATGGTTACGGCGGGGGTTCTCACTCAACCCCAGGCCAACAAGCTCCTCGCCAAAGGCACCGACAGCCGACTGGCGATGGCGGCAGCGTCCAAGTTCGCTTCGACCACCAAGACGGCTCGATACGACCAAGGTAATGCTCGTCACAAAGGATCCGCCGATTCCAAGAACGATGCCACCCCCGCGGCTATTGCTCGTCATGCCCATGAAGCACAGCAGGAACGTGATTTGCAGGCCGAGACGGCTCGCCAAGCAAATCTTCAGGCTCAAGCCAAGATGGCTGCAAGGGAGCGGATGCTCCTCAAGGTCGGCAAGATCGAGCAGTTGGTGGATGATGGTGCCAGCAAGGCCAAGCTCCAGAAGGCTGTGAAGGCCAATTTCACTTTGGCTGAACTGAAGGTCGTTCATGCTCGACTTGAGCCCATCCTGATCCGAGGTCGGTTCTACGAGAAGGAAGCCAGCAACGAGTATCAAGGTGCTGTGCAGACCCGAGCCCAACAGGGAACTCCCGACATGGCAGTGTCCCCAGTTGAACTGCGCAAAGCGGCTCGATGGGTCCGTCAGCAGATGTCCGAGGGTTTGGCGGGAGAAGAACTGGATCAGTTGATCCAACTGCGACTCACTCCCAAAATCGCCAAGGCAGGGGCCAAGCGCATCAAGAAAGCCCGCACCACCCATGAGGGCCTGTCCGGTCACTTGTACGTGGATGCCGGCGCCTACGGAACCAAAGCTGGAACCAAGGGATGTGACAAAGGCGCGCTCCGGCACCGGGCGAACACTCTCAAGTTCGTCCTGGCTCAGAAGAAGTGTGACGGCTGTGTCTTCAAGAACGCCGATGGTGTTTGCCAGAAGTACAACAAGGTCGTCGTCGATGAGGTTCCGTCGGAGGGCATTGAGTCCTACCGACAGGCCATGATCGATTCCCATGCGGCATCGGATCAGCAACACACGGCTGACCTGTTCAGCCTCAATGACCTGACGCCGGCCGTCAACCCGGTTACAGAGTTCGGCCTCCACAACGGTGCTCTCGATGCCGTGGACACTGAGGCCCCTGAAGTGAATCAACTGTCCGAGATCTTTTTTGGAGGATGGGAACTGTGAAGTGGGCCTTCGTAGCGATGGATACTGAGAAGGAGGACACCGTGGGTGGTCTCCAGAAGCTCCGTTGGTTGCTTGCTCTTTTGCGAGCGCAGTATTGGAGCTACCAGAACTCTCACTGGAAGGTGAAGGGCGGTTCCTTTTACGGGGACCACCTGATGTTCCAGCGTCTCTACGAGAACGTCCAGGTTCAGACCGACACGCTTGCTGAGAAGATGGTGGGCATCTTTGGCATCGACGCCATCGACGATGAGGATCTCCTGGGCATGTTCCTGTACTGGAACGAGCGATGGGATTCTGCTGTGGATTGCCTGCACAAGCGTGGGCTTCTGAGCGAAGACGACATCCAGAACGTCATCGAGGACACCTACGACACTCTGAAGGAGAGTGGTCAGATGACCTTGGGCATGGACGACTTCTTGATGGCGATGGCCAGCGAGCACGAGACCAACACTTACCTCTTGCGGCAGACACTCCGAGGTAAGACCGCCATGCAGGACTGGACGCCGCTCAAGAAGGACTGACATGGCTACAACATCAGGACCAAGCTACGAACTTCTGGTTGCGAACCTCTCGCGGCCCAACCCGGCTCCGGGTTTTGGTGCTGATCCCGCCACCAGTCGTCCTACGAAGATCCGTTCTGGGTTCATTTTTCGTCACATCCAGAACATTGGGCTTTCCTCTGATCTGACCAATGCGACAAGTGGTCCGGCACGTAGCGTCATCACACAGACGCTCAATGCTCAGATGCAGCCGTTTGAGCCCAGCGAGCCACCATTCGCTGACGTTGAGGTCATCTCCGATGTTTTTGTTGGTGAGTCCGCGAGCTTGTTCGTTGGTCCCTTTGAACTCATCGCAGGCCGAGACTTCGTGACGGGCGCCGGCACCGCAGCAACAGCCGTTTCCATTGGAGCGGCCGTAGACAACTTGCCTGGGTATATTAGTTTAGTGGGGGGCTCCTCCGTGACCGTGATTGGGCCCAGGGGGCAAATCGGACTTCGGTTTGAAGCAACATACCGTGGTGGAGAGCGCAACTTTGATTTCACGTATCCCGATTCAACACAAGACGGGACGCTTGGATTCCTCCCAGGGGACAGCCCTGAGCGCCACCCCACCATCATCCCGCCTGCTTCACAGCAAGGGATTGCTCCCTAACTAGGCAGGTTGCATGAGTACAGCGGCAAAAAAGTTGACCCGAGATGAAGAACTCGCCCTCATCCCTTCGGACGCCAAGCGCGTCAAGGTGACGGACGAGCAGGGTCACAACAAATGGAGGGACA
>Ga0307380_10001919_pt1 | contig 29880 bp, 29 predicted proteins | sample UN3MG_FD_202239 | JGI IMG/M metagenome (GOLD analysis project Ga0307380, IMG submission 202239) | Soil microbial communities from Risofladan, Vaasa, Finland - UN-3 | ecosystem: Environmental > Terrestrial > Soil > Coastal area > Acid sulfate soil | place: Finland: Risofladan, Vaasa | collected...
AGACAAACTGCGAGCTAGTGATTTGCTTACAGTATCTTCTGAAGCTGTACGCTTAGAAAGATTTTCTAAGGACTTGTTAACTTTAAAGTTTTCTAAGGACTTGCTTACAGTATCTTCTGAAGACAAACTGCGAGCTAGTGATTTGCTTACAGTGTCTTCTGAAGCTACCCGCTTAGAAAGATTCTCTAAGGACTTGTTAACTTTAAAGTTTTCTAAGGACTTGCTTACAGTATCTTCTGAAGACAAGCTGCGAGCTAGTGATTTGCTTACAGTGTCTTCTGAAGATAAGCTGCGAGCTAGTGATTTACTTACAGTATTTTCTGAAGATGCTTTCTTTGCAAATCTTTCTAGGTATTTATCTACTGTACTTTTTGAAGACTTACCAACTTTAAAATTTTCTATTGATTTGTTTATAGTAGTTTCTGAAGCTATACTCTTTTTAGAAAGTAACTTAGAGAGATAAGTATTACCTTGCTTTGTAAGCTCTTGTAGTTTTTCATTAACATTTATATCTTCAAATTTTTGAGTACTTTTATCAAAGGTTAATTCACCGGTCCTATTTGTTTGGTCGAGATTTAAGCCAGATTTCAGTAACCTGTCTACAGCTTTTTCTCTTAAGACAAATTCACCATTTCGTACTGCAATTATTTGATCTTCACCTGGAGGTATTAAATTTTTATATATGCTACCTCTTTGTGCAATATCGTAACCTTTACCACCTACACGAGCACCCCCTATAAAGCCGCCTTTAGCAAACTTCTGAACGAATCCGCCCTTACTAAAGGCCCCAGGACCATATTGTGCTGGGAACGGTCTCCCTCTTTCCGGTAAGATGCTAGGTGCAGGTGTGTTAGATATTGCCTTATTATACTCCAGTACTTTCTGTATAAGGGTTTCATGCTGCCCTTTTACCACGTTAAGCTTAGAATCCCATTCTTTAACTTTTTCAGCGGTAGCATCATACGATAAATTTATATTATCAATATCGCCTTTAACACTAGCGGCTAACTGGTGATGTACTTGTGTTGCTTGTATACCAATATCTATAAGGTTTGTTATTATACTTTGGTAGCTGACATTTTGTGTTAAGCTTTGCTCAACTAATGCCAAATCTTCTTTTAGTTTTGCTAATTTTTCTTGGACTACAGTGTCTTTTGTTTCTTCTGCTTTTGCATTTAAATCAGACAGACTATTAGTAAGAAATTGTATAAAGCGTGCAACACTTTGTTTTTGTATTTCTGTAGCAGTTTGAACAGCCGCAGAAGTTTGATTAGCTGTCTCAGACCCTAAGAAATTTGTTGCTTGTGTTGTTTTTAATAATTCATCTTTAAGAGTTATAACTGTTTCCAAAAGTGGCTTAACACTTTCAAAGGCGTCTTTATCTAATTTGAGTTCATCCCCAAGGCGTGCAAGTTTTTCATTGCTTTCAAGACCTTTAAGTTCGACGCCAAGATCAGAAACATTACCCTTTACAAGTGCCAGTAACTGGCTCAACTTATTAAGATTATTACTTGCTTCTGCAGAATTTAAGCCATCACTAATCTCTTTGCCTAATTCAACAACAGCTTGGGCTAGAGATTTAATACTTACTTCTGTGTCTTTATTACTACTAAAGACCTTATCAAAACTTTTGAAAGCAATTACAGCTTTATCAACTTTGGCTAGAAGAGAAGTTATAGACTCTTCTAAGCCAGGGACGAATTTTCCTTCAGTAGAAAGTTCAACTTTCTCTTTTAAAACATCTATTTCCTTTATAATCTCTGTAAAGACTTCTTTTGCTTCTTTTGCTTTTTCAATGCCGTCTAGAATTTTGTCAAGATTTACAGATGGTTGAACAGTACCATCTTCAAGCCTAGCAGTAGAAAGACGTGCAACACTTCTTTTAATAACTCCAGGTGTGGCAGCATTTAAATTTACAATTTGATCCCGTATTGTCTGTAAAGTAGAAGATGCGTCCTTAAAGTTTTTAGTAGCTGTTTCTTGTATTAAACTGATACCGACTTCAGCGTCTTTGGATGTTTTTCCTACAGAGTCTTCAAGAGTATCAAGAATTTTTTGCTGACTTAAAAGTGTCCTTCTGTCAACGTCACCGCCTTCAGCTGCAAGTTTTTGTTTTTCTTTTAGCAAGTTTGAAAAAGCGTCTCTTTGTGCTTTTGCAAAATCTCTGGCCCCAGTAATAGTTTGTATAGTTTGCCTGTTAGTAGTATCCAATGCTTTACTGCTACGTTCAATTAATGTAACATTATTTCTTAATAATTTATTAGCACCTCTTAATATTAAAACTTCACCATTGGCATTTTTACTAAGCTGGTCATTAACAAAGGAACGTTTACCTTGGTAGTCTTCTAATCTTTGAGTAAGTTGTTGAACTTGCTTACTCATTTCTTTAAAAGCATCAAAATCAGCAACAGGTGTTACTGATGCTGCTTTAAAGATTTCTGATAATTCTTTTTGTATAAGTTTTGCAGCTGCATCAAGCTGCCCGGTATCTTCAAGAGCTTTTAGATCTAACTCTAAAGTAAGTTCTTTAAATGCTTCTTGAGTATTGCTTAATTTTGATAATTCATTTAGGGCTGCCCGTATTTCAGCTACTTCAGACCTGTAAAATTGTGTCGCTGTTAAAAAGGCCGATTTAGTAGCATCTTGTTTTGCTGAAAGTACCCTTAATTCTATGTCTAATCTTTCATTAGCTGCGGCTTGAGCAGCTGCTATTTCACCTCTAGCAAGATCAAAAATACTACCTTGAGTTCTTTTTATCTCTCTACGAATTAAAGAAAAAGCACCAACTGCTGCAATGCCAAAGGCTCCCCACCCTAAGGTTGCAACAGACACTACAGAAGTTAGAGAAGCCCAAGCTAATCTTAGAGTATTAGTAGCGGTAACTGTACCTAAAATATTTTTCTGGACAGTTATTAAGTTAGTAGCCCAAGCAACTGTAGAAGTAACTATTTTACCTAATGCAATACCTGTAAGAGCAGAGCCTAAAACTTTGACAGCTTGAGTCAAAACTTTAGCCGTAGTAGTTAAACTTAAGAAATTTTTATTAAGATCAACAAAAGCAGACTGTAAGCCAATTCCAATATCTACTGTTAAAAAATTCTTTAGTTTATTTAATTCTTGTTTAAATTGGAATCCTACTGTTTCTCGGACAAGCCGTAAAGCTTCTTCGGCACTATCGGCACCTTTTTTAATTTCTGCTAAGTTTTCTTGGAATCTGTCAAAAGCTGAAGTTAGACCAACTGCACCTACAATAGCTCTAATACGACCAAACGCTTCGCCCAATTCATCAAGCGGATCATTAGAAGCTTCTGCCCTTGCAGCTAATTTCTTTAAAACATTTTCAAAACCAAAAGCCGCTATTGCTGCTTCACCAGAAGATACGCCCCAAGAATCAAAAATCTCCCGCATTCTGTCAGTAGGTCTGACAAGCTTTAATAAAACATTTCTTAGGAAGGTCATACCTTCCTGGGCTCCAATACCTTGAATAGTTAGAGTAGCTAGTGAAGCACCTAGCTCTTCAATACTTATGCCTAATTGATTACCTAAAATTGCTACACGCCCAAACGTATTAGCTATTTCGTCAGCACGTAACCTACCTAATTCAATAGTCTTAAAGAAGACATCCGAAACTTCTCTAGCTCTTTCTGCACCTGACCCATAAGCATTTAGAGCACCAGTTAAAAGATTGACTGAATTTTCAGTAGAAGTAACAGCTATAAGTGCAAACCGTTGTGCTTCAGCCATAAAGGCTGTTGTCTCTGCACCTTTGGCTATTTGATTAGATATAGATTGATAGGCACCTTCAACAGTATCTAATAAAGGTAAGGCCCAAGCATCAGATAAGTCACGTAAAGAGTCTGTCCATTGTTGAGTAGCTAACTGATTGGATTGGGAAATTGTCCTAACTTCACCAATACGTATAGTAAATTCTTCAACAGTTCTTATACCTTCACTAAAGGCTCTTGTAATTAAGCCTATAGATCGAGCTATAAGAGAGCCTATAACAACCCTACTTAAAAGACCGTGAATATGGAAACCGAATTCTTTAGTAGATACTGAAACCTTCTTAAAGGCTTCGTTAATATTATTTAAACTTGGCCCTAGAGGCAGCCCTAAGAAAGCTTTTGTTTTAGTACTAAGTGTTTGCTGAGCCGCCGTTACAGCAGCAAGAGCTTTAGGGTCAAGCGACCCAGACAAACCAACCTTACCTAAAAATAAAGATTTGGATGAACTTAGTTGAGCAGCTTTAAGGTCTGCTGTTAATTTGGCTAATGCAGAACTGTAAGCTGTTGCAAAGCCCGTAGCCGAACTATAAGACTTTCCAGAACTAGAAATAGCAGCATTAAGAGCTTGTTGTGCTGCTACTGTTTTTAAATTAGAGGTAGTTAATTGATCTACTCTTACAGCAGCTTGTCTCTCTGCATTTATAAGAGTTTTTAGCCCAACAATTATTTGTTCTTTGACGCCTTTACTACGCAGCTCGGCTTCAAAGTTTTGAATAACAGCTTTAGTATTATTTCTTAAAGTTGTTTCATGTTGTAGCTGGGTAGAGATTTGCTGCCTTAAAGTTTCAGAAGCAGCTGCATCTATACCTTTAAGTTTTACTTGGGCAGCATATTTAGTCTCAAGACTTTGAACAACCCTACTAACAGCTTCACGTTGCCTGTCAAGGTTAACTACTTCTTGTGTTACTGTTTCTAATTGTTTCTTAGGTATAGGTACAAAGTTTTGGGCTACAGTGCCAGAAGGTATAGCACCAGGAGCTTGTACACCTGAGTTAGGGATATTTGCAGCTACTAAATTTTGGACAGCTTTAGTTTGTGCCCGAATAATAGCTAAGTTTTCTTTACTCGCAGCAGTCTGTGCTCTTGTAGCTTGTGTAGCTCTGTCTGTGGCAGCTGCCACACTCTCTTGAGAACTTACTTTCTTTTTAAGAGCAGCATTTTCTGCCGTCAGCCCTGTTATAAGTTTACTTTGATCTGCTATTGTTTTATCATAACCAAGACCTTTTATAGCTGCATTAAGTTGTTTTGTAGATAGTACTAAAGAATCTGTTTTTTGTCTAGTTTCATCAATATGAGTGCTCTGGGCGAGCAACTGTTGTCCCAGTCTTTCTTGTGAGACAGTTACAGCAAAACCTTCTTTACTCCATGCAGTATAAGAAGTTGCAACCTTAGTTGTCTTTTGGTTAAAGCTAGACAGTTTGCTAGCTAACTGCTGATGCGAAAGGCCCAACTTTTCAAGAGCAGCTTGTGCCCTTGTTAATTGGTTGAGACCTTCGACAGCATACCTAAAGACACTAGTGTTTGGTTCAGCCATTTTTTATCTCAATCCTGAAAAACTTAACGGAACCAGCTAACACTGAACGCCCCAATATACCTTTCGTTTTTATTAATCTTAATTCTTTATTAAGCTGGCCTAGCCTTAAAGACATAGCTGCATCAGCTTTTTTCAAAGTATCCCAGGGTGTTTCTTTTTTAAGATTCATCCATATTGGTCCCGGGGTAGTGTTATTCCAAATTACATATGGCAGAAGATGTGAAAACGAGAATTGAAAATCTAAAGTCTGTTTAGCATTTCCTGTAATATGCTCAACCCTAGAAATATCTCCTAAGTTTGGTTTTATGTTATACTTAGAATAAGGTTGAGCTTCTGATGCTGCATAGTCAAAACCTAATGGATATTTTTTACCACCTTTAGGGTATATAAAATATTTTTTTGCGCTAGCTGCACTGTTAATAGGTGAAACAGGTGGAACATGCTGTTTAATTACTCTTCCTAAGGGTGCAAATGTCCCCATAGTTGTACCAGTATATACTGGCGTGCTTTCAACAGCTGCTCTCACCCATTCACGGACACCAGCTATAAATCCTTCTCTAGTTGCTTTTTCTATTTCAGCCCGTAAAGACCTTTTACCTCTAGCCAAGCCCAGCATTGTGCCTTTGACTGTTAACATACATTTTTACCTCTTCAATTTCACGAATGTTTTCAAAGGCAATTATCAAAGCTTGCTGCCAAGGTGAGTTGTCTTCAAACTTGGCATGTAATCCAGGCGGCAGAAGACTAAAACGTTCGCACGCCCTCCAAATAATGTACTTTGCTGTCCTCCCAGACGGTAAGACTATTCTTCTGGCTGAGAGGCTTGACGCAAAAAATCGTTCTTAGCCTCTTCCAACATTTCATCATCAAGGCTATTAACTCTAGTACACAATTGAACAATTCTTAATATCTCAATCTCAGTAAATCCAGATTCTGTTAATTCTGTTTTCCAATTTTTCCAAGTATCTGGTTTCGTTGCATCAATATTATCCCATTCCACATCTTGTGAAGCTTCAAGAGATTTAATTATAAGGTAATTAGTTTTGCTTTCAGCATATGCTTCTAAAGCTTTTTTGTATTCAGGGTGATGGATATTAGCCTCCCTGACGCCCCCAGGTCGTAAGACCTGAGGGGGCGTAGGAAGGGGTACAAGTTTTTCAAAAGCAGCATAATCAGAAACCGCTTCTGCTTTAAACATAATCTTTTCCCCATTCTTTATAAGAACAAGGATATCACTATTTCGTCCTTCAATTTTTCGACCTTTGTAACGCATAACTCCTCCTCAGGATTTTAAAGTATTTACGCAATATCAGCTGCTGCTACACGACGAACAGTAGCTTGCTTACGGTTACATCGCCCACTCGTTGAAATGGTACCTTCACGCATATCATGGTCGAGTGTCTCGTAGTAGTACTCTTCCAAAGTGATAAATTCGTCATCCGTACCAGTACAATTCGGAGCATTGTGGAACTCAATATCCACGCAGAAAGGCTGGCACTGGTCATCAGCAGTAGTGATCCAAGCTGACGCTTCTCCAATGTTCTTTAAGGCATCTTCGATGGTCGGCGGATCACCAGTCATGGCAGTAAGTTCTTCCCATGTGATATCCATCGAGACATCAACAGGCTCTTCATCTGCTTCACGAACAGTATCCAACAAACCACGGTCACGAGTGAACTCGACATTGCGATGCTCACTGTACGACAAGTTACCTTCTCCAACCTTAGCAGTTAAAGACTGTTGACCATCCAAAGTCGTCTTAGCTATAGCTTCAACAACTCCAGTCCCAGCAGTCTCAAGGGCAACAGTAACTAAAGCATTCGCCGCAGGCAAAGCTTCAATTGCTGTCTTGATTAATGCAGCAGTGCTCGTAATGGCACTACCTGTTGAGGTAGCCAGGTTCACGACAATGTCGCGACCTGTCACAACAACACCTAAAGAAGCACTAGCTGCTGCAGGGTCTGCTAAAGTGACACTGATTTTATCAGTACCAATGTGCCGGCTTTTAGCCGTAAAGGTAAGATCAGCATCAGCGTTGGTCGAATCCAACGTAGCTGTACCAAGAGTTCCATCGAAAATTTTGATGGTTACTTCTTTGAGATCGATTTTAGCCATTGATCAAACTCCAGTCCAAAGTTCTAAGCGATAGTGACCCTCAATCGTCGATTGAGTCAAACGAGTATCTTCCTTAATTATTGAATAGTTATTAATATCAACATTTTCACCCAGATCACGTTGAAGATGAAGTTCACCCATCAACGTACTAGTGTCAAAAATACCGTCACCATAACGGTAAACACATATGGTATTTGAAAATGCTTTTGTAAAGACCCCAATAGCTTCTAAATTTTTGTAGAGCTTATTTGGGTCTAAATGAGTTTGAATAAGCACATTAATTTCTAAATCAAAATAATATAAATTCTTTTGAGGCTGTTTTATAAAAGGCCCATCAATACGTAATTCTGCAAATTCTGACTCGTTTTGAAATACTCTTTCATCACCCTCAATATACAAATTATAAGATCCTTTACGATCCATAAAATGTTTGTTAACCGAAGCATAAAGCCACTTTACCCAACTAATATGTTTCTCATCTTGTGCCAGTTCGACACTAAGAAGATAATCCATAGTCAATTGACTAGAAGCAGTTTTTCTTAACACTTCAGCCATTATGGCACCTCTTTAAGATCTTGGGTAAGCACAAGTTCTGAAGATACGTCACGGTCTAATAGACCTTTAATTAGTGATGTGGCTGTATGCTGAAAGTCTAATACATTTAAGCCTGTAACGATTCTAACAATAATAGAACCTTTAAGCTTCTTTGTAACAAGCTCATAAGCATAGTCACCAGAATAATTAAATACTTCTGTTACTGTATACAGGAAGTTATTAATTATAAGATAATCATCTATTTGAGGAACATGCCCATTAAGATGGGAAGCCCTAATAATAATCCTTCTGTCTTCAGGATCAAAAAATGCACCTGCCGTAAAATCTTTGTTTGCTGAAATGTAAGCTAAATCGTACACAAAACTTCTATATTCTCTGGCTCTTAATACCGCAGCTTTATTAATTTTAATTACTTGTAAAACATTAGTCTTGACCCCTGTTTCAGGATCTGTAGTATGCTGGTCTACAATATGGTAATCTACGGGCGTCCCATAGGAACGCTCAAGCTTGTAGATTACATTTCGGATAAATTTAAGTTTTGTATGCATCTTTAGCCAATCAACAAACCGCCAAGATTCGTATCAAGGGTTTGAATACCGCAAAGAAGGTCCGCTGTAACAAGCGTACCTTGCTTATTTCCATCATACGTCATAGTAATACGGATACCAACACCACCAAAATTGGCAACTGCTGACAGAGCCAAGCCCGCTGGGGCAGGAGCCAGAGGACGACTAACCATAGTAATAGCATTACGATGGAAAGCTGGGTTCAATTGTGCCGGAGGGGCAAATTGAACAACATCGTCATCAGCCAGAGCAACACCTAAAGGCTTATGCAAAGTGATACCAATCGTATTGCCACCACTGTCAGTGGTTTCAACAACCGAATATACACCAGACTTAGCAACATTAGGAGTACCAGGAGTTGAGAAAGAAACCAATGAGCCTACCGGAATACTTCCGACAATTGCGTCAATAGCTATTTCCCCAACAGTACCAGCAGCATAACCTGCTACAAGGTTAACAGCACCTTCGTCACCAATGGTTACGGGATCATCATCAGCAACAGCTACCCGAAGACCGGGAGAAACCGTAACGTCAATATCCTGCGTAGCTAAAGTACCCAAAGCCGTAACACGATGAAGGGCACCACCTACACTTAACCACTGGCCTACCGCTAAAGCAGAACCGGCAGTGTCAACATGGAACGTTGTCGTTCCAATAGGATAACCAGCAGACAAGTCAACTAAAGGCTGACTAGCATTTGCAGGAATATCTGCAAAGTTAGAAGCATTTTGACACATGAACGTATTAAATTGGAACTTACGCCCAAGCGAAGCTTCACGCAAAGCAGTTCCATTGTCGCCAACTTTGTCGGCTTCATGGAATGTACCAGTCTGTAAAGCAATAGCTTCCGTATCTGGTGTTAAAATAAGACTACGGTCCTGTTCAGGAGCCTTATTAATATTAAGACGCTTACGTGTCTCAACAATATATTTAATAATGTTGGTGGTCGAAAGACCTCCAGCAATACCTTCACCATTAACATAGAGCGAAGTCATTTCACCAAGAATAACTTGGTCCACTGAACGTGCAATAGACAGTACAGCGGGGAACAGATATTCGTCACGTAACTGTTTAAAGCTTTTCGTCTCCTCACCATCTTTAATCATAAAGCTAGTGTGGATGTGTTGGTCAAGAGGCACCTGAATATCAGCTGCAGTTGCATCTTGAATTGTTACAGAGTCAGCATTTACTTTACGTTTTGCTGTGAACTCACCCGGTTTTCGTGTATGCACGATGTCACCAAAGCGAGCAACGTCCGAAGAAAAATTACGGTGGATAAGATTAGCAACCACCATATTCTCTACGAGAATTGCTACTGACTCGTTAACCCATATTTCTGGAATATAGGCGTCAAGTAGATTTGCCATTTATTATCTCCTAAAACCTGAAATGTCTAAGTCTGGATTCTTCTTCCGCCATTCGACGTATTTTGCCGGGTCTTTTAAAATGTCTATGGAAGGAGTTCCGCCGGGGCTATGAGCACCGCCGGTTTCTCCAAGACCGCCAGAAGCAGTACCTTTAAAAAGGTTATGATGTTCTGGCATTTCCTTCATTCTTTTAATAGCGTCTGCTGGGGAAAGCTCCAACATTACTGGTTTGCCTTCCTCATTCATATCAGCAAATTTAACTACTGGGGCATACTTACCCGTAGGTTGCCCCTCATCTAAGACTTCTGAAAGTTTTGTTTTATTTTTAAGAATTTCTACTAGTTGACCGGGTTGTACGGCCTCACCTGTAATAGCTGCATCTTGTAGCGAACGTTCAATTGTGGACGTTGTATACAAGTCACGCCAACCTTCTAAATCTTTTTCTAATCGTGTAACGTCTTCTTTGTATTTGCGTTGTTCTTTTTGTTTTTCGCGTTTTGCTAATTCTTCTTTAGACATATGCTGAACTTCTAGTTGCTCGATACGTGCTTGAAGTTCATCACGTTGTTGCTGCGTAGTATTAGCAGCATTCTTAAAGCCTTCTAGTTGCTTAATTAAGTCTGTATTCTGCTTTGTTAGCTTGCGACGATTGTCAGCCATCAAAGTGTTAAGTTCATCTTGCAGATTGTGCTTCTTTATTAAATTTGATAAAGAAACATCTTCTGCACCCTCGGTAGATTCCTGATCTTCTACTTCTTCATTTTCATTATTAATGTCGTCTGCCATTTTTCTTCCTTTTAACTAACCCTACTTACCCTCAGTGCTAACGGGTCTCTAAGGAAAGGCTTTAAAAAGCCCCAAGCTTCTATACTTAGGATACCTGCCCTTATATGCTCGTTATGGTAGGAAACGTCGTAGGTTGTACGTACCCCTGAGTAACCTTCTGAAGAAACACCAATAGTTTGAGCTTCCTGCTCTATATCTACACCGTCCAATAGGCTTAAAGCTATTTCATAACAAGCGTACTCAATCTCCGCAGGAATAGTAGAATCGTTTCCTCTCGGAAACTGTAAGTTCTGCGAAGATTCTGCTTTACTGTTAGCATAATTTAATTTGTCAATACTTCTAGTAGCTTGAATAAGTGCAGCTTCTCTATCATTATAAAGAGCACTATCCCAAGCACCTGTATTTAATCTTTTTATAAAATAATTATTTGCTCCTTCCATACTTCCATAATACTCAAACTGCCCTGTTATAGATGTACCTGTACTTGTGGCAGTAATTATAGTTATAGCGGAAGTGTCTTCCTCTATTTCTGTTTTAATAGTAAAATGTTGTGGTATGGCATCTGTATGTGTAATAATGATGCCAACTATGTCAGCATCCATTTCATCGCCGGAAAGGTTAATAGTCCATTGACCATTACCTTCATGTTCAGGCGTATATGAACCTACTTGCTGAGTACCACCATCTTTAGTAATATAAACATTAACTGTTCCTGAAGTTACGGATGCTCCGGTTTCTTTATTAATTAAGCCAAAAGCAAAGCCCGTTACAGGAACACTCTTTAAAAATCCCATTTTGACCCCTATGTGTAAAGTGTGTTATATTTGGTTACACGCCAAGCTTTAAAAGGTGCCGTTTTAATAAGGTCAACAGATAAATTTGCAAGACCATCTACCCCAACAGATAACGATCTTGACCTACTAAAATTGCAACTTAAAAGAGCTACTCCACTTAACGATACATAAGAGCTTCTTGTTCTAACCAATGCAGAAGATGTTTGCGAAGAAGTATTAAAAACACAAGAGAATAAAGTCTTTTCTTCAAGGTCTGCTATTAGCGTAGCAAGCCCTCCAGCGGTAGCTGAAAGATTTCTTGTCCTTTTTAAGTCAGCATCTAAGCTACCAGAAGCAGATAAGGCTAAAGAAAGTTTTCTATTACGGTTAAGATTACCTGAAAGATTACTGGTGCTACTTAAAGAAACTGTTAATCCAGGTGTCTCTACAGTTAGATTAGCGGCCACTGAAGCTACTGCTGTAGCTGTAACACTTAAATCTGTAGACTCTTCTAAAGAACCTGTAAGAGTACCTGTGCCTGCCGCACTAACGGATAGGCTTCTTGTTCTTTCTAAATTAGCTGCTACTGTAGCTGACCCTGAGGCACTAGCGGAAAGGCTTCTTGTCTTTGTTAGAGAACCTGTTAATGTGCCTACGGCAGTAGCCGTAACAGACAAATTCTTTTCTGCACCCGCTGATAAGTTTGCTACTAGTGTGCCTGTGCCTGTCGCACTAGTCGTAAGACTTCTCGTTCTTTCTAGGTTAGCCGCTAACGTAGCTACGGCAGTAACCGTAACAGATAAATTCTTTTCTGCTCCAACCGATAAGTCTGCTACAAGCGTAGCTGTGGCTGCTGCTGTAGCATCTAAAGCAACAGTTCTTTCTAAGGCAACCGCTAATGTGCCTACGGCAGTAACTGTAGCACTTAGGGCTTGCTGACTACTCTTAGAAAGATCTGCTACTAGGGTGCCCGTATTAACTAAGCTAGCGGTAAGTTTTTTATTAAGATTAAGAGAGCTTGCTACTGTGCCTATGGCAGTAACCGTAGCAGATAGCTTTCTATTAAGATTAATAATACCAGCAAGAGTGGCTGTGCCTGCGGCGGTAGCATCTAAAGCGACAGTTCTTTCTAAGGCAGCTCCTAACGTGCCTATGGCAGTAGCTGTAGCACTTAGGGCTTGCTGACTGCTCTTAGAAAGATCTGCTACTAGAGTGCCTGTGCCTGTCGTACTAGCCGATAAAGTACCTTTAAGAGAGCCTGTAAGGGAAGCGGTACCTGCAAGTATAGCAGATAGACTTCTGGATCTTGTTAGATCGGCTACTACCGAAGCTGTACCTACTAAGGAGGCATCTAGTTCTCTGTTAACTATTAAAGTAGCCGCTACAGCAGCAGAGCCGTCTAAGGTAGCATTAAGACCGGCGGCATCTGTAAGATTAACATCTATTGAAGCGGTACCTGCAAGTGTAGCAGATAATGTACCTTTAAGATTACCCATTAAGGTAGCTACAGCAGTAGCCGTAGCACTTAAATAAGAGCGTTCAATAAGCTCTGATGCTAGAGTACCTGTACCTGCAAAAGAAGCAGATAATTGAACAGTTCTTTCTAAATTAGCTGCAAGCGTACCTGTGCCTGTCAAAGTAGTCGCTAAGTATGTGTATTGTAAAAGATCTACCGCCAGGGAACCTGTGCCAGCAGTGCTAACTGCAAGACTTCTGGTACGCTCCAGGGCACTTGTTACTGTAGTTAGCCCATTAGGAGCCGTACTAAGACTTCTGGTACGCTCTAAGGCACTTGTTACTGTGGCTACCCCATCTAGGGACGTACTAAGCTGCAAATTAAGATTAATATCAGCAGAAAGGGTGGCTGTGCCTGTTGCGTCAGTAACTAGGCTTCTTATTCTCTTTAAAGAACCTGCTAATGTGCCTACGCTTCCTACAGAAGCAGAAAGATTTCTTGTCTTTGTTAGAGAACCTGCTAATGTGCCTACGCTTCCTACAGAAGCAGAAAGATTTCTATTAAGAGTAAGGGTGCCAGAAAGAGTAGCATTAGAGCTTAGGGAACAAGCTATAAAGGTACGTTCAAAATAGTTACAAGCAATTTGTGCAGTACCAGTGAGAGAAGCAGAAAGACTCCTATTAAGGTTAATGTAACCTGAGAGCGTACCTGTGCTTGCCGCATCAGCGACTAGACTTCTTGTCTTCGTTAAGGAAGCAGTTAACGTACCTGTGCCTGTTGCGTCAGCAACTAGGCTTCTTGTCTTCGTTAAGGAAGCAACTAACGTACCTGTACCCGCAAGGGTAACAGAAACACTTTTGGCTACTCCTAAGGTACAAGAAAGAGTACCTGTACCTGCCAAAGTGGCAGAAAATCTTAGAGTCCTTGTTAAGGAACCCGTTAGTGTACCTGTACTGTTAGAAGTTGCAGAAAGACTTATTGTATTTGTTAAGGAAGCAGTTAACGTACCTGTGCCTGTTACATCAGCAACTATGCTTCTTGTCTTTTCAAAGGCACTTACTAACGTACCTACGCTTCCTACAGAAGCAGAAAGATTTCTTGTTTTGTTTAAAGCACTAGCTAGCGTACCTGTACCTGCCAAAGTGGCAGAGAGACTTTTTGTCTTCGTTAAGGAAGCGGCTAATGTACCTATACCCGACAGGGCAGCAGAAAACTGTGTCTTCTTTTTAAGGTTAGCAGTTACTAAAGCAGAACCAGAAAGACTAGCCGCTAAAGGTGTACTAGAAGATAGGTCAGCTGATAAAGTAGCTGCCCCATTAAATGTAGCCACTAAAGGTTCTAAGACTATAGCAAAATCTAAAGCAGCAGAAAGTGTGCCCGTTCCAGATAGAGTGGCAGAAAGACTTCTTGTTTTTTTAAGACTCCCTGCCAGCGTACCCGAAGCTGAACAAGTTACAACAAGGGGTTCTGTCTGACCAAAAGATAATTTGTCATAATACAAATTATTCCCATTTGAGGAACTCCAAACTATTGTTAGGTTTTTGGAAGTCCCATTTGAGATTATCTGAACCGCTGGAGCTACACTAGTTTCTGCAGTTATTAAAGAAGTATCATTACCCCAAGCGGCTTCAGCTATAGAAGTTTTATAATTTCTGTTATCACCGCCAGATGGGTTGTATACTCCGTAATGAGTATTTGTTTCATCATCAGAAGTTATACTACATACAAAAGAGTTATCATTTGCTGCCGAACTAGATAATATTTTTTCAGTTTGTAGTGTACCATTATGAAAACTTCTTGATCTTACTGTGCCTGAACTACCACTTAATGAATAAAAGAACGTCACTACTCTTGTACCAGAATTATCATACTGCCCAATATTTACACCTTGCCGCATAAGATTTGAAGAAATAGTATTTAAAGATGTAGAAGTTATTTGTGTATTATTAGCAGATGTTGTTGCAGTGGTTGAACAACCCAGGTTATAAGACCACAAGTAACCTGTAGACCCATCAATATAACCTATCCATGTCCTATCATAAGTACCATCGTTATATGAAACTGGTGTTATACTATAAGGATAATAATTTATTTGATCAGAGCTTGTACCGCCTATCTGACGACCTGTGGACCATGCCCCGGAAAGAAAAACTGCATAGTCTACCCTAGAGTAATCTGTTCCATGAACTTTATCAAGGTCTCCAGAATATAAAATAACCCCTGCAGAACCTGCATTAGACATCCCGACGAAACCACCATTAGCTTCGTCTAAATTATGGGAACCAAAGCTATCTATGGCTGAAGCTGTACCCCATTGACTGGGTGAACTTGATTGCGGTGTGCCACATCTTGCGACTGTTAACGCTGGACTAGATGCAGAATCATCCAGATATGCTGCAATTACTTCAGAGTCGCCTTTTAAAGCTATTGAGCAAACAGGGCCTACAAGGGTACCAGTTACAGCTGGAGCATCGGCATCGTCAACAAGTGACCAAGTATCATTAAAGAACCACCAACATTCAATAGTACCGTTAGCAGAATCCCTAGCAACAATTCTAACGTTTACACTTGTACCATCTTGACAAATACATTGGGAATTTACCGTTCCACTTGAGGTTTTTATTGTTGTAGGCATTAAATAACCCTCCAAGTATTTAATGACAATAAAGTATCATTAGGCAGTAACTGTTTCCAGTCATCTAATGTTTTCCAGTTATAGGATAGATCTTGTAGATTATTAGGGAGTAGCTCAGTTGTTAAATGTATAATTGTGTCACATAAAAAATGTAAATCTTGTGATAAGTTAATTGTTTCTGAATCTTCTAAACAAGTAATAACTTCCTCTGTTAATATTACATCTGGGTTGCCGCCAAGTTGATTTTTTACTCTGGCTCTACTCCCATTATTTTTTAAGGATTCATTAAGAACGCCTTTAGAGTGTCTTGTCCTTACTCCTTCACCTCTCGCTTTCCCAAGTATTCTACTTTTTATTATGGACCCTTCTCCATAATTAGGATCTAATCCTGTCCCCCTTATGGCTTCAAATATGTCTTCATCTTCTGATACATTTTTTGAAGAGTGTACGTAATTAGAAGTATCTGTAACCGCTATATTATTAAAATTAAAATGCTCTTCAAGGACTTCGGCAAGCCACCCAAAGCCACCACCAACTATTAAAAGTTTTATGGTACTTGGCCAATTAAAAATTTCTAGCAATTTTAAAGCACGTGTCTCTATTAAAGGCAACAGTACTGCCCTTGAGTACTTTAAGCGTACACCTTTTCTGTTTTGGGGTCTACCAGTATCCCATTCAACATCAACATCATATGCTGAATCGAAGGCTTGCTTGGTATTGTAATCTACTCTAGGCATTTAACTGTACACTATTAAAGGATAAACGTTAATAACACCTATATTTGTGTCTACAAAAACTCTTGTGTAAATACAATCTAATTTATATTCATAACTACTTATAGCTCGGTAAGTAGCAACATTATGTAAGTCAATTTAGAATTCAAAAACATCCTCAAAACTGGTTGCAGCCTTACCCCATGTATCATATGGGGCAGTGCCGCTTCCAGCCGTATCATCTACATAAAAAGTTGCCATTAAAGGTACCCAAAAGTTTTCATCTCTTCACGATGCTCTGATTCAATTCTTTTTGCTTGCCCTCTGCTTAATACGTTTTTCCAATTGCCAGCTTTTCCTTCCCTAAAGAACTTTTTGCTCTCTGAAGACTTTTCTCTAAAAGTACCTTCTTGTTCCATTTTTTGAAGGTTCTTAAATTTAGTTTGTTCTAAAGCAAAGTCAAAACGAGCTTCGTCCATTTCAAAATTAAAAGCTGCTATAATTTTTTCGAAAGTACCTCTTGGATTACCTAGAAGTTCTTCATATTTAATAATTATAGTTTCTATGGGGCTAGGTTTGCTCGCCCAGCTTTTAACGTGTAATCTCCAAGATAAAAGAAGATGTGTTAAGCCCGTGCCTTTTTGCTCTGCCCCCTGTTGTTCATTTCCTAAAAAGTCTATAGCTTTGTCTAAAGTTAACCCAAAATGGTCTGCAAGACTTGGAACAATATCTCTTGGGTCACGCATTACATAAATAGCTTTTTCAGTAAGTTCTACAGGGATTAAAGGGATTTCATCTACTTTAACTTTTGCATGATGTGTTTTTAGGCAAACGTATAAAGTGTTACTCATCCCTAGAATGTTTAATAAAAGACCAGGGTAAAAATAGTACTGCTCTTTTATTGTTAATTGGTTAATAGGCCGTGTGACCATCATTTGAAAAAGTTCTGGTCTAAAGTCTCCGCTTACAAATTGATAAGCGGAATTTAAATTAACTGGAAACCCTGTTATATAGGCATTCAAAAACATCCTGACCCAAGTATTACCTGATTTAGGATAACTCGCTAACCAAAATATTTTTCTGTCTAAAGGGTTAACAAAAACTGGAGAGTCCATAATTACGCCATTGTTATAGTAATGGAAGTGGCTGCAAATTCTGCAGTATCACCACTGTCAATAGTACGCGAAGTGTCTACAGTACTGTGTAATAACATATTGCCAGCATTGTGAGTTGCGCTGTCAACAATAGCCATAGCCAAGACAGTACCCCATGAAGCAGTAGCTTGCGGGAAAGTAATAGCTGCAACATTTTGTGTTTGACCATTACCCGCCGAAGGTGCTGACCAATTAGCATCTAATGGGTTCCTAGCTTGACGTACATAGGCACCTGCATTAGTAACTTCGACACCCGTACCAGCTGTAAAAACACCAGTGTCACCATCTACAGCAGCAGTGGTTAACAAAGCCATAGCAATTACTGTAGGCTTTGTAAAAGAACCTGTTCGGAAGATATGTTTGATCAATTCATCTTCCAAATAATCAGACATTTCACTCATGGCTTAACTCCGAAATCTTTCCTAAAGGAGAGTCTAAAACAAAGTCTGGATCACATTTACCAGAGCTTACAAGCTGTTTTGTATCTTTTAAAAATGATTTAATAGGCTTATTAAATAAAATAATTTCTACAGGATTTTTAGTAGCATCTACCCAACAGGCATTTTTATCGCCTACTGGTTCATTAATTATAATACTAGCATGTGCAAATCTTAAAACTTGAGAATCAAATTGTTCTGTTTCTGTTAAATCTAATCTTTGAACAGCACGTGTACCATCACTATAAAAACGAGTATTAAAGCCCAGTATTTTTCTTTCAGCAATAAGCCTACGGCCTGACCCTTCAGAAACATCTCGATGAGCAGACATTCTTTTTAAAAAAGTAGATGGCTTTAACGTCCCGCTTAAAAATATTTTAGGCATATACCCGAGTCCCTTCAAATTCTAAATTAACATCTACACGTGCCCCTGTAGGGCTGTATCTTGTGACTTGCGAAAAGTCAATAGGGTTAGTTTTTAGTTGGACTTTCCAAATTTCACCTTTCCAATTACTCATTTTCATAAAGTTTGCATTATAAAATCTAAAGAAATCTTGTAATTCTAAAGCTTTATTTCTATTTAAAGTAAAAGTATATCTTAAGATTCTATTATCTGAAGATTTTACGTATGTGTATTTTTTATTATTCATAGATCGTCGCAAATTAATACTAGATATTAAATTTTCTGTATCGGTATGTAAAGGGTTTGGTAAAATAATGACAGCATCTATAGCTTCAAAAGGTGCTTCCAAAACTACATAAGTTTTTTCTTTTAAATTTACAACTATTACAGAGTCAGTAATACCCGTATAATTAATATTATCTTGTGTAAAGCCTAAAGTGCTTGAAACAGCTTTTATAGATATAGAATTTCTTGTTGCTACGCCTGTTAAATTTAATACATTAGAAACGTCAATAGTTAAAATATTTGATACTACGACATCACTAGTAAAAGTAATAGGGTCTACTAGATAAGGTAAAACTAATTTGTAACTATCTGTTGCATCATCACTAAAAGTAAGAGTATCAGATACGCTTTCGGAAACTGTAAATCTTAATGAAACTTCAAGACTTGCTGACCCGCTTAATGAAGCATCTAACTTAGGAAGCGTTGATACGTTGCAAGATACACTAGCAGAAGCACTTAAAGAAACTACAAACTGTTCAACCGTCTCTGTAAGTGCTGCTGCTAAAGTACCTGTACCCGAAATAGATACATCTAAAGGCTTAGGATACTTTGTAAGGTCTGCTGTTAAAAACCCAGAACCTTCAAGCCCCACTGTTATTGCATCACCACCAAAAAGCAGCTCTGCATTAACAGTGCCTGTACCAGATAAAGTTACAGGAAAATTTTTAGTATGTGAAAGGTTTGCGGCTAATGTTACCGCCCCGGATAAAGTTGCTGAAAATTGTCTAGTTGCATTTCCAGTGGCATCTGAGGTGAAGGTTATTGTACTAGAAGTATCTGTAGATGCTTCTTGGTATACAACATTACCTACAAATGGAACACCACCTTGTGAAGAGTCCCATACAAAAACTTCTCCTATATCACCTTCAAAATAGTCGCCTGTCCCAGAAGTACCAGAAAGTATTTTACCAGCAGAAGAATAGGATACAGAACACCTATCATTACCTTCTGAAGCTGTAACAGTCCCAGTATTACTTGACTGTATTCCACCATCACTTACTCTTTGTAATTCTATTTTTGTATGGCTGGCTCTTACTATATACCAGACATCATCACTATAATTTGCTGAGGCTATTTTTATGCTTGTTAAGGTACCGCCGCTTCTACCATAAATACCCAAATCACCGCTAGTGTTAATACCTATTGCTACGCCGTTATTTTCAGAACCACCCTTAAAAATTGTTTGATTACTGCCTGCATTTTTATCGTGTGCTCTAAAACGGATTTCAAACTCCATTTTAGAGTCATCATAAAACTCCCCATTTAGGTCATACAGCCCAGCAGTACCATCAAAGTAATAATAGGTACCTTGATTTGAGGTACCAAAAGCTACATAATCACAATCTCCATCTCGGTCGTCACCAATATAAAGCTTAATTACTTCTGCATTAGGAGCTGTGTTATCCCCTGTAGGAATAGGTAAACTACCACCATCATAAATTTTTACAAAATCTACATCACAATTACAGTAACCGTCAGACCCAGGCCCTCCGCCAACTGGATTAGACGCTGATGAATAACCAATACTCTCGAAGCCACCAGAACTATCCCCAGCAGCTATAGAGCCTGTTTTGGAAAACGTTTCACCCGTAAGTAAATCTTTTAAATATATTTTGTCATTAACTACGCTCCACCTAAAATCGTACCATCTACCCAATTTTAAAACAAACTGAGGTATCCGTATGTAAGTGTAGGTTGAGCTAGAAAAAGCCCCTAACCCAAAGCTCCCACTTTTAACATGAAAACCTACACCTATACCTTGCGAGTTAGATCCAGATTTCCAAAGAATACGCCCATTAGTAATATTTAAAGTGTACCTGTCATGTACTCTAAATCTAATATGTCCATCATGACTATTCTCAGGTATGCTTGAAACACCGTAATGAAAGCCGTCATCTACACCATCAAAACTATAATAATCGCCACCATCTACTGGTGAGCTTTGAACAGTTGCACCGTCAGTACCTTCTTGGTTGCCGCCAAGATCTCTTAATAATAATATAGGCGAGACAACACAATCTAGTGTTGCTGCACCTGCACAAGTTACTGCCAGTGGTTCAGTTGGCATTGCCGCGTGTCTTTTCTTTTGCTACTTCTTCGGTATCTTTTTCTATTTTTTCAGCACGTCCTACATTTTCTAAGCCGCCCAAATCTGTTGTACCTCTAGCTTTTGCTTGGGATTCGGCTATCCGCTTTACCCGTTCTGCATGTGCAATATTAGCTTTAGCTACAGAGCCTTCTGGATAACCTTTTGCCAAACTAGCTGTTTCAGGATCTATTAAAGTTAATTCTACGTCCCTGTTTAATTCTTCCCATTCACTATAAATTACTTCTGCTTTATCTATTTCTTCATTTATTTTGTCTCTAGTTTCTTGGGCTATTCTTGAACCTACATAGGTTTCTGAGATAAGTTTGTATGCTTCTTTTTTATAGGTCAAAGAAGGATTACTTTTAAGACTGTCATGAAGGTCTTTTGCTTCTTGGCGTTTTTCCTTATCGCTTTGTAAGCTATATTTCTGAGGATACTTGACTGTTGGCGGATTTGCATTTGAGTCTTCATACATTTGCCAGAACTTAGCGATCATTCTTTCGCCATGTTCTAACTCTAAGCCAATAGCACTTAAGCCTGCCTCTAGACTACGTTCATCAAAATTCTTACTTTCAGCAGATGCCATCTTTGGTGACAGGTTAGCTACTGCTAACTTTACAAGCATTCTAATATCTTTTTTAAGTTCTTCCTGTTTAGCCATCGAAGCTTTAAGAGGCTCTGAAGAAGGATGAATGTACCTAGGCATTTCTAAGCCTTTAGGTACACGTCTTCCAGTCATTGAACCTACTTCGATTTCATAATTTTTAGCCGCTACAGAATCGTCTCTTTCTCCGGGCTTTATTATATTTACGCCATCCAAAGATTCATGACCAACTGGCCTACTATATAGGTTGTCTACTCTTGGATCAAATTGTTCTAGATAAAAAGGAAAATTAGATTTAAGAGCGTATGCAATATCTGATGATGCTAGATTAAGTAAAGCTATTTGATAGTTAGCTACATCAGTAAGCAAGCTATCCATTATGTCAAATTTAACAAAAGGTATATAAGGTAAATTAATTTCTAAAACATCTATACCTTCCATGCCAAAACGGTCTATAGGTCTAGAGTCTTCATCAAAGAAATGAACAAGAACCCTGTCATCTTGTACCCATAAGAACCGATATCTTTCAACTAATTCTGTAGGTAAGCCTGTAGCTAAGTCTTTCTTGTAGACGTTTTCTTTTAATAATAACTTTGTAAAAACTGTTTCTGTTCGGTGTTCTGTATCCCAATTAAGAATGTCCTCTGTTCTATAATGATAAATATAAGGTCTTGAATTGTATTGATCCATTAAGGTAGGACCATTTATAGGCGGCATGTCTATGAAGACACCAACCTTAGACATTACTAAAAGCTCATCTAATAGGTACCTACCTATGTAGCTATTCATTGTGGTGCCTGCTAAATCGACACCACCATCAAGCCCTTTTGTAGCTCTCTCATAAGTTAAAGAGTCACCTTTTCGAGTAACGTCAGATATTCTTTGAAAAATAGAATCCTTGACTTCGTTGACTGCTGCTTTTGCAAAAGCAGGAACGTAACTCATACGTTTTCTATTTATGAAGTCTGTAGTATCTTCTCTGGTGCTAAGTTTTTCTAAATACCTTTCTATAAAAGAATCACCTGCTTTGTAAGTCAAACGCCACTTATACCAATCGTCACACATACCAGTATAATCAGGGTGCCTTATGTCACTGATTTTTATACCAGCACCAAGAATATCTGCTATGTCAAAGTCAGCACTAGAAACTAAATCAGTAGCCATTTACACTCTTCCGATTATATTGTGGGCTTGACCAAGTGCAGCTCCTAAAGGTAACGCTATTTCAGAATAATTTCTAGCATGGGCAAAGTGGTCTTCGCTGCTAGAAGCTTTTACATACTTGCCTATTGGGTTACCGTCTACATCTTTTTCGTAAATACGTACAAGCGATGTAAGATGATTTTTATATTCTCTTGAAATGTCTTGGGGTAAAGATATTGAGTGAGTTCTAAAACGACTAAGACTTAAATCTATCCAAGATGTTCTGTCTACTGTTACTGTTAAGTCTTCATCCGAACCCAAGTGTATTTGTTTGCCTTGAATACCTCTACCATAATAACAAAGTCTTACTCTTCCCCAAAATCTTGCAGCAAATTCATACGCTTTACGACGTTCTGGCTGTATATCAATTACACAACTAGATACGTTATATTTTCTCATTAATTCATCTAACTCTTCAAAGTGTAAAACTTTTCCTGCTACGAGTACTTGACATCTTGCTTCTGCATTTAGGTCTACTGTATTTGGACCAATGAACCATTTATCAATTTCGTAATGCAGGTTTGTGCCTACATCAACACCCATAGTTACCAGACCAGCATTATTTCGATCATATGTAACATGGTCACCTATACAACTTTCTATGTCTTTTTCTGAGAGTTTCGCCCCCTCAACAACATGAGGAAGGCCAAGCTTTGAGTTATAAAATTCTTGCTCATCCGCAGGATTCGTCTTTGCTCTGTAATAACTTTCAATAAAGTTCCTTGGTTTGATTGTGGTGGAGTACATTTGACTAATACCCCACCCTCCAATTTCTCTTCCTTCGTAGCGTGGTATCCATCTGCCGGTTTGTAACCACTCATGTTTATTCTCGTGATTTAATTTGCTCTCGCAAATATTACATTTAAGATACGATTTGCTAATATCTGGGTCCATATAATCAGTGCCGCAGATTTCATAAGATTCTGGGAAAGTTAAATTAATAAAGCGAGAGCAACTGGGACATTTGAAAAAGAAATCGTTTTGCGTTGAAATTTCAAATGTTTTATTAATCCCAAAACTATCTACGGTAGGTGTACTGATTTCCCAAGTTCTAGTAAGGTCTTGTCCTGATTGTCTTTCTCTAGCTAACGGGATATTGTCTTGATTCATTTCGTCTTTTTCGTCAAAGATCAAGATCCCAACAGGAACAGACTTAAGACCTGAACGGCTTTTTGCACCACGGATGTAAAGGTTTGTGTTGCCGGCTCTTTTATGACCTACATTTTTTACATTCGAAAACATCTTTCTAAGATGTTCAGACATTTCTAAAGCAGCATCAAAACGTGCAGCAGAAAAGTCACTTGCATCCGGAGTTTTCGAAGGTAAAACATATAAGCAATCTACACCATGTATATCAATATAATAAAAAACTATATTTAAAACTGTTTCAGTGAAGCCCATCTGGGCAGCTTTTTGTCCTACGTTTATTTCATGAGGTGAGTCGTGCATTGCCCTAAGCCAGGGATGCCTTTTAAAAGTCCAAGGGCCTGTAAAAGGCATCCCCATAATTCTGTATGCTTCGGCCCATTTAGAAGGTGTAACAATGCTTTTCCTTCTAAGGCCGGAAGACAATCGTTCTGTAAGTAAAGAAGCAAGTTCATGCATATTTATTTTAATTTAAAACGTTCTATAAGTTTTGATCCACCTGCACCCATTGCCAAGCAAGCTATAACAAGCCATTCACTATCCCAATCATTAGTTATAAGAGCTAAAGCTATTATAGCAGGTATATAACTAACAAGATCACGAAGAACAACCCAACCTGGGTGCGGAGTATCCATTTAGTCACCAACAGGATTCTCTAACTGTTCTGTAACTGCAAGCATTTCTGTGCTTATTTGTTCGATTGTGTCAGCATCTGTGACATACGTATTTATTATTTGTACATAAGAATTGGCCAAATGCAAAATAGCTCTCTTTGAAAGAAGCAAATTCATTCTGCCTTCAAGTTTATCACAACTAATAACTAGTCTTTCTATCTTTACAGCCAAATCAGATATACGATGTGCATATAGCAAAAGATCTGTACTATCTTCGCACTTATTTAACATCTCTTCCATAATTATTCTTAAGATACCGATTTCTTCACGTAGGCTTTTGACTTCATCACCGTCGGCAAATTCAGTCATTCTTTTGTGCCAACGATTAAGCCTATAGTTTCTTTTTATTTCTTCATGCTTTTTTATTCTGCCTGAATTGCTACCGTGCATAGCACAATAATTAGTGCCTTCATACTTTTTATAAGGGCATTGACCTGTAGCAACAGTCCCCTCGCACCTTTCACGAGGATCATCAATACTTGTATTCCAACGTTGAAATTTATTATCTATCATTTATTGAAAATAGCGTAGGCCCCAGAAAGGAGTCTAACTAAGACCTACGCCACCCCGAGGAGGTTAGAGTTGAGTTGCATCATCATTTTCTTGTAAAAGAAACTTTCTAAATTTTTCAGACTCGCTTGATTTATGGAAAAAACAACTCTCTTCTATTTTTGTCATCTTTTTTTCTAAATCTGTTAATTTTATAGATATCTCTTTTTGTATTAAAAGTAATGTTTCTCTCATAGTCTGTAAAGCTTCGCCATGTTGACGTATTAAATCTAAGGCAATTGGAAATTGTTTACGTAGCTCTCTATCTGGTTCAAGCATTGCTTCAGTCTTTGCTGTCCATTGCTTGCTTAAAGATATTTCATTCTCTAAGTTGCTAAATTTTGCCATACACAATGCACCATCAATGGTGTTTTTCTTTAAATCGTATATACTTTTAGCAGTCCAAATTACGTAGGCCAAAAGAAGAGGTATAAAAAGCAATGCCGAATCGCGAAGAATAGCATCTAGCGATATGTTCATAGTGTGACCACACTAATCTACTAGTTTCAGTGGCCTTTAACACACAACTGTTTAGGTAATTGCATAATAGAACGTACTGGACGCCTAACAGGTCTTGATCTGATAAAATTAGGGCTTGCTAAAGTGGGTTCTGAATATGTAATAGTTTCATTAGTTATAACAGGCTCTGAATACGTAACAGTTTCATTAATTATAATAGTTTCAGTTTCTTGCTGGCTGCAAGCAGCACCTATACAACCAAAAAATCGTGCCCTAAAACGCCCTGCTTCTGCTGTAGAACACACCAAACAAACCAAAAAACAAAGAAAAATTCTCATAGGAAAGCTCCTGTACCGTAGTCTGGAATCCCTTTTATTGGGATGCCTTCAATGTCAGAATAAAACATAGCATCATCGAGAAAGTATTGCTCCCACACAGAAGCATCACATACGATAACGCCGTCAATAGGTGGCCCTAGAAGGTTTTGTAAGGCTACATCCTGTACCCATGTAACCCATTGCTCATTCCATTCGCCCCAACTATTAAATACAAAATAAACACGTCTATCCCAGATAGTACGTGTATCATCATATCCTAGGGTAGCCATATCATGAGCCCAATTACCTTTGCGGGGATGAATACCTTTAGAATCTGGCTTGTTACTAAAGCCAATATTTTGGCCTGAGTGACAAGCATACCCATTAAAGAATAAAGCCATTGCTTGATCAGAGTTCTTGGGTATTATATATTGACCAACTTTATGCTTTTTGCACTCATTTACGACATTTTGAGGCACACCACTGCGGCCCCAACCTGTACCTATGCGGCTATTGTATTTTGAAAGATCAACTACACCAGGATAGTTTTGTCTTAAAAGGTAGCCATTTTGTGTTACAAATTTGGACGCCCTATAAGGGTCCATGCCTTCGCTACTGTGACCTCTTGCCCCGTATGTAGGTTCTGTTGCACCCCTTAAGAAGTATTCTTCTAGCTCTCCTTTGATATGGACTTCTACACTTCTTACTGTGTCTCGTGCATTTCTATCACCATGACTAACACAGTCGCCTGTTGTTTGATTTTCTTCTCCAAAAGCCCCTGGGTCATATTTTTCTCTACTACGCCACAAAAAAGCCGACTTGCCTTTGCCAGGATTCTTTTGTACGAGTTCATCAGCGTCAACAGCTTTGGCAATTATGCCTTGTTCATAGCATAATTCTTTCTCGGCAAGATTTACTTGACAGCCTGGAAAGCCATCTTCGTAAAGCTTCTGTAGTGATGCGGGACTTGGATTACGTCCCAGGGGCCATTTTGAAAACATTTAACGTTTCCTAAAGAAACCTAAACAAAAAGCCATTCCCAAAAACAAAAGAGCTAATGCACTTGGCTCATTAACGTTTGGGATTTCTGTAATGTTTGTGATAACACCAGATGCAGGATTACCGTCTACACCAACACTATTAAAATAAAAAGAAAGTGTATCCCAGCCTCCATTGCCTAGCTCATCCGTATAAAAAGTAGGATTTAAAGAGCTTCCTGCAATCCCTTCGTAGTCTGTAAAAACAAAATAATCATTATTATTTTTAAAGAATCTAATGTCTACATTATCGTCAGTTTTTATATTTGTTGTTAAATTGTAATCTCTAGGTACTATAAAAATTTCAGCATCTAATGTCATAACAGTACCAGCATCATCAAAACCCATTGTCCCTTCAAAAACTTCAAAAATAGGACTACCGTCTAAGCCTCCTGCAAGTTGGCCCCTAATATTAAATATAGGACCTGCACTAACTACTGACCCAATAAGAGCAACAGTCAAAACAATAAAAATTTTTAAGCTTCTCACTAGCGTTCTCCTTGTTTGAAGGCCCAAGAAATTGCTTGTAGTGCTTCGACAGTAGCACTGCGATCAAAAGCACTTGGGTCAGTACCTAAGGTACTTATCAAAACTTTTTCTATAAGGTCTGATAAGCCAGAATAAGAAACATTTCTACCATTAAAGAAAAGCTTACCCGCGTTTACGTAAGCTTCTCGAAATTGACTATTATTTTTAATAATGTTTTGCTCTGAAACAACTTCTGCAAAGTCTGTATAAAATTCTTGTAAAAGAGCCAAATGTTCTTGTTTTACGCTTGTTGCGTTTACAAAACTAACTAAAGGAGCAACAAGCTTTTGTAAATCTGGGCTGGGGCCGGGTACCGGAGGTACCGGTACCGGAGGTACAGGTACAGGTACCGAGCCATAAGATAATTCTTTGTATTCTATATTTAAAGGCTCTCCAGTAACCAGTATTATAGTACGTGTTCCAGGGTGCTGTGACCAAAAAACAATTACAGGAGCACCTGACCTATCACTTACTTCTAAAACAGAATCATTAGGATTCTTTGGTATTATGTCTAAAAGGAAGTCACCAGACACTTCTGCTTTTATAAGGACAGGTGTCCCTACTTGTGCAGTATCTGGTGCTAATATGATGCTTACTGGTGCTAATATGATACTTAAAAGGATTCCAAACATTCTTGTAAGCCTTCTGTAGCACAAGCTTTTATGGGGTCAAAAGGTATATCACCAAAAACTTTTCTGGTCTTATTTAAGAGCCACCTACGGTGTATTCGGTCACGTATCGTACGGGGCTTAACAATGCCTTCTGCTAATTTTTCAACATTTCTACAGTCTTTTAATAAAGGAAGAAGTTCTGTTAAGAGTTGAATTATTAAAAGAATAGTAGCCGGGTCTAGACCCTGCTCGTCACATACTTTTTTTGAAAATGTATCCATTTTGATTCCTAAACTCTTTTAAAAGTGCTCTTTTAAAAACTAATTTTAAAAACTACTCTTTTAAAAACTGCTCTTTTGGTTCTTAAAGACTGCTCTTTTGGATACTGCACACTGGAGCATCTTAAATTTAATAAATTGGGACACTTTTTCGCCGAAAATAATTGTGCATATTTGCCGCTATGACTACGTACTTTGCCCGACTATTATAGTATAGCCGTGAAAAGCTCAAAATTTCTGTGGGACTATTTTCGGCGAAAAAGTGTCCCAAAATTTTTTGAAATATTTTTAGTAAAAGTGCTTTCAAAAATTTTCGAGATTTTCTTATAGTATAGGGGGTAGGGCCTTTTAGGGGTTCTAGGTGACTTGGGTAAGCTAGAAAGACCCCTCCCCTATGCCAACATATTGTCATGACAACCTGTTGGCAGTGCCAGTATGTTGTCACAGTATACAAGCATACTGTGACAACCTGTTGTCATGACAATATGTTGTCACAGTATGCTTGTATACTGACAACATACTGGCATGACAATATGTTGTCAAAAACTATGACAATATGTTGTCAAAAACTGTGACAATATGTTGGCAAAAACTACTGTACAAATGTATTCTTCTGACACTATAAATTTGTACAGTATACATCGCTCAGAATCGACGCAAACCGTGCTCAAGGTATCCTATGTCACCTAACACTTGCGTCGATTCTGAGGCATCTGAGGGGCCTAGAATAGGATGCCCATTTTAACAGGATAAGAATATCCTGATTAGATTTTATCAAAAAAAAGACCGCCAAAATGTTGGCGGTCTTTTAGTGGACGTCCGTGGACGTTAATTCATATCAAAAAACTCTTCATCAAAATACCAACCAACTTCATCGTACTCGTCGTCGTCGTCGTCGTCGTCATACTCGTCGTCATACTCGTCGTCATACTCGTCATCATACTCGTCGTCATATTCGATATCGACGAGCGTAGACAACAAGTCTAAGTAATCAGACTTTTCGCAGTCGTCCATTACTTCCATATCGTCTGAAACGATATCCGATACTCTTGTAAGTCTCATAATTAATTCCTTACTAACTGGATGTTTTCGAGCAGGGTAATTAAGTCGTCAACCGTCAAGGTAATTGCCGGTTCATTACCAAGAATAGCAACGTGGAACGTTATGCTTTCGTGTTCGTTCCCCAGCGTGAAAGAGCGGAGTCCAACTACACTCTTTTTAAAATCGCACAAGAACGTTAAAGTTTTTTCGGTGAGATAGCTCATTCATCCAGTCCTCTATTGTTCGAAAACTCTAAAACTTGTTTGATCTTCCGGAAACTATCGTACTCGGAATAGTGTCCGCGTTCCAGTCGGTAGGCCATAGCTTCCAGCAAGGCTATGGTAGTCATACTGATTTCGTATCCTGTTAATCCCACATCGACAGTTACATCCGCTGCACTAAGTTCTTGCATTTTCATTCTTCCCCTCCTCTACGGTTCGAACACTCTAACACTTGCTTAATTGTTCGGAGCGTGGCGTACTCGGAATAGTGTCCGCGTTCCAGTCGGTAGGCCATAGCTTCCAGCAAAGCTATCGTACACATACTAATTTCATAACGTGTCAACCCAACGTCGACAGTTACATCCGCTGCACTAAGTTCTTGCATTCGCATAATTCTTCTCCTGTTAATGAAGGTTAATCTAACCTTTCCTAACATATTAAATTTAAGACGTCAAGTAGTATTTTATTTGCTCACCGCTCACCGCTCACCGCTCACCGCTCACCGCTCACCGCTCACCGCTCACCGCTCACCGCTCACCGCTCACCGCTCACCGCTCAC
>Ga0307380_10001922_pt1 | contig 29846 bp, 52 predicted proteins | sample UN3MG_FD_202239 | JGI IMG/M metagenome (GOLD analysis project Ga0307380, IMG submission 202239) | Soil microbial communities from Risofladan, Vaasa, Finland - UN-3 | ecosystem: Environmental > Terrestrial > Soil > Coastal area > Acid sulfate soil | place: Finland: Risofladan, Vaasa | collected...
GCTCGGACGCCCGCGGGAAGTGCTGTGCCGACCACAAAAAGTCGGAGTGCCGCGTCTGCGGCAACTGGATGACCCCGAAGCACATTCACCTCGACTATGTGGGCCACGCCGACGTGACGGCCCGGCTGCTCGAGGTCGACCCGGGCTGGTGGTGGGAGCCGACGGCGCTCGCCCCCGACGGCACGCCGATGATCGTCACCGAGGGCCGCGACGCGGTCATGTGGATCAGGCTGACGGTGTGCGGAGTGAGCCGGCTCGGCGTCGGCATCGTAGAGGCCAGCTCGTTCGAGCTGGAGAAGCAGCTCATCTCCGACTCGCTGCGCAACGCTGCGATGCGCTTCGGCGTGGCGGTCGACCTGTGGGCGAAGCACGAGGCGCTGGAGTCGACCATCGAGTCGGCCGACGAGTCGCCGGCGCCGATCGCTCCGACTCCGGCGGCGGCGCCCGCCGAGGCCGAGCCGCTCGCCGAGGGCATGGTCGCCACGCGTGAGGCGAAGCAGCAGCTCGTCGCAGCCCTCGAGGCTGCCGGCGCGACCGATCCGAAGGCGTCCGCGGCCGCGGCGTGGAAGGCGTCGAAGATCAAGGCCGGGCCGATCCCGCTCGAGGTGCTCGAGCGCATGATGGGCGACGCCCTCGACGTGCTGTTCGCCGAGCTGGCCGAAGCCGACGCCGAGGCTCCCGCCCGAGATGGGTAGTTGTCCCGCTAGGCACCTAGCGGGATACTGGGTCCATGACCAACACCGAAGCCCCCACCATCCACCGCACCCGCACCGCTGCTCGCAACGCCGGCGGCGTCAACTTCTGCCGCGGCATGAAGGTGCGAGTCCTCGACCGGCGCGGCGGAGTGCTCGCCACCGGCCGCATCACTGGCTGGGGCACGCAGGAGATGCAGCTCGCCACCCCGACCGGGCGACGCTCGCTGCCGAACGTGCTCATCGGCGAGGTGCGCAGCGCCGCCCGCGACTTCTAAGACCTCCAGCCGACCGGCTGGGAACCTGCCCCACCCTGGGGCGACCGAGACACCGAACCAACAGGAGCAAGCCATGACCATGATCGACCCCGCCAGCCTGCTGCGGCCCCGCACCGGCGAGCTGGACCCGGACGCCACGTACCTGGCGTCCTACACCCACCCCACGAAGGGCACCACGTCGACCGCCGAGGTGAAGCTCGACCAGCCGCTCGGCGAGGTGCTCGCCGACGGCGTCGTGCGGGTGAGGGTGCGTCGCACCCCCGGCACCTACACGGCGTTCGCCTACCACGGGGCGTCGACCTACCCCGGCAGCCAGCTGCTCGTCCTCGCCTCCGACCTCCACGACGGCACCGCCGAGTTCGCCGAGTACCTCGACGCCGTGACCGCGGACGACTCCAGCCTCCGCGACCTGGGCGTTGCGCTGCGCGACTTGCTCGGCTGCGACGGCTACACGGTCGACAGCAAGGCGACCCTGTCACTCAACCTGGCGCAAGCCGAGCACCTCGCCACGCTGCTGGGCGTCACAGTGGCGGTGGAGTCGTGAGCGCCACGGCCCTCGACCTCCGGCTCGACCCTGCGGTGGCGGCGATGGACCGCCGCCGCGGGCATCGGTTCCAGCCTCCCCGCAGCGTGCTCGGCAAGGTCCCGCAGCTGCTCACCACCGACGGGCAGGGCCTCGAGGCGGTCGTCCACGTCCACTACTTCCTCGGCGGCTGGGACTGGTGGGTGACCGAGCTGGACCCGGCCACCCTCGAGGCGTTCGGCTTCGTGCGGTCGCCGATGTGCCCCGACGGCGAGTGGGGGACCGTCGACCTGCTCGAGCTGGCGACGACCGACGCCCCGGTCCGCATGAGGGGTCCCGGTGGCGCGGTGGCGTTCCGCCAGCCCGTCGAGCGCGACTGCTACTGGCAGCCCCGCACCCTCGCCACCGTGCTCGCGTGAGCCGGTAGGGTCCGACAACTGGAAGGCCCGGGCGTAGTGACGAGCTACCCCGGGCCGCGACCGTCACCACTGTGGAGGTGCCGATGGGCACGAGCATAGACTCCGACGCCGGCCATGAGCCGACGCTGACCTCGAGCCGACCCCGGTTCGCACCGATCCCCGAGGGGCTGCTGCTCGCCGAGGGTGTGAGCGACGGAGCGGTGCGCCTGTGGGGCATCCTCGACCGAGTGGCCGCACGCGACCGCCTGTGGCCCGGCCGCCAGTACCTCGCCACCCGCCTCGACTGCTCGACCGACACCGTGGACCGTCGCATCGTGGAGCTGCGCGACGGCGGCTGGCTGTCGGTGCGTCGCCGCGGCCAGGGCCGCACGAACGTCTACGCGCTCCACGATCGCCCGGAGTCCGCAGCGGCGCCGACTCCGAAGGCCGCACCCGTGCAGAGTCCAGAGTCCGCACTCGTGCCTACTCCGAAGTCCGCGCCCGTGCGGAGGAATCGAGAGGGAGTTAAGCGAGAGGAAGTTAGCGACACGCGCGCCGCCACCGACGTGGCGTTCGCCGAGTGGTGGAGCGCCTACCCGCGCAAGGTCGGCAAGCCCGCTGCTCGCAACGCGTTCGCCCGGGCGACGAAGGGCGGCGCGACGCTCGAGCAGCTCGCCGCCGGCCTCGAGGGCTGGGCCGCCTACTGGCAGGCCCGCGACGACCCCGAGTTCGTGCCCTACCCGGCGACGTGGCTGAACCAGGAGCGGTGGAACGACGAGCCGCCACAGCAGCGGCCTCGAGGCTCGCAGCAGTCGCTCGGCATCCTCGACCGCCTCGAGAATGACTGGACCCTAGCGGGCAAGGCACCTAGCATCGAGGGGACCGCTAGAGAGCGCCCGCCCAGGGAGGTGGAGCCATGAGGCCCAGCGAAGCAAGGCTCGTGCTTACCAAGCTGTTCGGCGCCTACCGCACCACCGCCGACGAGGCCACGGTGCTCGTGTACGCCGAGGCCCTCTCCCCGGTGGACCTCGACATCGCCCTCGGAGCTGTCGCCGCGGTAATCCAGACCGAGGATCGGCTCCCCAGCGTGTCGAGGCTCATGGCCGTGGTGCGCGTCGAGCACGACCGCGTGACCCGCTCCGTGCGGGCGCTACCACCGCCGAAGCCCCGCAACTGGCAGCAGGTCCAGCTCGAGGGCGTGCGCCGCGCCCGCTCCACCCTCCACCACTCACAGCCCCGACTACCGACCGACCTCATGGAGTCCAGCGCATGACCACCGCTACCGACCTGGAGCCTGTGCGCTCCGCCCACGCCTGGCCCACGAACGGGCACCTCATCGCCGACGTGGCCCGCCTCGGCTACCTGCGCTCGAGCTACCGGGTGCTCGACCCGACGTTCGGCCTCGGCGTCTGGTGGAGCTGCTGGCGCCCCGACCAGCTCACCGCCCACGACCTCGACCCGGCGAAGGCTCCCGACGGCGCGCAGGACTTCCGCGACCTGCCCTACCCCCGGGCCTCGTTCGACGCTGTGACCTTCGACCCGCCCTACAAGCTGAACGGCACCCCCGACGAGGCGACCGACGGCCGCTACGGCGTGGACCAGCCGGCGACCGTCGCCGAGCGCATGGCCCTCATCCTCGACGGGATGACCGAGGCGGCCCGGGTGCTCACCCGCCGCGGCGCGCTGTTCGTGAAGGTGCAGGACCAAGTCGTGAGCGGCGCGGTCTACTGGCAGACCGACGAGGTGACCGCTCACGCCGCGGCGCTCGGCTTCGACAAGGTCGACCGCTTCGACCTGCTCGGCGGAGGGCGGCCGCAGCCCGCGGGGCGCGCGCAGCAGCACGCCTACGGGCGGCCCTCGACGCTGCTCGTGTTCGCCGGCCAGCGCGACCGCCCAATGGGACAGGGCGCGTTGCTGTGAGGCGCTCCGGTCCTCCGCAGCGCCGCACCCCGATGTCGAGGGGCAAGCCGCTGGGCCGCGGCGAGCTGGCGAACACCCAGCACAGCCTCGGCCGCCTCGCACCCCTCGAGCGACGACCCCGCCCGCCGATGTCACCGATGAGCGACAAGCGCCGCGCCGAGCTGCCGCGCCGCGCCGAGGTGCGCCGCGAGGTGCTCGAGCGCGACGGCAGCTGCGTCGCCGCCGGCCTCGTGCCCGAGGTCGCCTGCTCGTCGCCGAACCCGGACCGGCCCCGCCTCGAGGTGGACGAGATCGCCGGCCGCGGCCGCGGCGGCGACTGGCTCGACCCCGAGAACTGCCAGGCGCTATGCCAGGCCCACCACGACTGGAAGACCCGGGAGCCGGCGAAGGCGGAGGCGCTCGGCCTCACCCGCAAGGCCCCCCGCCCGCGGTAGTTGTCCCGCTAGGCACCTAGCGGGATACTGGGTCCATGACCAACCAGCCCCGCTCCCGCAACTGCACCAACCACTTCCTCGTCATCGATGACGCCACCGACTCGGTGATCTGCACCGACAAGGGCAAGAACACGCTCGGCGGCTTCGCCAACATCATGCGCCGGCTCGAGACCCGGTTCGACGGGCGCCTCCGCCCGGTGGCCGACACCGAGGGTCGCTGCTGGACCACTCCCGCCGGGCAGGTCGTCCGCATCGAGCAGTGGAGCAAGGCATGAGCGCCGCGGCCGACTACCCGGTGCGCTACCGCCGGGTGCCCGACGGCTTCGCCGGCAGCTCCCGCACCGACCTCGTCAACGCACCCCGCCCGCTCTACGGCGAGCCGGTCGACGTGGAGCTAATGGGCTTCACCGTCGTCGCCGACCCCGAGCACCTCGAGCTGAACCTGGCGCTCGACGCCTACCGCATGGTGCTCGTCACCGACACCGAGGCCGCCGACGCCGTGGCCGCCTACGTCGTGGCCGAGTACGGCGCCGAAGCCCTCGACGGCCTCGACCGCGACGACCTCGCCGCCATGTTCCAGCCCGAGCACCTCGGCTGATGCGACGCCACGTAATCCACAGCCCGACGGCTAGGTGCCTACGCGCCAGGGTGCTAGGGTCCTGGCTGACCGAGACGCCGAGCGATCACGCCTCGGTCACCTGCTGCCGCGTGGCAGCCACGACCGAGAGGTGAGCGCATGAGCAACGTCGGAGCACGCAAGGCCCAGCCCCGGGGCGACTTCGGAGCGTTCGAGGGCGAGCTGGTCCAGGCCGGCACCCTCCAGTTCCAGGGCCAGCGCCCAGCGCCGCGGCTCGTCCACGAGGGCGACACCGTCTACGTGCTGGTGCAGGCGGAGGTGCGGAGCGTCGGGTTCAGCCGCAACGCCGACGGCGACCTCGTGCGCCGCCACGTGCTCAAGGTCGTGGAGGCCGCCGAGGCTCCCGACCGTATCCAGGGCGCGGTCATCACGGTGGTGCGCGCCGCGGCCGACGAGCGCGAGGGGCGCCAGCAGCTCCCCCTCGACGGCGATGCTGACCCGGACCTGTCCGAGATGTCCGAGGATGAGCTGCTGGCGCTCGAGCAGTCGCTCGAGGCCGCCGAGGCCGAGGCCGACGAGTGAGCGCCTCGACGCCGGTGACCCCGGCCGACGCCCGCGCCGGAGCCATCGTGGTGCTACCCGACGGCCGCGAGGGTCGCCTCGTGTACGCGCCGCCGCTGCGCGACCGCCGCCCAGGCGACTCGGTGCCCCACGTTGGCCGCGGCCACTCCGCCCGGCAGAAGGGCCGAGCGGTCGTCCTCGTCGGAGGCCGCCGCTACCGATGCGATCCGAACGAACTCACGAAGGCGCCGCAGGCGCAGGAAGGTACGACACGATGACCACGACCACCGACACCGAGAACGCCGAGGCGCTCGAGGTGAGCATGGCGAAGGTAGCCAAGCTCACCCGGCTCGCCGCTTCGCATCGCCGCAGGGCGGAGCAGGCGGTCGCCACCCGCACCGAGCTGGTGGGCGAGCTGGTCGCGGCCGGCGTACCGCTCACACGGATCGCGAAGCGCGCCGGCGTCACCCGCGGCGCACTCCAGTGGAGGGCGAAGGCGTGAGCGCCGCCGACCTCGCGGTGGCCGCTAGGGCGTTGGCTGACCACGCCGACACCCTGGCGGCATGGGCCGCCGACTCGGGGCGCACCGGCCAGGGCTGGGACTCCCTCGCCCGCCTCGTGGTCGACGTGCGCCGCAACCTCCCCGACCTGTCCGACCCCGGCGCGAACTCCGAAGGGCAGCACCATCGCATCCCCATCGACACCGAGCGAGCCGCTGCGATGGCCGTCATGCCGCGCTCGGGGACCCAGCGCCTCCGCGTGCTCGAGGCGATCGCCGCCTCCGACGGACTCACCGACGCCGAGCTGGCCGTGGTGACCGGCCTCTACCTCTATAGCGCCGCACCCCGCCGCTGCGAGCTGGCGGCAGGCGGGTGGGTCTGTGACTCCGGGCGACGCCGCACCACCGAACACGGGAACGCCGCGTCGGTCTGGACCCTCACCCGCGAAGGTGCCGAGCGCCTCGCCTCGGTGGCGTCGTGACCGCCCCGGAGCGCGTCACCCCGCTGGCGTTCCTCGACACCGAGACGACCGGGCTGGACCCTCGCCACCACGAGGTGTGGGAGGTCGCCGTCGTGCGCGCCGAGCATCGCCCCGGCCGGCTGCTGGTGCTGGACGAGTACGTGCGGCAGATCGATGTCCACCACCTCGAGGACGCCGACCCCTACGGCCTCGAGGTCGGAGGCTTCCACTCCCGCCGGCTCCCGCAGTCGCAGCGCATCCGTCCGAAGGGCGCCGCCGCCGAGATCGAGAAACGCACCCGGGGTCGCATGATGGTGGGCGCGGTCCCGTCGTTCGACTCGGCGTTCCTCACGAAGCTGCTCCACGAGCAGGGCCGCCCGGTCACCTGGCATTACCAGCTCATCGACGTGGAGACCCTCGTCGCCGGCTACCTCGCTGCCGACGCGCTGAACCGCGACCGCTACCAGGACGCAGCGCAGCCGCCGTGGCACTCCGACGCGCTGCTCGAGCTGGTGGGCGTCACGGTCCCCGAGGTGGACCGGCACACCGCGCTCGGCGACGCGCGCTGGGCGATGCGCGCCTACGCCGCGGTGTTCGGCCTCGAGGTGATCGCCGACGACTGACCCGTCGATGCTGTCGGCTCGAGCTGCGACCCACTACCGTGGCCGCTGCGGACCGGGGGCAGGTAGGTGTCTCGGTCAAGGCGTCGCTCCGGCCCTCGGTCTGCACCCTCGCCAGGTAGTTGCACCGCTAGGCACCTAGCGGGATACTGGGTCCATGACCGAGACGCAGAACACCTACCAGCGCATCACCCGCCCCGGCGATGCTGCCATTACCCGGCGCATCGAGGAAGCCGACGCCGCCTACTGGACCGCCTACAACGCCTTCGCCCCCGCCGACGAGCTGGAGCGGCTGAGCGACGCGCTGATCGATGCCCAGCAGGCCGAACGATGAGCGCCGAAGCCCTCACCATCGTGACCTGCCGCCGATGCGATGGCAGCGGCCGCTACTCGTGGAACCCGCGCGACGGCGACCGCTGCTACGGCTGCGGCGGCAGCGGTAGCCAGGCCGTCGACCTCGACGCCGAGGCCCGCGCCGCCGAGCGTCGGGCGAAGGCCGCCGCCAAGCGCGAAGCCGGGCGCATCGCCAGGTACGAAGCTGCGGAAGCCGAGCGGGATCGACTGGTGGGCGAACTCGCCGCAGCTCACCCCGCGGAGGGTGCCCGGCTGCTGGCGGGTCTGGCCGCCGACGAGATGCGATGCCACGAGATACGGGTCATGCTCTCCCCGTTCGGCGGCGCAGCGTTCACCGTGGATGAGGCCGCCGAGCGCATCGGGCGCTGGGCCGCCTGACCCCCGGCCGGGCCGCGGAACACTCGGACGGGCTGCTCGCGCGCACTAGGCTCTCGGCCATGACCGAGATGCCGCGCACGTTGGATTACCTACCCCTGTCGACCCTCGAGGGTGCCCTCGTTAATCCGAAGGGTCACGCCGAGGCCGCCATCGAGGCCAGCATTACCCGCTTCGGCTACGTCGAGGCGATCACGCTGGACGAGCGCACGGGTCGCCTTGTCGCCGGCCACGGCCGCCTCGAGGACCTCCGCCGCCGGGAGTCCGATGGCGAGCCGCCGCCCGAGGGGCTGATCGCCGACGACGAGCTGGGATGGCTCGTGCCGGTCCAGCGAGGGTGGCAGTCGAGGGACGACGCCGAGGCCGAGGCCTACCTAATCGCCTCGAACCGCACCACCGAGCTGGGCGGGTGGGACGACCCCGACCTCGAGGCCATGACGGCCCGCATCGCCGAGGCCGACCGCACGCTGCTCGCCACGTTCACCGACGGCGACGACGACGAGCTGCTGATCCGCGTGCGCGAGCACGACCGCCTCCCCGCCGGCTCGGGCGACGATGCCGGCGCCCCCGAGGACGGCGAGCTGCTCGCGTTGACTCACGTCACCCTCGGCGAGCCGATCACCGAGGTTCACCCCGGGCAGGTGTGGAGGGTCGGGCCGCACCACCTCGTCGTCGGCGACGTGATGGCCGACCACTCGACGTGGGCGCCGCTGCTGACCCCCGACGCCCTGTTCGTGCCCTACCCCGGCCCCTACGTGGCGCTCATCGAGACCGACCGGCCACTGGTCATGGTGCAGCCCGAGCGGTACATCGCCGGCCACCTGCTCGACAAGTACGCAGCGGTGAACGGCGCCGACTCGGTGGAGCTGCTGTGATCGCGACCGACGGCCGGTGGGACTCCGCCGATCGCCCCGCCTATGTCCTCGCCGGCGACGGGCGGCTCACGCGCACCGGCGATCCGCACAGCTTCGTGCTCATCGCCGTGAACGAGATGGTCACCCGCGGCGGGGACCTCAAGCCCAGGGCGCGCGAGGCGATGGACCGGCTACTCGCCGCCGGAGCCAGCGTGCTGATCGACTCGGGCGTGTTCTGGCTGACGAACGAGCACAAGCGCGCGCATGACATCACGATGGACGAGGCGCTCGGCCTCGCCCCGAGCGACATCGACGGCTTCGACTGGCTGTGGGAGTCCTACCAAGCGGTCCACGCGGAGTTCCGCGAGGTGGCGTGGGGCTTCATCGAGTTGGACCAGGGCGGGCGCGAGCACAAGCGGGCGACCAGGGCGAAGCTCGAGGCGCTCGGCATCAATCCGATGCCCGTCTATCACCCGCTGAACGACGGGTTCGACTACTTCGATGAGCTGGCCGGGTCCTATGACCGGCTCTGCTTCGGCAACATCGTGCAGGCGTCGGCCCCGACTCGGCTGCGGCTGCTTCACACCCTCGCCGAGCGTCACCGCGCCTACCCGGAGCTGTGGGTTCACGTGCTCGGCTTCACCCCGAACGCGTGGGTCAACGCGCTGTCGCTCGACTCGTGCGACTCGTCCACGTGGATGACCTCGGTGCGCTGGGGACCGCCGACCGAGTTCAGCATGGGCAAGACCGTGAAGGGCCTCGGCCGCGGCTACGTCTACCGGCTGTCGTCGGAGGAACACGGCGAGCGCGGGTCGGGGCAGGCCACCTACATGAGCGCGGTCATCGCCAGCATGGCCCAGCGGTCGTGGCGTCACTTCGAGGCCCGCAAGGCCGAGCTGCTCGGCTGGGAGCGTTACCCGGCGGTGGCCCCGTGATCGTGACCGACGGGCGATGGGACCCGACCGAGCGGCCCGCCTACTTCCTCGCCGGCAACGGCGACCCTATGCTGTCGGGCGACCCTCACACCTTCGTGCTGATCGCCGTCAACGAGATGGTGACCCGCGGCGGAGACCTCAAGCCGCAGGCCCGTGAAGCGATCGACCGGCTGCTCGCTCGAGGTACGCGCATCCTCATCGACTCCGGCGTGTTCTGGCTCACCAACGAGCACAAGCGCGCCCACGACATCACGATGGACGAGGCCCTCGGGCTGCCACCGACCGAGATCGACGGCTTCGACTGGTTGTGGGAGTCCTACCTGACCGTGCACGCGGAGTTCCGCGAGGTGGCCTGGGGCTTCATCGAGCTGGACCAGGGCGGCGCCGACGCGAAGCGGGCGACCCGCGCCAGGCTTCACGAGCTGGGCGTGAAGCCGATGCCCGTGTACCACCCGCTGAACGATGGGTTCGACTACTTCGATGAGCTGGCGGCCTCGCACGACCGGCTGTGCTTCGGCAACATCGTGCAGGCCTCCACGGGCGCGCGCCTTCGCCTGCTTCACACTCTGTCGGAGCGCCACCGCGCCTACCCCGAGCTGTGGGTCCACGTCCTCGGCTACACGCCGAACGCGTGGGTCAATGCCCTGTCGATCGACTCGTGCGACTCGAGCACGTGGCTCGGTGCGGTGCGGTGGGGACCCCCGAGTGAGTTCGCGATGGCGAAGCGCACGAAGAACCTCGGCCGCGGGTTCTGCAATCCGATGGGAGGCGACCGCCACGCCGACGGCGGCTACGCGCAGGCGACCTACATGAGCGCCGTCATCGCGAACATGATGCAGCGGTCGTGGCGCCACTTCGACGGGCGCAAGTCCGAGCTGCTGGGCCTGGACCGCTACCCGGCGGTGACGCCGTGAACGTGACCCGCCGCACCGCCGTCGTGCGCTTCACCGTGCCCGGCTTCCACCGCTGGCCCGAAGCTCCGATCGGTCGCGCCTACCTCGCCGACTCGCACCGCCACCTGTTCCACGTGCAGGTCGAGGTCGACGTGGCCCACGCCGACCGCGAGGTCGAGTTCCACGACCTGCTCGACGTGGCCCGCGCCGCCCTCCCGCCTGGCGACTTCGGGCGCGCCTCGTGCGAGCAGCTCGCCGAACGGATCGGCGCGAAAGTGACCGCAGCGTTCCAGCGCGACGCCGCGGTCGAGGTGTGGGAGGACGGCGAGGTCGGCGCTCGCATCACCTGTACCGAAGGGACCCAGCCATGAGCACCGCCCGCATCACGAAGGAGATCGAGTTCGACGCCGGCCATCGCGTCCCGTCGCACGGCTCGAAGTGCCGCAACCCTCACGGGCACCGCTACCGGGTGCGCGTCACCTGCCTCGGCGCCATCGTGGACGAACCCGGCTCGCCCGACGATGGGATGCTCGTGGACTTCGGGGACCTCAAGGCGCTGCTCACCGAGCACGTCCACGACCCCCTCGACCACTCGATGATCGTGTGGACCGGCGACGCCCCGCTGCTCGAGGCCCTCGCCGGCCACGGCTGGGCGCTGGTCGAGTTCCCCTACGTGCCCACCGCGGAGAACCTGGCCCGCTGGTGCTTCGAGCTGCTCGAGCCGCTCGTCGCCGCCCGGTTCCGCGACGGCCTCCGACTGGTCGAGGTCGCCGTGTGGGAGACCCCGACCTCGGTCGCCTACTACCCCGGGGAGGCGTCGTGAGTCGGCAGCTCGTCATCTCCGAAGTGTTCGGCCCCACCGTGCAGGGCGAAGGCCCGACCGCTGGGCGTCGCTGCGGCTTCGTGCGCCTCGGGCGATGCAACCTCGACTGCGCCTGGTGCGACACCCCCTACACGTGGGACTGGGAGGGCAAGACCGGCACCGTGTACGACCCCGCCGACCTGGCGCGCCTCACCCCCGACGAGGTGCTCGCCCAGCTCCGACCGATGCACGTCGAGCGCGTCGTCATCTCCGGCGGCGAGCCGCTGCTCCAGCGCACCGCCCTCACCGAGCTGGTCGAGCTGCTCCACGCCGAGGGCTGGGCCGTCGAGATCGAGACGAACGGCACCATGCCACCGCTGCCGGTGCCCGGGGTCGCCTACAACGTGTCGCCGAAGCTCAAGCACGCGCAGGTGTCGACCCGCGACCCGATCGACCTCGAGGCCCTCGCCGCGCTTCGCGATGTCGGGGCGTCCTACAAGTTCGTGGTCGGCGAGCACTCCGACCTCGAGGAAGTGGCAGCGATCGTGGAGGCCGCCGGCATCCCCGACTCTGCGGTGTGGGTGATGCCGCTCGGCACCACCTCCGACAACGTGCACCGCACCGCCGCTGTGCTCGCCGACGCCGTGGTGGCCCGAGGGTGGAACTTCACCGGCCGGCTCCACGTGACCCTATGGGGAGACGAACGTGGCCGATGACCGACTCCACCTGACCTGGGCCGACTGCGAAGCGGCAGCCGACGAAGTGGCCGCCTCCGTGGGCCACCTCGAGATCGCCGGCGTGTACGGCATCCCCCGCGGTGGCATCCCCGCCGCGCTGCTCATCGCCGCCCGCCTCGGCGTCCCCGTCGTCGGCACCCCCGACGACCCCGGCACCCTGGTGGTGGACGACCTGTTCGACTCCGGCGCCACCGCCCGCGAGTTCGGGAGCCGCCACGTCGCCGCCCTGTTCCGCAAGCCCCACTCGCCCCAGCTCGAGCTGTGGCACAGCGGCCCCACCCTCGACGGGTGGCTCGTGTTCCCCTGGGAGGACGACGACGAGCAGCACGGCCCCACCGACGCGGTGCGCCGCCTAATCCAGCACGTCGGCGAGGACCCCGACCGCGAGGGACTGCTCGACACCCCGAAGCGAGTCGTCAAGTCGTTCACCGAGCTAACCGCCGGCTACCGCCAGGACCCCGCCGCCATCCTCGCGACCACCTTCGCCGAGGACTGCGACCAGATGGTCGTCGTGGAGGGCATCGAGTTCACGTCGATGTGCGAGCACCACCTGCTCCCATTCCGCGGCACCGCCACCGTCGCCTACATCCCCGGCGAACGAGTCGTCGGCCTGTCGAAGATCGCCCGCCTCGTGGAGTGCTACGCCCGCCGCCTCCAGGTGCAGGAACGCCTCACACAACAGATCGCCGACGCCATGCGCGACCACCTACAGCCCGAAGGCGTCGGCGTCGTCATCCGCAGCCGACACCTATGCATGGGTGTCCGAGGCGTCCGCAAGCCCGACGCCACGATGGTCACCAGCGCCCTACACGGCCTGTTCTTCACCGACTCCATCACCCGCGCCGAGTTCATGGCCCTCGCCCACCGCTGAACCCACGCGCCTACGCTGGCCCCATGACCACCGACACCGACGACCGCCCGCAGCGCCGCAAGCTCAACGACGGCACCATCGACGCGTTCACCGAAGCCATCGGCGCCGGCCTCACCCTCGAGCGCACCTGCCACCACCTCGGGATCAACACGAGCACCTGGCGACGCTGGCGCCAAGCCGGCGACACCGACATCGATGAAGGCCGCGGCGACACCCTCGAGGCACGCCTATGCACGGCGGTCCATGACTCCAGGCTTAAGGCCGAGCGCAGGGCGGTGCTCGCCCTCGTCCGAGCGGCGGTCGGCGACGAGCAGGTCACGACCCGCACCACCACGTCGGAGCGGTGGCTGCGAGTGAAGAACAAGGCCGGCGAGTGGACGTACCAGCAGTTCACCGATCGCACCACCGTCGAGGAACGCCGCACGGTCCGCGACTGGCGGGCAGCCCTCGCATGGCTCGAGCGCACCCAGCCGTCGGACTACGCCCGTGTCACCCGCCAGTGGGTGAGCGGCCCCGAGGGCGACCCGGTCCAGCTCGAGCCGGTGGAGTCGCTGCGCGAGACCCTCGAGACGGAGCTGAACGAGCTGGCGGCACGCCTGGCGGAGAACGACCCGGCGGAGGGTCTGGCGATCCCCAGCGCCGAGGGTGCAGACTGAGGTCGACCGAGACCCTGGAGGGGCGATGCTGAACCGTGAACGCCGGCGCCCGAGCTGGCACTACAACGAGCCGAGGGCGCTGCGACGCCGGGCGTGGTGGGCGCTGGGCTACGACCCGCTCACGATGCGGCAGCGGCTCCACCAAGTTCGCGCCGAGTCGGACTGGTGGAAGTGCCGGGCGCTCGACTGCGAGGCGACCCTGCTGGAGCTGGGCGACGTTCACGCAGCGCGCGAAGCGGTGCCAGGATTCACGGGCGGAGACCCCGCCACGCTCACCGAGCGCGCGAACGACCTCGAGGTCCCACGATGACGACCCACCCCGAAGGCTCCGCCCTGTGGACCGGCGCGATGCCCCGCACCGGCCACGTGCTCGCCGGCCTGCTCGACTGCGGCCACGTCGCCGCCTACCTCCACAGCGAGGTGAGCACCCCCGAGGCGCCGCTGGTGACCACGACGACGCCGTTCGGGGCGGTGGCCCGCTGGGAGGCGATGACCCCCGACGAGTGGCGTACCGCCCAGGACGCCATGCTCGCCGCCTCCACGCTGCTCGAGATGGAGCGGGTCCCCCACCCCGGCGGCGGGATGATCGACGCCGGCCGCATCGTCCACGACCGCTGCGACCACCTCGAGGCGTCGACGCCACCGGCCGCGCCGGCAGTCGAGCCGCGCACCCTCGCCGACATCGCCGCCGAGCAGCTCGTGGACCCCGATGCCTAGACACCTCACCACCGCCGAGCGCCTCGAGGACGCCGTTACCGAGGCCGACCTCCAGGCCCAGGTGCTCGAGCTGGCCGCGCTGCGCGGCTGGCGCGTGTTCCACGACCACGACTCTCGCCGCAACAACGCCGGCTTCCCCGACCTCGTGCTTGTGCGCCGCTCCCGCCTCGTGTTCGCTGAACTCAAGACCCGCACCGGCAGGGTGCGCCCAGCCCAGCAGGAGTGGCTCGCCGCCCTCGAGGCGGTGGCCGATGAGGCGAGGGGACACGTCACGGTCCACCTGTGGCGACCCGGCGACTGGCCCGACATCGAGCGGGTCCTCCGGTGAGGGTCCCCCCCGGGGCGCGCTCCATCACCGCCCGCGACCTCGCCGCCCTCGAGGCGCTCATGGCCGGCGCCCGCAACGTGCGCGCTGTCGCCGACACCGCCGACCTCCCCGTCACCACCTGCTACACGGCGCTCACCCGACTGCGCGTGCTCGGCCTCGCAGCGTGGGAGGACGGCAAGGCCGGCACCCTGCGCCCCCTCGTGCGGCCCGTCACCCGATGACCCTCGGCGACGAGGTGCTGCGCGAGCTGCGCCGGGCCTGGCCCGCCGGCCTCGACCCCGGAGCCATCGCCACCATCGGTGCCGGTCATCCGCCCGCCGCCGCCGAGGAAGCCCTGCGCGGCATCGTCGCCGCCGGCGCAGCGAGGCTCGCCACCTCGAGCGGTACGGTCCGAGTCGTGCTGACCGGACCCGAAGCCGAAGCGATGCAACGCCGCCGCAGCTTCGCCGTCCTCGAGGGCGGTCGGTCGTGAGCTACTCCCCACGCGACCAGCTGGCCCGCGCCACCCCCGAGCAGCGTTCCGCCATCGTCCGCACGAAGACGCAGCAGCAGCTCGCCGACCTCATCGACGGCACCTGGGAGGTGAGCGCCCGCCCCGAGCAGCTCCCACCGTGGGGCGACGACTGGCGGTGGCTGATGTGGCAGACCGGCCGAGGATGGGGCAAGACCCTCGCCGCGTCGGAGGCCACCGTCGAGCGCATTAAGTGGATAGCAGCCCAGGGCATCACGACCCCGAGGTGGGCGCTCGTGTCGCGCCGGCTCAAAGATGTGCGCCGCACGATGGTCGAGGGCGAGACCGGGCTGCGCCAGGTCGTGCCGCCGTCGCTGCTCATCGGCGGCTCGTGGGAGCGGTCGTGGTCCCGCGGTGAGGTGCTGCTCCGCCTCGCGAACGGCGCGGAGATTCAGGGCTACTCGAGCGAGTCGCCTGGCGACCTGCGCGGCCCGGCGCACCACGGCGCGTGGGTCGATGAGCTGGCGATCCTCGCCGACGCAAAAGAGGGCGACGCCCAGGACACGACGTTCTTTAACCTCGACGCCGGCCTCCGCCTCGACCCCGACCCCCGCGGCATCATCACGACCACGCCCCGCAACGTGCGGCTCGTGCGCGAGCTGGTGAAGCGCAGCGACGTGGTGGTGATCCGCGGGCACACCGACGAGAACCTCGCCAACCTCGCGCAGCGGTGGCACGACTTCATCGGTCGCTACCGCGGCACCCGCCTCGGTCGACAAGAGCTGGCCGGTGAGCTGCTCGATGACGTGGGCGTGATGTTCAGCCGCGTCGACCTCATGGACGAGGAACGGCTGCTCGACGCTCCACCGACCGGCGCGCAGCTCCGCCGCGCTCGAGCGTGGGACCTCGCGAGTACCCAGCCCGGCGACACGAACCCCGACCCCGACTGGTCGGTCGGCGTGAAGATGAGCCTCGACCCCGGCCCGCGGGTCTGGACGATCGAGCACGTGGTGCGCGCCCGGCTCCGCCCCGGCGAGCGCGACGACCTGATCCGTGCGACCGCCGTCGGCGACGGGCTGCGCTTCGTGCACGTCGAGCGCATCGGCGCGTGGGGCGCGGACCTCATGGCGTCGCTCGGTCGGCACCTCGACGGCGTGGCCCGCGTGAAGGGCCTCGCGCCGAACGGCACGAAGGCCGAGCGCGCCGACCCCCTCGCCGCCGCCGCGGAGCAGGGCCGCCTCCGCATCGTGCGCGGCCCGTGGCTCGACGCCCTCGTGGACGAGTTCGAGGAGTTCCCCGACGGAGCGCATGATGACATCGTGGACGCCGCCGCTCACGCCATGCGCGCCATCGGTGAGCGACTCGAGCTGGGCGACCCGTCGGCGGGGCAGGCGAAGGGCCGCACGGTGTCGCAGCCCCGCGGGATCGCCCGCACGGGCGCCCGCATCACCTCCGCCCGCTAGGTAGTTGTGCTGCTAGGTGCCTAGCGGGATACTGGGCACATGACCAACACCAGCCAGCCCACCCGCCCCGACCGCGACACCGAGCGCGGCACCGCCGTCGTCACCACCGAGGCGCTCCGATTCCTCGCCCCCGACTTCCCCGGCTACGGCGCCGAGAACTACGGCGACTTCATCCTCGAGCTGGCCCCCGGCCTCGCTGGGCAGATCACCTACGTCGAGTCTCACGGGAACGCCCCGCACACCCGGTTCACCATCACGACCCCCGACGGCTACCGCACCAGCGGTGTTCGCCCCTCCGCCCTCGCCCTCGAGCTTTGACCGCCACCGACCAGCAGGAGCACCCCATGACCCCGACCACCATCGCCCGCACCATCACCGTCGAGCTGACCCCCGACGAGGCCCTGTTCCTCGCCCGGGTGCTGAACGAGCAGGCCGACGCCCTCTACTTCACCGACGAGGGCGACGACGACCTCGCCGCCCAGCAGGTCGACCAGCTCACCGCGCGGGTCCTCGAGGCGAAGCACAAGGCAGCCCGGTGAGCGCCTCGACTCCGACCCGCTGGACCTGCGGCCCCCTCGAGGTCGAGGGCACCACCTCCGCCACCGCTCCCGACGGTGCACGCATCGGGCGCTGCCAGGAGTGCCGCAGCCCGCTGGCGTGGAGCGCCGCAGCTTCTACCCGCTGGCGCCAGGCCCGATGCCCGAGCTGCCACGGCAGCATCGCCCGCACCACCCGCCTGGCCGCTGGCCCGTGGATGGTGCTCGACGCCCCCACGATCGACGCCCTCGTGGCGAACCTCGAGGCGAAGCGCACCGCAGCGCGATGAACGTCCCCGCGGTAGTTGTCCCGCTAGGTGCCTAGCGGGATAGTGAAGCCATGAGCAACGCCACCACCAGCCACCAGGAGCACGCCATGACCACGACCATCACCCGCACCCGCAGCTCGTTCAGCGGCTCGACCGCCCCGAAGCTGCTGCCCGTCGCCCGCCTCGGCAGCGACGGCCCCGGCGACTGGTGGGCATGGGACGAGCACGGCGAGCCGACCGTCTGCACCCTCCCCCACCTGGCGCAGCTCCCCGAGCGCATCGCCCGCCACTTCCGCGGCGACGAGACCGCCCTCGCCGCCTGGCGCAGCGGCTCGACCGTCACAGCGTTCGACAACGGCGACACCGAGGTCGCACGATGAGCGCCCGGACGGTGCGTGTCGAGCCGATGAAGTACCACGGCCCCGGATGGAACTGCGTCCACGACGGAATCGAGCACAAGGTCTGGGGACCGAACGAGAAGCGCGGCGAGTGGGCGGCCCACCGATGCCGGGCAGAGGACGGCGACCCCCTCGCTCACGAGTCGGGCGCCTCGGCAGTAGAGGCGATGGCCGCTGCTGGCTTCCCGAGCAACGTGGCAGCGGCCATCGAGTTTCTCTGCCCGGATGGCCTCGGCGCCGAGATGGACTGCGCCTCGTGCGGATCGAAGGACGGGATCTACTCCGAGGATGGCTGGTGGACCTGCAACGAGTGCGGCGACGAGGTGGCACGATGAGCGCCTCGGCGAGCTTCCGCCACCTGCCCACCGGCAGCACCGGCCGAGTCCACGGTGCCCCCGGTCCGGCCCCCGACTCCCTCGAGCGGCGCGCCCCGGTGCGCGTCACCTGGGACGACCAGTTCTCCACGGTCGGCTCGTTCACCCCGGCCGAGTTCCGAGCCGAGTGCGAGCGGACCGATGACGAGCGCGTGCGCGACTCGACCCGCATGGTCGGCGCCTCGTGCTTCGGCTGCGCCAAGCCCGGCACGAAGAGCCGCCCGGTGGCCCAGCGCGACCTCGGCTCTCCGGTGAAGTGGCACGCGAGCTGCTACCGCGCGACCCCGGAGGCCGAGCGGTAGCCGCGAGGGTGCTACCTGCCTAGCGGTGGACGTGATACGTTCGCCGACACTGACCGAGACAACGACCAGGAGCGACACCGTGAGAATCAAGACCAGAACAGCGAGCAGCCACCCCGAGGCCGCCGGCATCGTGGAGGTCTGGCACCAGCAACACGACCACGCTGCTGAGGTACAGATCGGGGAGTGGGCGCGCACCCACAACCCAGACGTGGCCCTCGGAGCCGAGCTGCTGGCCGAGGCTTGTGACGCGCTGGGCCTCGGTGGGCAGCAGCTCATGCTGACGATGCTCCGCACGATGGACCGCGACGACCGCGAGTGGCTGGCCCGCGCCGTGCTCGAGGTGGCCGAGCTGGCCTGGCAGTCCGCGGCCATCGTGGACGCCCTGCCCGACACCGAGGCGGCCGAGTGAGGACGTGGGCCGAGTTCGAGGACGCCGCGCTGTGGTTCAGCCTCGGCGCCATCGCCCGCCCGTTCTGTCGCATGATGCTGGAGCAGCACCGCGAGGACGTGGCGCGACGCCGCGCCGAAGCGCCGGCCCTCATGCTGCGCACCCTCGCCGAGCGGCCCCCCGCCACGCGCCACCCGCGGCTCCCGCCGGTCGAGCACCCGCACCCGTCCCGCGGGCTTGTGCTCCCGCCGCGCTACCTGGACGACCAGCCATGAGGTTCCCCGAGGACGAGCAGACCGCTGCCGATGTGCAGCTCATCCTGACCGCAATCCGCGACGGAGGCTCCGACCTCGTGGCGGTGCGCGACCGCACCATCGCTGTCATCGCCCTCGACCCGGTGCGCTCGGTCAAGGTGCTGGCGTGGCTCGCCGGCTTCGCCGTCGCCGCGCTCGACCGCCTCGAGGCCGACGAGTGATGCCGGCCCCAGGCCCCTCGGGGCACCCGGCGGAGTGCTCCACTCACCCCGGCACCGAAGCCATGTACGTCACCGCGCACCCGCTGCCAGCCGACCCGCTGTGCCCGCATTGCGCTGCGGTCGAAGCGAGCCGCGGCGCCCTGGTGCTCCCACTCGCCGCCCGCGCCCGCCACTAACTCCCCGGTCTGACCCTCCCGACACGCTCGAGGCCCCAGCGGTAGGGTGCCGGCATGACCGTGCCCAACCTGTCGATGAACACCGCGAACGTGACCGCCCCGACAGGTAGCTGGGACCGGCACCGCCTCATCGTCCGCGACGGCACCCTCGTCGTGCGTGACCGGCGGGCACGCGAGGTGCTCACCGCGTCGGTCGAGTCGTGGGAGCGCGGACTGAACGGCCTCGTCACGCTCCAGACCGACGCCGGCGAGGTCGTCGCGAAGCGCGGCGGCTGCGGCTGCGGCGGCAGGTGACTCACCAGGCCTGCTCGGGCTGCCGCTACGCCGGGCGCCGTCCCGACTCCCCGCGGCTCGTCTGCCGCCGCTACCCTCCGACGCCGATAGTCGCAGCCGACGGCACGATGGTCGCAGCGGTCGCGCTGGTGGAGTCTGCCGGCTGGTGCGGCGAGTGGCAGCCCCACGGCGAACCCCCGGCGAGCGTGCCCGACAACAGCGTCGCCGCCCGGGTCCTGCCCTGGCGCCGCTGACGTGCCGCGCAGCCGCGGCGGAGCATGACTACCATGCCAACGTGCTCACCCTCGCCACCGACGGCCTAGCGGCCTACCGTCTGGCGAGGCTCACCATCGAGGACACGCTGCTCGACAACCCCCGCGAGGGGCTGCTCGAGTGGCTCGAGGACCAGGGCCTTCGAGGCCGCAAGATCGCCGAAGGGCTGCGATGTTGGTGGTGCGTAGGGGTATGGGCCGCAGCTGCGATGGTGCTGTTGCGCCGCGCCTCCCCCTCGCTGGGCGGCGCCGTGGTTGACGCGCTCGCCGCCGCCACCCTCGTGGGCTTCGCCGCCGAGTGGCAGGAGGCCCGCGCGTGAGCGACCCGAGTCCGATGGAGTCGAACATGGTGCGCCAGCTCGAGGGGCGTGAGCAGGCGATCGTCGCTGCCGCGGCGCTGCGCTCCGCCGCCCGCCGCTCCGCCGCCAACTCCGGCGCCCAGGCCGTCCGCGCATCCGCGCAGCGCATCGACACCTCCGACCCCTCTGCGAGCCGCGTCGCCGAGCGCCGCCGCTCGAAAAGCGCGTGGCAGGCCGACGCCTGGGACTACTACGACAACGTGCCCGAGATGGGTTTCGGCGGCCGATTCTTCGGCAACAATCTGGCGAAGCTGCGGCTCTTCGCCGGCTACATCGAGACCCCCGGGCAGCCCCCGGTGCCGGTCGACGCGATCGACCCCGACGGCAACCCGTACCTGTCCGAAGCCACGCAGCTCGCCGCCGCCGCGGCCCTCGCCCGCATCGAGTCGCAGCAAGGTGGCCACGCCGAGCTGCTCCGCGACTACGGGATCAACCAGTGGGTCGCCGGCGAGTGCACCCTGCTCGCCCTCCCCGACGAGAACTCCCCGACCGGCGAGGCGTGGAACATCTACTCGTCCGACGAGCTGACGAGCAAGGGCGGCCGATGGTACGTGCGGACCGAGCCGGGGCAGACCGACGCCGACGCCACCGTGGTGCCCGCCGACGCCCCCATGTATCGGCTGTGGATTCAGCACCCGCGCTGGTCCGCGCTGCCCGACTCCCCGTCGCGCCGCGTCCTCGAGGTGTGCGACGAGCTAATGCTGCTCACCCGCGCCATCCGCGCCGGCGCCACCTCGCGCATCCCCCGCGGCGTGTTCATCGTCCCCGAGGGCGCGCTTAAGGGTCCCGCCGACGTGACCACCGAAGCCGAGGGCGACGGCGAGGCCCTGGCCGACCCGACGGTGCAGGCCCTCGTGGACCACTTCGTGACCGGCATCTCCGAGCCGGGCAGCGCGTCGGCGATCGCCCCCTATGTGCTGGCCGTCCCCGACGAGCTGGTCGACAAGGTGCAATACATCCAGGTCGGCTCGGTGTTCTCCGCGGACGAGGCCCGCACCCGTGACGAGCTGATCCGCCGCCTCGCGAACGGCGTGGACCTGCCGCCCGAGATTCTGCTCGGCCTCGCCGACGTGAACCACTGGACCGCGTGGCAGATCGATGAGCAGACCTTTAAGTCCTACCTCGAGCCGTACGCGCAGAACTTCGTGCTGTCGCTCACCTGGGCGTACTACCGCCCGGCGCTCAAGGCCGCAGGCGTCACCGAGCCGGAGCGGTTCGTCATCTGGTACGACGAGACCGAGCTGGTCGGGCACGGCGATATGGGCGTCGCCGCGGACACCGGCGCAGCTGCCGGCTACATCGGCGAGTCGGCGTGGCGCCGCTACCGCGGCTTCGCCGAGGCCGACGCCCCCAGCCCCGAGGAAGACGAGCGACGCCTGGCACTCCAGCGCGGAGCCATCGACTCCACCACCACGAACGCTCTGCTCGAGGCCCTCGGCATCCTCACCGCCACCGGCCTCGCCGCCACCCCGCCCACCTCGAGCGAGCCGGCGCTCCCCGCTGCGAGCGTGGAGGTCACCGGCACCGAGTCGGTGCCCGGGCCGCCGCCGCTCCCCGACGTGACCGAAGCGCCGCCGGCGACGATCGCCGCGGCGTTCGCCCCCACCTCGAGGTCCATCGCGCTCGACACCCTGGCCCGCCGCCTCGGGCAGATCGACCAGGCGCTCCGGGCGCGCCTCACCGCCGCAGCTGACGCGTCGATGCGACGCGCCCTCGAGCGTGCCGGCGCCCGCCTCCGATCGAAGGCCCTGCGCGCCTCGGTCGCTCACCGCGACACGATCGACGGCGTGCCGAACGAGCTGGTCGCCGCTCATCTCGGCGAGGCCATCGTCGCCGCGCTCGGCGAGGACACCGACACGCTGCTGCGCGACTCGTTCGCCGAGCTGCGCCCCCGGTTCGACCAGTGGACCGAACGCGCGCAACAGCAGTCGATCGCCGAGATGCGCCGAGCCGGCGTGGAGCTGGACGACGGCGACCTCGCCCAGCTCGAGCAGGCCCAGCGCGACGACCGCGAGGCTGCGTGGGCGCTGCTGCTGGCTGCGCTGGTGCGCCAGGCGAACACCGCGCTGTTCGCCCCGGAGCTGGCGGCCCCCGCGGTCGGCGAGTTCGACGGCACCGTGCTCGTGCGGCCCTCGGTGATCCGCGAGACCCTCACCCGCGCCGGTGGAGCCATCGGCACCCCCGGGGAGGGTGGCACCGTGCTCGTGGGCACCTCGGAATCCCCGGCCGGCGCCATCGCTACCGGGAGCCGCATCGCCGACACGCTCGCCACCGTACAGATTCGTGTCGGCGGCTACCGCTGGCTGTACGGCGACCCCGGGAGTCGCACGACGAACTTCGTGCCGCACGAAGACCTCGACGGCGTCGAGTTCCAGTCGTTCACCGACCCGGTGCTGGCGAACGACGAGGAATGGCCCGACGCGGCCTACTACCGCCCCGGCGACCACTCCGGCTGTCAGTGCGACTTCGAGCCGCTGCTCACCGAGGGCACCACCGACGACGGCGAGGGCACTACCCTCACCACCCTGGAGGTCTGAACCCATGCCACGCCGATTCCGCCGCCGCTTCAGCTACGACACGCCGACCGATGGCACCCCCGACATCGCGCCGGCCTCGGTGGACCTCACCGCGGCGGAGCAGGGCGCGTCGGCGTACTGCGGGCGCTGCGTCTACTTTGTGCACCCGACCGAGCTGGGCGACGAAGGCGCGTGCAATATCGTGGAGGGCGGCATCATGCCCGAGCAGGTCTGCGCGCTGTTCACCGCTCACCCCGAGGCGACCGAGCTGCCCGAGCCGCCACCGATCCCCGAACCCGCAGCCGCCCCGGCCCCCGAGGCCGAGGTCGTGGAGGTCGAGGTCGAGGCGTCCGGTGCGCTGACCGCCGATGGCGGCTACCTGCTGGGCGAGCCGCTGGACCTGCTGCCCCTCGAGGGCGAGCTGGTGCCCATGAGCCGCGTCGCCGTCCTCATCCACGAAGGCGAAGAGTCCAGCGACGGCCGCTACATCGAGCCGGGCGCGCTGGACTGGCGCGACCTGCCGCTCACCATGACGATCAACCACGACCCCGACCAGCGCCCCGCAGTCATCACGCACATCGGGCGCGCCGCGGACCTGGCCCCGCTCGAGGCGCTCGCCGCGCTCGGCGAGGTCACCCCCGAGGCGTTCACCGAGGCGACCGGCGACACCGGCGACTACATCGCCGCCCGCATCGAGTTCGACTCCGAGTGGCTGGGCATGGACACCGCCCGCGAGGTCGAGGTCGGCCTCCTGCGCGGCGTGTCGGTCGAGATCGGCAACGAGGACGCCGACTACCTCGAGACGGTCGACGGCGAGGTCGTCTATGTGGTGCGCTCCGGGCGCATCGGCGCCGCGTCGCTCACCCCGTTCCAGGCCATCGAGTCGGCCCGCGTGCTGGTGCCGCTCACCGATCACGACGAAGACGAGATGCCCGTCGAGGACATCACCGAGGTGCTCGCCTCCGCGCAGCTCGCCTCGCCGCCCGCCGCGTGGTTCGCCGACCCGGGCCTCGACGGCCCGACGCCCATCACCGTCGACGCCGACGGGCACGTGTACGGCCACCTCGCGCTGTGGGGGACCTGTCACATCGGTCGCCCCGGCGTCTGCCTCGAGCCTCCGCGCAGCTCGACCGGGTACAGCTACTTCCTCAAGCCCGGCGCGGTGCTGTGCGACGACGGCACCGCCGCGGCGACGGGCCGCCTCACCCTCGGCACCGGCCATGCGCCGACGGGCCGCGGCGTCACCGCCCAGGCCGCCGCCGACCACTACGACCACACCGGCTCCGTCGTCGCCGACGTGGCGGCCGGCGAGGACGAGCACGGCATCTGGTTGGCCGGCCGGCTCCGCCCCGACGCCGACGAGCTGCGAGTCCAGCAGCTCCGCGCCGCTGATCTGTCGGGCGACTGGCGCCCGGTGCCCGAGGGCCTCGAGCTGGTCGCCGCCCTCGCGGTGAACGTGCCCGGCTTCCCCGTGCGACCCGCGCAGGCGGTCGTCGCCTCCGGCGCCCAGGTCGCCCTGTTCGCCGGCACCCACCTGCGGAGCGCCTCGAGCGACTGCGGCTGCGACGCCGGCCACGACGAGCTGCGAGCCGAGGTGCGACGCCTCGCTGCGATCGTGGACACCCTCGGGCTGGCGGCCTCGGCGGTCGACGTGGTGGCGGAGCGCATCGCCCGCCCGTAGGTAGTTGTCCCGCTAGGCACCTAGCGGGATAGTGGGTCCATGACCAAGACCAGCACGACCCACTCCATCACTACCGGCCACGAGGGCGCAGCCAAGACGTTCCACGTCTACGCCGGCATGACCTACCCGACCCGCCGCATGGCCGAGGCCGCCCGCGCCGAGGCGCTCGCCACCAGCTCGACTCGCATCATCATCGTGGAGAACGGCTACGGCGACCTCGCCGTGAACGACACCGAGGGCAACCGGCTCGCCTGCTTCGACACCGAGGCCGAGGTCGAGCGGTTCACCCGCGGCGACTGGATCGGTCGGGTCGCCCCCTCCGACAAGACCTGGCGCCGGTGGACCTACATCGAGGCGAACGGCGTCGGCGGCGAGTGGTTCCGCACCGAGGCCGAGGCGATCGCCGCGCTGCTCGAGGCGGTGGAGGCGTGAGCGCCCCGCAGTCCTGGGCCGGCCCGTGTGCCTACGACGCCGCGGCCACCGCCCGCGAGTCCGCCACCTACGGCGTGAGCCGCGAGGCGCGCCGCACCTACCTCGAGGTGCTCGAGGACGTGGGCGACTCGCAGCTCGCCGCCGACGCCGCGGACCTCATGGACGAGGCCGTGCTCGAGCTGGAGGGCTGGGCGTGAGCGCCCGCGAGGTGCCCGACGGCTACTCGCCCGAGCGCCCGGAGTGCGACGGCGACGGCAACCTGCCGCCGCGCCGCTGCTGCCGCGACCGGGCCTGCCCGTGCGACGTGGAGCCGGGCGAGTGCCCCGGCTGCTCCGAGTGCTCGCGCTGCCCCGATTGCGAGGGCACCGGCGAGAACGAGGACCCGTACTGCGGCGAACCGAACTGCGAGTGTCGCACCGCGGACCAGACCTGCTCGACGTGCGACGGCCACGGATGGCTCGAGCGATGAGCGCCGCGGCGTGACGCTGCTCCAGCTCGCCGGCTGGCTGCTCGACCGCCCCGCGGTGCTGCTCCCGCTGCTCGTCCTCGGTGGCCCTGCGGCGCTGTGCTGCGCCGCGTGGTTCTGGCCGCCCGACTGACCCTCGGCGGCACCCATCCCCCACTCGCCCGTGCGATGCGTTAGCATCGATGGCGAAACAGCAGCGCGAGCCTCGGACCGCATAGCGGCCGGGCCGCCAGTCATCCCGCATAGCGGGGTGCTCGGTGCTCCCGCGGCGACGTAACCGAAGCGGCCCCACCCGTGGGGCCTCCACAGGTCGCATCGACCCCGAACCACCCGGAGCATCCCATCATGTTCGAGCACCTCCTGACCCTGATCGCCGCGGCCCTCGCCGCCGGCATCCTCGAGGATGACGCCGCGGCGTCCCTCACCTCCACCGTCGAGGCCCTCGGCTCCGACGAGACCCGCGGCACCATCTCCGCCGACGCGCTCACCGCCGCCGACGAGCAGTTGACCGCCCTGTTCGCCCAGGTTCGCTCCGGCGACATCGAGGGCATCGCAGCCGACGACCTCGAGACCATCCGCGAGACCGGCGACGCCATCCTGGCGCTGCGTGCCGAGAACGTGGTGCGTGCCGAGCAGGCCGAGGCCCGTTCCGCCGAGCTGGCCGAGATCGAAGCCCGCCTCGCCCCCGCCCCCGAGGTGGAGGCCGAGGCACCCGCCGAGGCTGTCGCCGAGGTCGTGGCCGAGGCCGAGGCCGTCGCAGCCGAGGCAGCGCAGGAGCCGGTCGCCGCAGCGGCGCCCGCAGCCGCGCCGTCGCTGGCCGTCCTCGCCGCTTCGCAGCCTCGAGGCTCGCAGCCCGCGTCCGACGCCCGCAGCGGCCTGGAGATCATCGGCCCGAACGGGCAGGTCCTCACCAGCCTTCACGAGCTGGCCGCCGCCACCGCCGATGCGTTCACGAACGCCCGCGGTGCCCACACGACCCACGCCGCGGGTGAGCGCCTGGGCCGCCTGCGGTTCCGCCACCCCGAGTCCCGCACCCTGCGGGGCGAGCGTGCCGACGCCGACAAGCTCGAGGCCGTCCTCGCCGACGCGACCGACCCGTCCCGCTGGGACGAGGCAGTCGTGGCGTCGGGCGGTTTCTGCTCCCCCGCCGAGGTCGACTACCGGGTGCCGACCGTCAGCGAGGCCGACCGCCCCGTGATGGCCGGCCTCCCGAGCTTCGCCCTCCCGCGTGGCTCGGTGCAGGTGGCGACCCCGCCGTCGCTGGCCGACATCACCGTGAACGACGGCAGCGACGACCCGCTCGCCGCCGTGTCGGTCTGGTGCAATGCCACCGACGTGGACCCCGGCCTCGACACGAAGGGCGTCCAGACCATCGACTGCTCGGCGTTCCAGACCTTCGAGGCGTGCGCCCTCGTGAAGCGGCTCCAGTGGGGCAACTTCGGGGCGATGGCCGCACCCGAGAACGTCGAGGCGTGGATGACCCTCGTCATGGCCGCCCACGCGCGGCTCGGCGAGTCCCGCCTGCTGGACCAGATCAAGGCGGCCTCGGTGGCACGCACCAGCGCAGCGATCTTCGGAGCTTCCCGCGACATCGCCGAGGCGGTGGCCCGGTCGGCCGAGCAGGTCCGCTCGCTGAACCGGATGCGCAGCGACGCACGGTTCCGGGTGCTGCTCCCCGAGTGGGTCATCACGATGGGCAGCGTCGACCTCCTGCGCGGCCTCCAGAGTGACCCGTCGTTCCTCACCGACGCCGAGCGCATCTTCCGTGAGGCGCTCGCCAACGCCGGCGTGAACGTGACGCTCTACAAGGACACCCCGAGCACGGGCACCTCGCAGGTGCTTGGCCTCGGTGCCGGGCCTGCGCTCGACCCGTGGCCGGCAGAGGTCCAGTGGGGCCTGTTCCCCGAGGGTCGGTTCAGCTTCGGCAACATGGAGACCCTCGACCTGGGCGTCTACCGCTCGCCCGAGCTGAACGACACGAACGACGTGCAGAACTTCGCCGAGACGTTCGAGGTCGTTCTGGACCACGGCCAGGGTTCGGCCCTGTGGGTCACCTCCACGGTCTGCGCCGACGGCAGCTCGGCGGCCGGCACTGAGCCGGTCGTCTGCGCCTGACCCGCAGCACCACCCAGTAGCCACAGCCAGCAGAGTCACAACGCGAAGGGGTAATCATGGCAGGAGCGTTCCAGCCCATCGGAGCACCACCGGCTTCCCCGCCGCGTACTGGCCTGCTGGCTGTGGTAGGTGGGGAGGCCGGCGAGCCTTCCCTCGACGCGAACTGGCAGGGTGGCATCGCCCTCGAGCCGGAGCGGTGTCTGCCCGGGCCGAACCCGGCGTGGGGCGACTGCCCCGAGCCGGGCGGCACCGACCCTCGTGTCGACCCGGGCACGAAGCTCATCGGCGACAACGAGGCCACCGTCGAGTACCGGCCGTGGACCGCATGGGTCGGCGACAAGTGCTCGACCCTCGGGCGCATGGGACGCGACCCCGTGGCGCGCGCCCGCCGGCTCTACCAGGCCAGCGAGTCGCGCATCATGGAGTCGGAGCTGTGGCTGGGCACCGAGGCGCAGCTCCGGGCCTACCCGAACAACTACCTAGCTAACTCGCTCGCCCCGAACTTCGAGGACCTCACCCCGGGCGGCTCTTCGCCGGGCGTGTACGGCCTCTCGGCCTTGCAGGAGGCCATCGCCGCCGGGCAGACCGGGCGCGGCATGATCCACGCGACGTGGCCGACCGTGAACTTCTGGTTCGCTGCGTCGGCGCTGCGCCGCGAGGGCGGGCTGATCCTCGACGTGTTCGACAACATCGTCGTCGCCGGCACCGGCTACGACGGCAGCTCGCCGTGCGCCCAGCAGATCGACTCGATTGCAGTCGACGCCACCGGCGGCACCTTCACGCTCACCATCGACGGCACCCCGGTCGGTGGTGCCATCGCCTTCGACGTTCCAGCTGCCACCCTCGAGGCGGCTGTCGCCGCGGAGGTCCCCGGCTCCACGGTCACCGGCGGCCCGGGCGATGCGGGCGGCAACACGCCCTACCTCATCACCTACGGCGACTGCGCAGCTCACACGACCGTCACCGACCCGACGAACCTCACCGGCGGCGCCTCGACCGCCGATGTCACCACGACGCAGGCGGGTGGCCCCGGCACCATCGACCCGACCGGCGAGACCGCCTGGGCCTACGCCACGGGCATCGTTCAGACGAAGCGCGACACCTCCCTCAAGGTCGTGCCCGACAAGCTCGCCGAGGCGGTGCGCCTCGACACGAACGACGAGGAATGGCGCGTCGAGCGCATCGTCGCCGCATGGTGGGACAACTGCGTGCAGGCCGCGGCGAACGTGAACCTCTGCTCGAGCTGCTGCGAACCGGCCCCATGACCCCGGTTGTCGACACGCCAGCGTCGTGCGTCCCGGTGAACTGCCCCCCGGCTCTGTTCGCCGACGGCGGCTTCCCCGCTGGCAGCCTCCCGCCGATCGTCGCGACGGATGTGGTCGGGCCTGGCCCAGATTGGCCGATGCCCTGCGGCGGGTTCATGGTCCCCTACGGCCCGCAGGCTGACCTGCTGGTCACCAACACGACCGACTGCTCGTTCGCCCTCGGCGGAATGGTCACCGGCACGCCGTACATCTACACCCTCGACGCTGGCACTCGCGTGCAGGTGGGGTGGGCGCTCGCCATCACAGGCATCAACCTGCCGCCCGCTCCCGTCACCGACATCCCGTCCACCTTCGGGCACGCCGGAGCGAACGAGGTGAACCGCACCGCTGCGCCGTTCTGCGGCGACAATCTCGGCAGCATCGTCACCATCCCGCCCGGCTTGTTCGCCCTCGCCCCCGGCGACTTCGTGTGGGTCTCGATCATCACCCTGCTCTACATCGCCGGCTCCGGCGCGGGAACCGTCGTCACGCCCATCGTCGGGGTCGGCCCGACCATCGCGATCCGAGGCGAGCGGCTGTGAACATCAACCTCAACAACCCGGACCCGCCACCGAGCGGCGCTGTGACCGCGACCCGCGACTACTGGAAGGTCGGCGACGGCCTCCCCGACTCTGGCGGCCAGGTCGGCTACACCCTCGACTGGCTCGACGCCGTCGGCGCGCAGATCGGATGCCGCAAGGTCGATGTGGTCGGGTCCGTGCCGATCACCGAAGCCGAGTACGACCTGCTCATCGCGGGGTGGTCGTAATGGAATCTGGTGCGCCATGAGTCCCGCCATCACCACCCCCGCCGATTGTGCCCTGCCACCCGCGGAGCTGTACGGCTCGATCGCTGGCGAGTCGGTCGCGTTCGTGTTCGAGGTCGGGCCGGTCGACCCGATCGGCGCCCCCGGCCCGCGCATCGACATCACGCCGGTCTCGTCGCTCGTCGTCACGAACACGAAGGCCGTCACGATGCGCCTGCTGGTCGCCTTCGGCCTGCGGATGCTCCCGTTCTGCGAGGGCGACTGCCAGCCCGACCTCAAGCACGAGGTCGACGTGGACGGCGCCGGCTTCCTCGCAGCGAACCAGCTGCTGCCCGGCATGAGCGG
>Ga0307380_10001926_pt1 | contig 29831 bp, 23 predicted proteins | sample UN3MG_FD_202239 | JGI IMG/M metagenome (GOLD analysis project Ga0307380, IMG submission 202239) | Soil microbial communities from Risofladan, Vaasa, Finland - UN-3 | ecosystem: Environmental > Terrestrial > Soil > Coastal area > Acid sulfate soil | place: Finland: Risofladan, Vaasa | collected...
GATAGTGTAAATACCATATCGTTTGGATACTCTCTGGTCATCCTCTTTACTTCTGCATATACTTATCTAAGCTGTTGACCAAAACTTTCGCTGTCTCCATATCCTCAAGGTTACAATCTACTTCCTCTATCTCGATGGGAACCCTGAGATTCTTTTTCAATTCCTCTATGAAAACCTGGTCCTCTTCGGGGTTATAGAGAATGCTCCCTTCTCTGTCTAAAGAGGACCAGCCCCTCAAGGGAACCACCAGCTTTATGGGGCCTTTGGCCTTGTTTATTTTCTCTGCATAAAGCTGGGCCCCGATTTTCATCTCATCGACCGGAAATCGGGCCATGGCCCTCATCTCGTCAATCTCCAGAACCTTTCCAGAGGCAACGTATTTCTCTCTGTTGGTCCTGGTCGGGCCCGCACCTGTAATGTTTAAGCAGCAAGGGGCCCATACCTGCGGGATACCGCTTTCAGCAGCGGCATCAAGTCTTGCCATGCCGGCGGGCCGATTTCCCTTGAACCGTTCTTCGATAAGTCCAGCAGGAACTATCTCTATGACGCCGTCGAAGAACCCCTGGGATATCAGCCGATCCATGGCTTGATCACTAATGCCCTGGGCATGAAATGGATATACGTGGTATCCTTTATCTGTGAGAAGCTGCTCCACATACCTGGCGCATTGATCTGAAAATCCCAGTTCGGTAATAGCCACAGAAGGGTACGGGAGCCTCAATGATGTGTGATCATAAGCCTCCTCCACCATCCCTGAGATCGCCCCTGCCACCTGTAGGATGGCATTCTTAATGAGGTCATTCATCCCGGCAATTTCCATAATGAGCTGCATCACAATCAGGTCAGTGGCACCAAACCATCTTCCCACGTAGACCGTCTGGGCGGCAGGGACGCCGATGACCTTAGGGATCCCAAAGGGCAATTTGGACATCACCTGTGATGCAATCAAGGCAATGGTAGCCCCTCCCAGGGATACAATGCCGTGGAGCTGCCCTTGTGAAAGGAGATCTAACGCCTTTTGCTGCCCACCAAAACTCATCGCGTTCGTGATGGTGAGCCTGTCTTTCGAGGCCCTAATCTCTTCTATATCCTTGCCTGCCAGACCTGCAATTTCTTTCGGGGTGATATCTGCTTGATAGGAGGGATGTCCTCCCATGCTGATATCCATGAGGATCGCCTCATGCCCTCGAGACTCAATCCGCTCCTTCAAAAGCCGCAACTGATCACCCTTGGTGTCGACAGTGCCGATGATAACAATCTTTTTCTTCATCCACGTTCCTTATGCTACATGATGTCAATGCTGTCTTCTTATCGCTCCTATTCTGCGCTCGCTTTCCTCCGCTTAGGATAGTTGGAATACTCTTTACTTAGTCAGATTTCAAAAGATCTTGAAGCAAGAATAACCGCCACAGGCATCGCCTTTTTCACATGGATCCTTCATTAATGGGGGCTACCGAGCGATTCTGACCCCTGCCTTTTCTCGATCCCAGGTATTTTTCGTAATGCCAGCCTCCCGCAAGCGATACTTCTCAATCCGGTTGGTCGGGGTCTTGGGAAGTTCAGGGACAAACTCCAGATACCGGGGAACGGCGAAGTAAGCCATCCTCTCATCACAGTGCTTAATCAAATCCTCAGGGGGCAAGGTCTCACCAGGCTTGAGCACCACATTGGCCTTGACCTCATCCTCACCAAGCTCTGAGGGGACGGCAAAAACGGCAGACTCCAAGACCTTGGGATGTGTGTTGATGACCTTTTCCACCTCGAAGGAGGAGATGTTTTCGCCTCGTCGACGAAGGGCGTCTTTCTTACGATCCACAAAGTAGAAAAATCCGTCCTCGTCTTTTTTGGCATAATCTCCTGTGTGGAACCAGAGATTGCGAAATGATTCAAGGGTCTTTTCCGGCATCTTGTAATATTCGGTCATCATGATGTAGGGCTTTTTGGGCCGGACCACGATCTCACCGATTTCTCCGATCGCCACCTCCACATCATCATCATCAAACAGTTGCACCTCAAAGAGGTCATCGAGCACCCTGCCGCAGGAACCAGTTCTCCTGTACTCTATGGCATCGTGAACGGCCAGGCCTATTTCGGTCATTCCGAAACCCTCCAGGCAGATGAATCCGAAACGCCTTTCCAAATGCTCCATCACGTCCGGCGGACAGGCCGCACCAAAGGCTATCCTAACCGGATTATCGGCGTCGTCTTCTCGTGGTTCTTGCTTGGCAAGTATGGTCATAACCGCCCCCAGATAGTTAAATTGAGTGGCTCCATACTTACGGATATCGTCCCAGAAGCTTGATGCACTGAACCGCTCACTCAGCACCATTTGGGCGTCAGATACCTGGGCTGCCAAGGTGGTCATGAGCTGGGCATTGATATGAAAAAGGGGGAGAAAGGTATACAGGATATCCTGTGAGTTGGCATCACGAAGTCTGGCCACAAGCCTTCCGGTATGTATATAATAGTTATGGGGGCAGACGGCCCCTTTTGAAAGGCCGGTGGTTCCGGAAGTATAGATAATGGCGGCAGGATCTGCCGGGCTGATATCCACTTCAATAGGGTCAGAGGGGTATCTGAAAAAATCCTCGATGGGGGATACGGGAACAGGAAGAGACTTGGAGATCTCCTGTTCAACCTCACCAAAGCAGATGATCCGTTCCAGCTTTGGAAGGTCATCCTTAATGATCAGAAGCCTGTCTAAAAATGAGCTGTCGATAACCAATAGTCTTGAATCCGAATTGTTGATGATATGTTTAAGAAGATCTCCCTTGTAGGCCGTATTAATGGGGACCTCCACGATCCCCAGTTTGGAAGAGCCAAACCATACATATAAATAGTTCGGGTGATTCTTCATCATAATGGCAATCTTATCGTCCTTTTGAAGGCCCATATCTTTGAACCCATGGGCAAACCGGTTGGATAAGAGGTCTAATTGCTCATAGGAGACCGTTTCATCTTTAAAATACAAAAAGACTCGATCTTTATGGATGCGACCCTTTTTCTGAATAAGCTTTCCAACGACATTCTCTTCAGTGCCGGACATAAAGCGCCTCCTTAGTAATACGTCTCGGAATTTCTAGTGTTGTGTATTAAAAATAACATGACAATTCTTAGATGAGCTCACCCCCACCCCAACCCTCCCCCTTCAAGGGGGAGGACAAGGTGGGGGGTTATCGGAAATAGAAAGGATATTTGTGCTACAGAACACTAGAACTTATTGTAATTATAGGATTGTTTCGGGGCATGGGATTTTGCCCTGCCATGGAATAATGGCCCGCCCTGCGACTTCCCTGCAAAATGCTCTTGTTGCCATACTATTTGGTAAGCCGAATGCCTAGAAATCGGTGATTCCAAATCAGGCCTGGGCCAGGGAACGGTGGAATATTGGAATGTTGATTGTAAGAAGGAAGTGTTTCTCTTTGACATCATTGAATTCAATACCAAGAAAAATTCTGCCATTAGATCAAATCCCCATTTTCCCAGAACCCATTATTCCAGTATTCCAACATTCCAATCGCACGACCTGGAGGCTCTCGACAGGTTGTGAGCGACCTGCCCGTCCCGTTGTGCGGGACGAGGCGGGCGGGAGCGAACTTAGCTCAGTATCCTCAGACTGGTTACGAAATCCCTTTTTACTTGGGAACCCTTCTTATTTGGAACTCTCTATTAACGCTTTTCGCAGTTCAGCATAGGAGGGCGGAAACGTGTATTCTAACTTGAGATACCCAGGGCTAATTGGATAAGTCTGCCTTCCTTCGTGCGAGAGTTTCAATCCTTTTACGACCTCTTCAAATCGGTTCCTGGGCATGGCGAACGCCAACTCCCCATCAGCAATCAATCCTAATCGTCGTTCCCCATTTCCTGGGACAGCATAGTTACATTCACCTCCAAGAATTGGCACCACGATCGGAAGAAGGCAACCGCCAGCCCCAGTTGACTTCGACGTTAAACTTTCGCCCGATGCAAAAACGGCGGCCTGGATCATGCGCATCACTTGAGCACCGTTCCCGTAAAATATAATGACATCCGGATCGAAATTCGCTGTCTGTATCGGGGAGATCAAAATATGGTTGAATCTCCCGAACTCAAATCTGGGTATAGTCTCAGCAGCTTTCTTTTGGACTTCAGCGGGTCGGTTCACAGGTGCGAGTGTGTATTTGCCGCTGAGATACTCATCCGGCCTCACAAATCCCAATCCCGCCAGCGCTATCGGGCAAGACTGGCTTTCCTTGTCAAGCACTATGGTCAAGCCCTCCTTGCGCCCTAGAGCAAGGGCTTGGCAAAGGGTAAAAGATGCCCCATAGTCTTTCAAGGGCCTCTTTGCACCCTCCGGAATCTCATCTTCACTGCTCACCATTTTGATAGCCAAGGGATATGTTTGAGGTCTCACGTACGTTGACATTACCTCATCTATTTTTGCGAGATTCACCATTGTATGGCCTCCCTTACACAGATTAACAAAGCACTATCGCTTCTTCTTCGCATCCAGGGTCTCCTTTATTTTGGGCAAGTTCAGCCTTCTTCGTTTCTTCTTCTTTCGTATCTCGTCTGAAGCGGCAAAAATGGCATAATCCCGGTCAAGAACGGAATCCCCCCACTTGTCATCCTCCACTATCTCGAGGCGCGTGTAGGGCGGATCCCACCACCTGTCTTTGACATTGATGCCCCTGCGACCCAGATCTCGACCCGGGCCGGTGAAACGCATCCAAAGTGGGGGATACTGCAATATCTGGCCTCTTCTCTCTATTTCAGCGGAACGGTAATCCTCTCTTCCGGTTCCCGGCGAAAAGTACCAGCGCTCCCTGCATGGGCCCAATGGCAGATCTGCGACCAAGGTGCAACCCTCCATATATCCCATGCGCAAGAAAGCAGTGGCAGGGATCATTGCGACCCTGCTCTCCACATTTAGTCTATGAGCGGCTGCAGCGGCCCAGTCGATACTGATCCCCAATTCCATAGCCCTCCAGATACAGCTTGGCCCTTTCATGAGCCATCCCCACGGTTCACCGCCGGTCTCATTCAGCCGATTTTGACAGTTGATTACCGCCTCACGGCAAGTCTTGAAACCGCAGGCCCCGCAGTCAAAACCCACCTGGTCGCACTTCAGACAGCGGGTCGTCTCAACCAGTGCCTGGTGTTCCGTAAGGCCAAGTTCAACCTTTTCAAAGCCTGACAATGCCCTCTTAAGGGGTAAGAGCCCTATTGGAGGTCTTTCAGGATCACCGTTCATTTGCTCCAATGCCTCCTGGGCAGGGGAGAATTCCGTGACCTGCTCAGGCGGAGCCAGCACCTCGTCAATGATCCCCAAACCGCCCAAGTATTGGTCTATCCATGAGGCCGCCTTCCTCCCCGAGGCAATGGCCTCTATAACCGAGGATGTGCCAATCACTGCATCACCGGCGGCAAAGACACCCTCTCTGCTGGTGCAAGAGGTAGAGGGGTCAACTTCAATCGTGTTGCCTGCACTGGTCGTTAGGTCGAACCGGGCAGGAATCTCCGGACGCTGGCGGATGGCAAAGATGACCGTATCGGCCGGCAGAATTTGCTCTGAACCTTTTATGGTATTAATTTGGGCCCTTCCGTGCTCATCAAATTCAAAGGACTCCACCTCAAGGCACTCAGCACCGGTAATTTTTCCCTTTTCGATCAATATCCTTGCGAAGGTGTGTGAGGGGTGGATCACAACGCCCTCTTTCTGCCCTTGCTCGATCTCATCAGGGGCGGCCGGCATAGCATCTCTGGGCTCCAGGCAAGCCAGGTGGACCTCTTCGGCACCGAGGCGGCGGGCCAAGCGGGCGCAATCGAAGGCAACATTTCCACCCCCCAGCACCAGCACTCTTTTACCCACTTTCACCCCTGTGCCGAGATTCACCTGCCTGAGAAAATCCATACTCACCAGCACCCCCTTATGGTCCGCGCCGGGAATGGGCAGCTTTTCACCCTCATGAGCTCCAACGGCTACCAGAATGGCATCATATCCCTCCTCAAAGAGTACATCCAGTGAATCCACCCTTGCATTTGTCCTTATGTCAACACCCATGCCTTCTATCTCTTGGATCTCCCTGTCCAGCACATCTTTGGGCAGCCGATATTCCGGCATACCCACTCGCATCATGCCGCCCGGCTGGGAAAGTGCTTCAAAGATGGTCACCCCATGGCCACACACTCTCCTCAAGTAATAGGCTGCGGTCATTCCCGCGGGTCCCGAGCCAATAATGGCAACACGCTTGCCGCTCGCTTTGATCGATGACTTCCCGAAATCCATTTTCTTTGCATGATCTACCGCGAAGCGCTTGAGCGCCTCTATCGCAATAGGGGTATCTCTTAGTGTGCCCCTCCGGCACTTGGTTTCACAGGGTGCACGACAGACGTAAGCGCAGACCGAAGGAAAGGGTACCTTTTCCCGGACCACCCGCACCGCCTGATCATATTGACCATCGCCGATCAGGCGAATGTAGCGAGGCACGTCTATGCCTGCCGGGCACGCGGCCCTGCACGGCGCTTCAACAATCGGAGTCACATCAGCCCCAATCAGCAAGAGCACCGGAGGCTCGCCCATGCCATAAGCCGCCTTATAGGTCTCACCAGAGAGCCTGGCCCCTAGTTTGTTTGCAGCATCCTGTACTTCAAAATAGTCCTTCAACTCTTCGCCTGCGACGATTTCCATCTTGATCTCGGTTTTGCCGATGAGTTGGGGGGCATGCAATGCTGCCTGAGCACAGTGCTGAGCAACCTGCAACAAGCCTTCTTGTGCGAACTTTTTTCCATCATATAATGGCATCTCGATTCCTCCTTATCTCTTCTTTGCCGGATCACCAGCCCTGTATTCCTTTCCGGTGGCTGGTCTCACCCCCAACTGGTTCACATTGCTGCGAATAGCGTCTATCGCCCTATCCAAATTCACTAAATGGTAGTCCACCGCAGGATCCGACGGCTCACACTTGGCCCTTGCGTTTATAGCAATACCGAGAACAATGTCAGAATTGCAACAATAGCCAAGCTTTTGAGCTGCCAGCCCTATGCTTATGAAGGGACGTGCATCAATGTAAAGATGCGTTGCCACCATCAGCGCGCTGCCCACATTATAACCAAGCTGATGGGCATAGAGAGCGCATAGGGGGCCACGAACAAGCGTATCAGATCTTCTATCGGTGTCATCAATTATCCCTGCTGTCTGATTTCTGTTCTCATATACGAAGCTGCAATCAGGTCTGCCTGCACACAGGCCGCATTCTCCGTTCCAAGGATTCGAGTACGCACGGGTATTTCCGAGTAGTAGAAGGGTATCTGCCTGCCGGGCCATTACGGCCTCATACAGGAATATGTGTTGCCATACCTCCCGTTCATGAGCGAGCTCCTCCATTTTCCGCGCAATCTGCTCCTGCTCTTCTTCACCGTAAACGATCTCACCTTCAGTCATAGGCAAGCCCCCAACATTGGGTGCAGTTAAGGCTGCATTCATCATTAGCCTTGCCGCAACAACCGTATTCTCCCGTCTATTTTGATCTGTCGGTGAATATGGAGGCCAGTCTCTAATTGTTATTCGTGGCATAGTGTGTCCTCCTTGATATTAAGTTGTGAATATAATTGAGCGTTGCGCCTACTGCCAGCTTCCCTTTCTGAGCCTCTCTTCAACTGGTCCATCTCCATTGCTGCTATCCATGGCAACAAGGAAGCCCCGTTTCCTCAACATATATTTGCCCGGTGCAATTGAAGATAGTTTCCAAAATGGAAACCGATGAGGCAAAAAAATCTTCTCTTTTAGGTTGCGCATTTCATTTTTGTTAGCAGTCCATAACACATAATTCACTATATTTACCCTTCTTTCTTAAAGAAACCTTCAGGCAGAGGAAATGCTGTTATGATCGATCAGATCGTCTTTCTATCCTGATTCTGGATTCGATTGAATCCATTCGCAGGTTGCGCTTATAGGAATACATCACCGCCAAAATCTTACACCTGTGTTTGCCGATACTCCTGCCGCTATGAGGTATTCTGGAATCGAAGTAAATACTGTCCCCTTCATTTAAGGTATATTTTCTATTGTCATAAATGAATTCATGGACTCCTTCAAGAGTATACATAAACTCTTCACCCTCGTGTGAAAAGACGGCCTTTTCAGCAAAGGCTGGCATGAGGAAAAACGGTTCCATATTCTTCCCACTTTTTTTGTAAGCCAGGGCCTCATAATGATATCCTTCAAGAGTTGCACTTGATATTTTTTTCCCTTCACCTTTTCGTACAATGCATAAACTCATATCCTCAGATGATTCCAAATCTTCAGCAGTTAAGATGGTAATATCCACATTAAGGGCATTAGCAATCTTGCTTAATGTCGAAAGAGGGGGAGCTTTATCTGATTTCTCGATTTTAGAAATATATCCTTTAGTTAAGCCACTGAGTTCTCCCAGTTTTTCCTGGGGGAGGTTCTTCTCCAAGCGAATTTTCTTTATATTTCTGGCTATCTGTTTTTCATCCATTGTCCAACAACTCACTTCCCTTCATAGTAATCTTAAATGATATTATCTGGATGGAGAAAAGGAAGGAATCCATTTCTACGGTCTGTTTTATGTTAGGAAACGTTTGTCAAGAAAAAACCGGAGAATGGGTGCTCCCTTTCGCTCGATACTCTCTTGTTCGCTTACAATCAAACCATCCCACATTAAGACCGACCCTTTTTCTCTCGGACGTATCTCGTTTTGCCTGGATCTTTGCCTATGATCGTGCCTCTTCCCGGCCACCTTTGGAGTTGGGATACTGCTGATTAGCTATTGAATGTCACGAACAAAGATCTCCGCGGACTAAGGCTACCTAATAGGTTTGAACTTTGGCAAGCTGAATCGTTCGTCAATATCCTCCCTTGTCAATTCCAAGGGCCTCCAGTAGCAGATTTCAAAAGGTGATTCAATGCATCACCACTTGCTACCTTTTGCTGAGCTCATTTCCGGTAACGCATATGCACGCGATCCCGCCCCAAACTGCTCCTCCAAGGTTATGGGTTAACCCCAGTCGCGGGTTTCTCACTTGACGGGGGCCGGCCTTTTCTTGAAGCTGCTTATACACTTCATATTGCATCCTTAATCCGCTGGCACCCAAGGGATGTCCGAAGCACTTCAGGCCGCCATCGGTGTTTACCGGCAATTCGCCTTTCAGCGTAAATGTTCCGGCTTCTATGTCTTCCCTGGCCCTTCCCTTCTCGCTCCAGCCAAGGTCTTCATAGACGGACATTTCATGGATTGTGAAACAATCATGAACTTCAGCGATACTTATTTGTGAAAGCGGATCCGTTATCCCGGCCTCAGCATAGGCCAGTTTAGCGGCACGGGCGTTCTCCTCTACATGCGAAAAATCGTAATCCTGAGATAGTGGATCCCTGGAAGGACCTACACTAATGGCCAGAGATTTGATGTAAATGGGGTCATCCCGGAAATTTTTTGCCATATCGGCACGGGTGACAATTGCTGCTGCCGCCCCGTCACTAACCCCGCAGCAATCAAGCACCCCCAAGGGTGGCGCGATAATGGGGGCCTTCATCACCTGTTCCACGGTCAATTCATTCTGAAAATGCGCCTTAGGGTTCAAACTGCCGTTGTAATGATTCTTCACGGCAATTTGCGCTAAGAGCATTTTACCCTGTTCAGATGATAGATTATATTGGTAGAAATACCTCATAGCCAACTGCGCAAACAACGCCGGCGGAGAAAGCTCTAATTCTGTGCCGGTAGTCCCCATAGTGGTTCTACCAACCACATTCGAGGGTTGCACGCCGGTCCATCCCGTGTCCTTGAGTTTCTCTACCCCCACTGCCAAAGCGATGTCGCATGCGCCTGCGGCCACAGCATAAGCAGCGCCCCTGAGAGCCTCCGTGCCCGTTGCACACATATTCTCAACCCTGGTTACAGGGATATACTGCAACTTCAAAGGGGAAGAGAGACTGAGGGCGGTGTGACCTGAGAATACCGTCCCTAACCAAGCCGCTTCAATGTCCCCAAGGTTTATCCCTGCATCTTCACATGCCTCAAAGGTTGCCTCGACTATCAAATCATCAACGCTCTTGTCCCATAGTTCTCCGAACCTGGTACAACCCATCCCGACTATGGCGACTTTGTCCGTGATCATTCCCATATTTCGTGCCTCTCCCCTTTCGATTATGCTATGGGCCTGGCTTTCCAGAAATAATTATGGATACCGCCCTTTCGGCCAACCTTCCTGAAACACATCTCTACCGGCATTCCTATTTTGATCTGAGAAGGCTCGCACTCGGTTACTTCACACATCACCCGGCCACCGCCTTCAAAATCAACCGTACCTATGACAGCAGGTGACTCCCTGCTTGGGGTCAGATAATCCAGCGTGTAGGTAAAGATATTCCCCTTCTTATCGGAGAATTTGTAGTCCTCAAAATCATCCTTAGTCTGGCACTTTATACACACCCTCTGGGGGGGATATTGAGCGGTCCCGCATTTGTTACATCTTTTTCCATACAAGGCTAAAACGCTCTTGGTCTCTCGCCACAAACAGGTAATCGATGGGATCGGCGACTGAGGGCGAGGCAGTTCTTGTATTGGCACCAAATCTCGCCAGTTCAAATACTTTTCATAACTGATATAGATCTTCTTCTCTAAACGCTCCCTAATCTTTTGATCACCGCGGAACCTCCCTATATTTGCTGTAACGTTCATAATAAAGGCGTCACCGCCGTCCCCATAATTGGCAACCAGAATTGAATCCCCTGGCTTTGCTTCATCCAGCGCGGCAACTACCATCATCGGAAGTGCCGCCGTCCCCGTATTACCAATCGAGTCAAACAGGGGATCTTGTACCTGCATCTCTAAGTCAAATCCAAGACGTCTTGCCAAACTGGTATGGCTTCTCCTGTCAGGCCCGTAGAATACCACCTTAGAAAAATCCTTTGCAGTCACGTTGTACTTCTCCATAATTTCGGATATAACTCTTTGCATGGTATTCATATACCCCTCATTGATAATGAACCTCTCCTCCCACGACCGAGTAAAGGCGTCCCCTTCAAGTCTCCACATATCAAGCAGCTCACTAAATACGGAATGATTCCCTTCAATACTGGCGATGACATCTTCGTTCCCTATGGCTAAGGCAACAGCTCCTTCTCCGAACAGCGCTTCAAATTGGCTCTTTCCCGCTCCCATTCTACAGTCCGATGCAGCGACAATGATGTTCTCGGCAGAACCACTTTTAACCGCATCTACTGCTGAATTCATGGCGATCGTTGCCGCCCTCAGCGAATCGGTGAAATCGGCGGTACGGGTCTCCCTGGGCAAATCAACTGCGGCAGCGATTATGGCAGCCCCCTGCTTTTCCTTGTACGGCGAGGTGGTGCTGGCAAAGAACAAACCATCTCCTTGTTTCCCACCCTTCATACAGCCAAGAGTAGCAGCCACCGCCATTGTTAAGCTATCTTCATCATGCTTAGCGACCGCCCTTTCTCCTCCTATGCTCTTTGTCCCCCAAGCTCGGGAAATCTCATCCCGACTCAGCCGGTAAGCAGGGATGTAGGCTTCGAACGATGTGATACCGACCATGATCTTGCTCCTGTTAACGCAGGTTCTGTGTTTCTGTTATCCAAACGACAGTCATCCCGAACAGATCCGTGAATAAGGGATTCAACTGACCGCTATCTGCGCTGCATCTGGGTTACGGCGGCTACGGCAGCGATCGCGGCTATTTTCTTTTTTTCCGAAAAGGGTTGGGGGAGCTTTTCACCCAGAGAATCTCCCTGCTCCACTATTCGCTTTATATCGTCGAACAGGCCGGTTTCCCTGTCGATAAAGCCGGTCTCCAGCTCTCCTTCGACATAGCGCGGGTTTTCCATGACCGCCATATGGAATGGAATATTGGTTTTGACCCCGACAATGACGTATTCATACAGCGCCCGTCGCATTCTCTCAATGGCCTCATTGCGGTCCTTACCCCAAGAGACGAGCTTCGATATCATCGGATCGTAGAAAGGCGGTATCGAATAATGGGTGTAGACACCGCTGTCCACCCGAACTCCTATCCCGCCTGGAGAGCGGTAATCCTTGAGCTTGCCGGGTGAGGGAGCGAAGTCGTCCAACGGGTCTTCGGCGTTGATGCGGCATTCGATGGACCAGCCGTTTATTCGGACTTCTTCCTGCCTTATGCTGAGGGGAAGTCCAGAGGCGATTCTTATCTGCTCCTTTACGATATCGATTCCCGTCACCATCTCTGTAACCGGGTGCTCGACCTGGATTCGGGCGTTTACCTCGAGGAAGTAAAACCTTCCGTCGGAGAAAAGGAACTCCATCGTCCCCGCTCCTTCATAACCCACAAATCTGGCGGCGTTCGCGGCTGTCTCTCCCATTTTTGCGCGCATCGCGCGGCTCACCGCCGCCGATGGAGATTCCTCGATCAACTTTTGATGTCTTCGCTGGATAGAACACTCCCGTTCCCCCAAGTGAATAGTATTTCCCTTTGAATCACCCAATATCTGAAACTCTATGTGACGGGGACTTGATAAGTATTTTTCAATGTAGACATCACAAAGCCCGAAGGTGGTCGTCGCAATTGCTTGCGTGGATTTGAGCGCATTCGCCAATCCCCCTTCGTTCGCCACTATGGTCATCCCGATTCCCCCTCCCCCTCCGGAGGGCTTGATGATCACCGGATACCCAATCTCACTGGCTATATCTCTTGCGTGCCCGAATTCCGCCACGCATTCATCCGTGCCTGGCACCACCGGGACACCCGCCTCTATCATCTTACGCCGTGCCCTTACTTTGTCACCCACGAGATCAAGCACCCTACTTGATGGTCCGATAAACTTTATGCCCTCTTCCTCGCAGGCGCGGGCAAATTTTGGATTCTCAGCAAGGAAACCATAACCGGGATGGATAGCGTCGGCCCCGCTTTCCTTTGCTGCTTCAATCACTTTTCGGATGTTGAGATAGCTCGCCGTGGCCGGTGGAGGGCCGACGCAATACGCGTCATCAGCATACTTGGCAAATAAGGCCTCTTTGTCCGCTTCAGAATAGACGGCAACGGAAGCAATGCCCATTTCCCGGCACGCACGCATGACCCGGATGGCGATTTCGCCGCGATTGGCTATGAGAATCCTATTGACCATTATTCCACCACCATCAAGATATCTTCAGAGGCGACCATCTCACCTTCACGGGCCAAAATCTCTTTTACCACGCCCTTACGGGGTGAGTTGATATATCTCCTCATTTTCATGGCCTCGATAATTGCCACTAGATCGCCCTCATTTACATGAGCGCCCACCTTTGCTTCAATCGAAAGTATCAACCCCGCCATCCCGCAAAGCACGGCTCCGGAGGGTAATTCTTTCGGCCTCTTCGGCGTCCCCGGTCTCTCTGCCCCCATAGTCCTTTCAGTTGTTCCGGCCCCATTCCACGCTGGCCTGATCTTAACGTTGAATACTTCCCCATCCACGTCCACGGTAAATTCTGTGGGGAAATCAGCGGATAGGCTAACGGGCCCCGTCGCTTTGACCACAGTCGGAGTTGCCGTTTTCTTTGTCTCAGCGCCCTTCACAGGTTTTCCTGGTATCAGGATCTTGAGCAGAAGATCGTCATCGGAAAGTTTCGGGCCGATTTCCCGACGCAGCTCTTCAACGGATTTATCGTATGCCCCGGGCTTCCAATTTTCAAATTGCTTGGCCCTAGGTAAGCTCATGACCCTATCCATGACGTTCGGGGCTATAGAAACAACCGGCTCTCCGTAGTACCCCAAAACATACTTAATGACCTCATCAGTTATCTGTTTATACCGCTCGCCCGAGATGACATTCTCTATGGCCTGGGCGCCTACGATCTGCGAGTAGGGTGTTGCCATCACGGGATACCCGAACTCCTTACGGACCAGAACGACCTCCTCCAGGATCTCGTCCAGACGGTGCTCCATCCCCACCTCCCTGAGCTGTCGTGTGAGATTTGTCATCATTCCGCCGGGCACCTGGTGCTCAAAATGAAAGAGGTCGTATTCCATCGGTGCGCCGATCGGAAACCCCTCTTTTTCGGCTATGTTTCTGAAATGTGAAGAAACGGTTTCAAGGGCCTCCTCATTCAGGTCCGCGGAATAGCCCAGGCGGCGAGCATTTCTTAGAATGGTTTCCGTGGCGGGCAGGGAGGTTCCATTGGCGAGAGGTGCGACTGCCGTATGCACCGTTGTGACACCTGATTGAATCGCTTCCAGATAACACAGAGGAGCAAGTCCCGAATTACAGTGTGAGTGGAACTCGAGGGGTAGTCCCTCACAATTCTCTTGAACGGTGGACACCAGCTCCCTGGTGCCTTCCGGCGTTATCACTCCCGACGCATCCTCAATCATGATCCGATCGACATATTCCTTCGCTTCCGCTAACAGTCGGGTCTTTCGCGCCCAATACTCATTCGTATGGGCAGGGCTGGAGGTATACATCAAGGCCGGCACGACCTCGGCGCCCTCAGCCTTGGCAATACGCGCGAAGTAACCGAATTTCTCCATTTCATACTGGTAATCGCAAATCCAGAAACTCTTTATCCCATTGGCAACGGATCGCTTTATCCAGAGGCTGATGATATCACGCGGGGTACTCAGATCAAAGGAGGAAAGACTTCCGATCTGATAGGACCCGCGAACAGGGGTTCTTGTTATCAGTTTGGAAAGAATCCTAATCCTCTCCCAGGGATCCTCATTGAGATTGCGCACCTGCACAGTAAATGCTTGGCTGCCTACAGTCGCGATAGCTCTGTATCCAACCTTATCCATCATTTCGGCAATCGGGGTCATATGATCGGTTCTCATCATAAAACCCCACAGACTCTGTTGAGCATCTCGTAACGTTTGATCAACAAAGCTGATCTCATTCATTACAAGTATGGTCCTCCTTTCCCTAAATTGCCATAAAAACGCCTCATCTATCGATCCTATCCAAACTCAAAAGATGTGAAAACCGGCATGAGCTATATCCCCGTGAGCTATGAGGCCTGAAAGTGCTGTACTGATCTTATTGCGAAAAAACTACCTCACCTTTTTTGTGCCCAATATTCTACTTACAATTCTCATTGCTTACCCAGCAAATGTCCTCACATCTTTGCCGGGCACACAATATATGATTCGAACCACCCTCGCCAGCATCACATTGCCATTAGAAATTGCCTAAAACATCGAATACAATGCCTTTGCTTGGAGACCTTCGGGCTTTTTACGGGATGTTAACTTCTTTCTCTGCTCTTGCTCAAGCTAGGGGAGCAATATCATTTCTTGATTCCAGAAAAGACTATATCGCTCTGTTTCCTGTTTATCAACCTCAAATTGTATTATGTGGCTCTATCACTTTATCGTACAACGCCATTCTGCATCGAGTGATTGTCTCGGAACTGAATCTATCTGGAGAAATATATTTAATATATTGATATTGCAGTATTTTCCTATCTAAGACTTTTGGGCCGTCCCTGACAATGTCTGTTATGGGTTAGATACTTGCTTTCGACAATTGATCAAAGTTTCCTAATATTCAACCATTATGTACCACCTGTGTTTCATTCACTGCTCTTTGCAACAGTCTCCTGTTTAAGCCTGTATAATGCTCCACTCATCAACAATGACAAAAAATAATGGGCAAAAAGGAATCAAACCTGGAGGAGGCTAGTGAAGGGAATTACGGCTTTGAACCGCCATTCATGCTATCTACTTTCTCGACCGCCCTTTCGATTATCAAAAAGGAGGCATTTATCGCGAAAAAAAAGCAGTGGTAACCGTATCCTCCTAGTGATTGCTCGGGGTGATTTATATTGACTCGCAGTCTCTTTGTCGCTATTTTTAAGTGCATCTTTCTTTCAATTATTTGACTTCTCAACAAAATCATGATTGCTGAAAAGCACCTCAAGCGTCTTTTCCAGCTCTTTTAGTGAGAATACGGCGAGAGGCCATGTCTCTCTGGTCATGGACAGAAAAGTCTGAGGTCGTTTTCTTTACCCACCCTGGCCAGTTCCGGTGTGATAATGTACCAGAACCCTAACTCATGGAGGTAAGCCAAATGATTATTGATGCATATAATCACATCCTGCCCAAGAAATATCAGGACACGTTAGAGAAAAAGGTAACCAGCCGCGACCCGAATCTGCCCTCTTCCCGTTGGGCCAAGACCGTGCACACTCTGGTTGACCTGGAGGCCCGGTTTCGAATCATGGACGCCTTCGACGGCTACATTCAGGTGATATCCATCGCCGCTCCACCGACCTACGCCATCGCACCAGCCCCTGTGGCTGTTGAGCTTGCCCGGATCGCCAATGACGAACTTGCCGAGCTGGTGCAAAAATACCCGGAGCGCTTTGCCGGCGGAATAGCCACCCTGCCAATGAACGACCCCGAGGCTGCCGTGGCTGAGGCCGAACGGGCCATCAAGGACCTGAGGCTCCGCGGGGTTGAGATCTTCTCTGACATTGCGGGCAAGCCCATAGACGCACCGGAGTTTATGCCCCTGTACGAGAAAATGGCGGAGTTCGGGCGCCCCATCTTTATCCACCCGCGAGGGGAAATAAGCACGCCTGATTATGAAGGTGAAAAGATCTCCAAGTATCGGCTCTGGACGAAAGTGCGGTGGCCCTATGCCACCACCATGGCCGTATGTCGTCTCGTCTACAGCGGTGTTTTGGAGCGGTTTCCGGACTTGAAGGTGGTAACTCACCACTGCGGAGGGCTCATCCCTTATCTGGTCGGACGACTGGACTGGGCCGACGACGCCAACGAAATGCTCTTTGGTCAGCGCGATATCGATCTAAAGGAGCACGCCTTGGTTTACTTCCGCCGGGTCTTTTACGACACGGCCGTGAGCGGGAATGTAGGGGCACTTCAGTGCGCCCGGTATTTCGCTGGCGTGGATCAAATGGTCTTTGGGACGGACGTGCCCTTTGGAAATCAGCTGGGCCGGCGACTCATCCGCCAAGCCATTGAGGCGGTGGAGGGCATGGGCCTGGATGACGAGGAGAAGCGGAAGATCTATCGAGACAATGCCATTAAGCTGCTGCGTTTGCCCCTGGGTTTCCCTCTGGAGGCAAGTTAAGGCCTTTTTTCTTCACGATTTGGTGAAAGAAACGGAGTGCAGCGGACTTGTCCGCCAGAATCACGGCGGGATCTGCCCTGCGTGGCTGCAGGGATGATTCCCCCCGTCATGAAGTTAGCCCAAAAAAGCATTGACAGGACGCAATATTTTAAATATTGATATTTAACGTATTGATTGATTCTCTTAACAGCCACTTTTTCAGTGGCTCCTCCGCTACAAACCACTATGGGAGTGGCCGGACAATGCGAGGGTTGAGATCTATTGTAACGGATTTACCCCGACGTGGAACGGCTCGCTATCTTCGCACCGCTAGCCCAGAATTCAGATCAGACAGTGTGATCAAATTGCAGGGGTCACGTGCCTCCGGGTTCCGTGAAACCCACGTGTTTTCCCTTTAGTTTCGGCACAAACCGGCAGAGGTATCTGTTGATTACCGGCCTTCATCTTGAGCAGCTTCACAGGACCGGGGCCGATTAAGATAATCGGAACGGTTAAAAAAGCTCCGGCATGCTGCCTGCAAGCCACGCTCGAGCCGGGAAGAAGAACATTTGGGTTATGCAAAATGTGCGGTGAGGGAATACATTCTGCTTTGTGGTGCATCTGTGGGGGCGAAATGCGTAGGTTCAACAGGAAAGAATGAATACACGATTCGGGAAACATGTCAGATAAACTCATATTGAAAGAACTGTGCCGCTATGACATAGGAACCTTTGCTGATATTATTTACAGAAATGCCCTTTTGCATTCCGGCGCTGAGGCCTTTGTATGCGGTCCCCAGAGAGTAACGTTCGCCCAGTTCAATGGGCGGGTGAACAGCCTGATCCATGCGCTTTCCTCATCAGGAGTCAAGAAAGGGGATGTCATGGGCATTCTGTCATGGAATCGTCTTGAGTACCTGGATGTCTATGGGGCTGCAATGAAAGGGGGATTTATTGCCTCACCCTTCAACCCCAGGCTCCACGGTGAGGAGCTGGACTACCTCATCAATTACTCGGAGGCAAACACACTTTTTGTCGGCCCGGAACTCGTTGCAACGGTCAGCAGCCTGCGATCTCGTCTTCCCGGAGTCAAGCACTATATCGCCTTCGGAGATCCTGCCCCCGGTATGCTCTCTCATCACGAGTTGCTCGCCACCCATCCATCGGATGAGCCTCATATGAATGTACGCAAAGACGACCCATTTCTCATCTTCTATACCAGCGGCACCACGGGTGTCCCCCGCGGTTCCCTCTATACGCATCTTCGCAAGCTGGATAACACCCGAATAAAGGCCCTGGAAATGGGCACGAAGCCCGGTGATAGGCATATCATGGTACTGCCGTTTTTTCACATCGGTGGAGACAGCCATGTGTGGCCGTTCTTCCTGGTTGGGGGTTGTAATGTGATCATGACTCAAAAAATCTTTGATCCGGTTTCTGTTCTACAGGCGATTCAAGACGAGCGGGCTACGGACATGCAAATTGTTCCCACACAGCTGGGTTCTATGTTGTCCCGCCACGACTTGAAAGACTACGACTTAAGCAGTTTGAATAGGATCTATTATGCGGCATCCCCCATGCCGGTGGAGTTATTGCGAAAGGGTCTTGAGATATTCGGCCCGATTTTTTCACAGGGCTATGGACAGACCGAATCGGGACCACAGATTACTTCCCTTCCGAGGAAGGCTCACCAAGTACTGGACAGGCCATTGGAAGAACAGAAAGTGCTCCGTTCCTGCGGACAACCGAGTCTCGGTGTTCACGTGAGAATAGTCGATGAAAACAAAACCGATGTTGAGCCCGGAGTGGTCGGTGAGATCATCGCCCAGAGTGATTCCATCATGGTCGAATACTGGCACAGACCGGAAGAAACCAGGGAGGCTATCATCGATGGGTGGCTCCATACCGGCGACCTAGGATACTATGATGAAAACGGATTCATCTATATCGTAGACAGAAAAAAGGACATGATCGTGACCGGCGGCGAAAATGTATATTCCCGAGAAGTAGAAGACGTCCTCTATAAGCATCCTGCGATTGGCGAAGTTGCCGTTATCGGCATCCCCGACCCGGTATGGGTGGAGCGTGTTCATGCTGTGGTTGCCTTGAAGGAGGATGCCATTGCTTCTGAGAATGAAATTATCGCCTTTTGCAAAGAGCACGTGGCTTCTTACAAGGCACCGAAGTCGGTTGAGTTCCTTGAATCTCTGCCCAAGAATCCTCAAGGGAAAATACTCAAGAAGGAAATTCGTGCAAAATACTGGGCGGAGCGTTAACGGCCTGCCTGCACGAGTGTATGCCCGACAGGATGTATCCGTTTCGGCGGCAGGAAACATTGCTGCAGTGCTTGAAAGAACTGCATAAGGCCTTTAGCATACTAACGATTATCCCAAAAATTGCCCTTTGTATCCCGTCAATTATGAGGTAGAAGGAAATAGAATGAATATTGCAAAAAATCTGGAACGATCGGCATTCTACTTTCCTGACCGACCTGTCGTGAGCGAGGACCTGTCTGAAACCAGCTATGCTCAATTCAACGAACGAGCAAACCGCGTGGCAACCGCGCTCATCAAGATGGGCGTTAAACCAGGCGATCACATCGGGCTTTGCGCACCCAATTCCGCCGAATGGCTTGCGTTTTACTTCGGTGTACTCAAGGCCGGCGCAGTGGCCGTGACCCTCTCCAGTATGCTTAAACACGATGAATTGTCCCTTTTGGTCAATCACTCGAAGCCTAAAATCATGTTCACATCCGACGAAAAGCTGGATGAATTGACCAAGTTGAAGGGAGATAAATACCTTGAAGAGATCATAAGCCCGGAAGGAGATCTGAATTTTCATCAATTATTGGAGATGGGGCTGGGGAGCTTCAAGGCCCTTGATAGAGACCGGACCGATACGGCGGCCATTCTCTATACCGGCGGTACAACGGGCGTTCCAAAAGGGGTCTTGCTCAGCCATGAGAACATAAATGCCGCCATACATACCGTCGTCTTCAATGAACGTTCCAACGAAATCGACAGGTCACTATGCTTTCTGCCCTTCAACCATGTCTTCGGACAAATGCACATCATGAACGCGACCATACTGAGTGCCGGCTGCCTGGAGGTAATGCCCACATTTGACCTGGATCGAATTCTCAACGCCATGGGAGCAGGGCGAGTAACCAAATTCTTCGCCGTGCCGACTATTTATGTCCGTCTATTGGCGCTTGAGGGACTCAAGGAAAAGCTGGGATCCGTTAGGTACTGCCTTTCCGCCGCAGCCAGCATGGCTGCGGACGCGGTCCGCCAGTGGAAGGAACGAACCGGCCTGGCCATCTATGAAGGCTATGGCATGACTGAGGCAGCTCCGACAGTAACCTATAATCATCGTTACAGACATGTTATCGGTTCTGTTGGGACCGAAGTGCCGGGCGTAGAAATCCAAATACGGGACGAAAAGGGAAATCAACTGGTACAAGGTCGTGAAGGAGAGATCTGCGTCCGAGGGCCAAATATCATGAAGGGGTATCTTGATAATCCCGAAGGGACACGTGAGGCCTTTTGGCGCGATGGATGGTTCCGTTCCGGCGACATCGGTCTCTATGACGAAGACGGGTACCTGTATATCGTGGACCGGCTTAAGGATATGATCATTACCGGCGGAGAAAACGTCTACCCCCATGAGGTGGAAGAGGTCCTCTACACAAGGCCGGAGGTCCAGGAATGCGCGGTCATAGGTCTTCCCGATCGGGAATGGGGTGAGCGGGTGACGGCCTTCATCATCTTGCAGCAAGGCAAAACCTTAGATAAGGATGAACTAAGCGCCTATTTGAAGGCTCATCTCTCATCCTATAAGGTTCCCAAAGAATATCTCCTAGTAGACGATTTCCCCAGAAGCCCGGCCGGAAAGATCGTAAAGCGAGAACTAAGGAAACAGGTTTTGGAGCAGTCATAAGATTGCCATTGAGTGCAGGCAGTAAATATATCTGAAATTGTATAACTTATCGAAATTAAAAGAGTTTCATGATGCTATTGGGTATTGTTTGGCACATGGAATGATGGAATACTGGGATGTTGGAATGATGAGGTAATAAGGAAGCTTCTCATTTATTAATTTCCTGTCAATACGGTTTTGCCAATGAACCACTAACCCAGTTTCCCAAAACCCATTATTCCATTGTTCCAATACTCCAATTTTGAGCGACCTGCCCGTAGCGCTCTCGCTTGCGAGGCGGGCGGGAGCAAACCAAGTTCAAATAGATGAGCATGGCAACAAGCAGGGGACTATACTAGGTGACTGACAACAAGCAGGTTACATTACGGATCGACGATCTCTCCCTCTGGTTCGGTGGCGTTACTGCCCTTATTCAGGTGAGCATTGATATCAGGGATAACGAGATACTGGCTATTATCGGACCGAATGGTGCCGGCAAGACGGCACTGCTTAACTGCATAAACGGCTTCTATAAACCGCAAGAGGGCGAGATCTACTATGACGGTCAGAAAATCACCCGAATGCGGCCGGATAAGCTGGCTAAGCTCGGTATAGCGAGAACTTTTCAGAATATCGAGCTTTACACTGGCTTAAGTACTCAAGACAACCTCATGGCTGCCCGCCATGTTCTGATGAAGCAAAATTTCGTCAGCGGTGCACTATATTTTGGCTGGGCACTTCAGGAAGAAATCAAGCATCGTCAGACTGTAGAGGAGATTATCGACTTCTTGGAAATGGCACCGATGAGAAAGAGGGTGGTTGGCGTTCTACCTTACGGCATGAGAAAAAGGGTTGAGCTGGGCAGAGCATTAGCGCTTGAGCCGAAAGTATTGCTGCTTGACGAGCCCATGGCAGGCATGAATCTGGAAGAGAAAGAGGACATCGCCCGCTTCATCCTTGACATATTCGAAGGTCAGGGAGCCACCTATCCTGACACACCCGTTCTGCGAGATGGGATTCGCAGCATCATCCTAGTCGAACATGATATGGGCGTGGTGATGGACATTGCCGACAGGATTGTTGTCCTGGATTTTGGTCGCAAAATTGCCGAGGGAACCCCACAAGAGATCAGTACCGACCCCCAGGTCATAAGGGCCTACCTAGGAAAGGAAAAATAAGGGTCTGGAATAATGTTGCAAGTAAACAATATTGAAGTTGTATATATGAATGTTATTCAGGTGTTGCGAGGTGTTTCACTGGAAGTTGGCGAAAGCAAGATCATTGCCCTGCTTGGGGCAAATGGTGCGGGCAAGACAACTACACTTAAGGCCGTGTCAGGGATGTTAAGGACGGAAGAGGGAGAGGTGAGCGCCGGGAGCATTGATTTTTACGGCAAGAGAATAGACCGGTATGGTCCCGAAGAGATTTCTAACCTGGGCATCAGCCAAGCTATGGAAGGCCGAAGGGTTCTCGAGCACCTCAGTGTTGAAGAGAATCTATTGCTAGGTGCCTACTGCCGTAAAGACCGCGCTGGAGTTAAGAAGGATATAGAAATAGTTCTTGACTGGTTTCCAAAGATTAAACAACTTCGCCGTCAAATGAGCGGCTATCTGTCGGGAGGGGAACAGCAAATGTTAGTGATAGGGCGAGCACTCATGGCGCGTCCTAAACTGATGCTTCTGGATGAGCCCTCACTGGGGCTTGCCCCTTTGCTAGTGGAAGAAATATATGAAATTATTAAAGGAATTAATGCCGACCAAAGGATGGCGATACTATTGGTAGAGCAGAATGCCAGGGCTGCCTTGGGTATCGCAGATTATGGTTATGTCATGGAGAATGGCAGGGTAGTTCTGGAAGGTCCGGCCGAGAAAATGAAGGATAATAAGAATATTCAGGAGTTCTATATGGGGCTCTCAACCGCTGGTTCCAAAAAGAGCTATCGGGATATCAAACACTATCGGCGAAAAAAGAGATGGCTTGCCTGATAGAAATAAAAGGGTATAGGAGATGACCACCGGCACAGCGTCAGTCTACAGCCAAAAGGGTGATACCTGGCCAAAGATACTGAAATATAACTATGAAAAATACAGCGATAACCATAAAGCCATGCGATATAAATTCTTCGGCATATGGCAACCTTATACCTGGAAGGACTACTATCTAAATGTCAAACATCTGGCACTTGGCTTGCTATCCATCGGGTTTGAACCTGGAGACAAGGTCTTGATTATCGGGGATAATGCCCCCCAATGGTACTATGCTGAGCTTGCTGCCCAGGCAAACCATGGAGTTTCTGTGGGGCTGTATTCAGATCTAACCCCAAAAGAGATGCAATACATTGCCGAGAATTGCGAGGCACGATTTGCTATCCTTGAAGATCAAGAGCAGATTGACAAACTTATCCAAATAAAGGATGAGCTTCCCCTTCTTAAGAAGATTATTTATTGGAACTATAAAGGGTTAGCCCATTACAGCGACTCTCTGTTGATGGGATTCAGGGAGATCCTGCGATTAGGAGAAAAATACGAGGAGGAACACCCTGGAGTCTTTGAACAGAATGTGGATACCGGCAAGCCTGATGATGTTTGTGCAATCGTTTATACATCTGGAGCTACCGGAGTTGCACCCAAGGGAGCAATCCATACATACCAGACATTGAGGATTGGTGCCGACTATCTACTGCGGCTCGACCCGTGGTCTGATAAGGATAATGTTGTCCCCTATCTGCCACCCGTCTGGATAACCGAGCAATGGTTTGGAATCGGCTGCCACCTTTTATCGGGGAGCATCCTGAACTTTTCTGAAGCTTCAGAAACACAACAGCGTGATACAAAGGAAATACGACCAGATATCGTATTTTACGGGGCTCGCCTGTGGCAGAGTCAGGCAGCTGACGTGCAGGCACGGATTAATGACGCTAGTGCTGTTAAGAGATTCGCCTTCCGGTTGCTCATGCCAATTGGCCATAAGATGGCTGAGTTACGGTATAGAAAGCAAAAGACAACTTTGGGCTTGAAGATGCTCTATCTTTTTTCCGATCTGGCCCTCTTTAGACCTCTCAGAAACAGCCTCGGTTTGTCAAATGCCAGAATTTGTTATACCACCGGGGCGGTGCTTAGCCCAGATGCCTTTCGGTTCTATCATGCCCTCAATCTTCCTCTCAAAAGCCTGTATGGAACAACCGAGGGTGGAGCTCTCACCGGCGCCAAGAACGATGACATCAGTTTAGAGACGGTCGGTCCCGCTCACAAGGGAACAGAGGTGAAAGTAACCGATGAGGGGGAACTCATATATCGGCAGCCCGGCACTTTCATCGGTTACTATAAGGATCCGGATAAGACAGTAGAGGTGCTTAAAGACGGGTGGTTTTATAGCGGAGACAGGGGGTTCGTAAGGGAGGATGGGCATGTTGTATTTGTGGATAGGCTCCAGGACCTAGTTGAGCTGGACAATGGGGATACTCTGGCACCCCAGAATATAGAAAGCCGGCTCAGGTTCAGTCCTTACATAAAGGACGCCTGGGTACTGGCTGGCCCACAAGGAGCCTATGTCTCGGCCATCATCGTCATTAACTACAATCCTGTTTCCAGATGGGCCGGACAAAGGAGGGTGGCTTACACTACCTTCGCCGAGCTTTCCCAAAAACCGGAGGTTCATGAGCTGGTGAAGCAAGATATCGACAGAGTCAACCAGACGCTCCCCACGGGCTTTAGGGTAAGGAAATACGTTAATCTCCACAAGGAATTCGACCCAGACGAGGGGGAATTAACCAGAACCAGGAAGTTGAGAAGAGCATTCCTGGAGCAACGCTACCGCAAGCTTATTGATGCTATTTACAGTGAGAAGACTGTAGTGCCCATAGAAGCCCAGGTAACCTATGGGGATGGCCAGACTGGAACAATAATGACTACCCTTAGCATTAAGTCAGTTGATGGGGATATGGTATGACCTTCTTTCTGCAATTAGTAGTAACGGGGCTTGCCCAAGGCATGGTCTACGCCCTGATCGCAATCGGCTTTGTTATCATTCTTAAATGCTCTGAGGTCTTTAACATTGCCCAGGGGCACTTTGTTCTGATCGGTGGTTATCTGGGCTATACGTTTTTGGTGCCGTTTGGCCTGCCCATATGGGTCGCCCTCGCAATGGCGATAGCCACGGCAATCGTCATGGGTTTAATCATAGAGCGCCTTATCCTCCGCCCTCTATTGGGTGAGCCGGTCCTGGCCGTCATCATGGCGACCATAGCCCTTGCCACCATACTGGGAGGGCTGGCAACCTTACTGTGGGGCGGCGAATACAAGCCGTATCATGGATTACTGCCGAGTATATCTCTGAAGATAGGTGCGGTATCCTTACCCTCGGAATCTTTGATTGGGCTCATCGTATCTGTTATCTGTGTGGCGCTCCTTATGCTTCTCTTTCGTTATACCAAGATCGGGCTGGCCATGAGGGCCACTGCCGAGGATCTACAAGTAGTTCAAAGTCTCGGCATCAGGGCAACCACCGTCTACGCCGTCTCATGGATCATTGCTTGTGTCGTCGGTGTAATCGGCGGCATCCTGGTGGGAGGCGTATCCGGCGCGCACATTGAGCTCGCCAATATTGGCATCAAGGCATTCGCCGTCGTGCTGCTGGGAGGGGTAAACTCGATCGGCGGGGCCATTCTAGCCGGAATCATACTGGGAATGCTGGAAAACGTCGCTGCCGGCTACCTGGACCCTCTCCTCCCCGGGGGTGGACTGGCCCAGGTATTCCCCTTTATTGTTATGATCATCGTGCTCATCTTCAGGCCGTACGGGCTCTTTGGCCTGGTCAGGATAGAGAGGATTTAGCCCATGGGTCTTGACTCTGGAACCTTTCATGAAAATTATGCGCAGGACATGGCTATCTTTCCCACCAAGCTGCACTGGGGAATGCTGTCTGCCTTCCTCATCCTTCTTTTCACCTGCCCGCTGTTTTTCAGTGATAGGATACTGACCATAATGACCATGATGGGTATTGCCGTTATCAGCGTCCACGGGCTCAATATTCTTACCGGATTTTGCGATCAAATCTCCATCGGGCATGCGGGCTTTATGGCAGTCGGCGGGTATACCTCGGCTGTTTTGTGCGCCAAGCTTGGCCTGCCGTTTTGGGCGGCTCTGCCCTGTGGTGCTCTAGCAGCGGGGGTAGTGGGTTTGATCTTCGGCCTCCCGTCTTTAAAGATCAAGGGCTTCTACCTCATTATGGCAACCATCGCAGCACATTTTATTATCATATGGACCATCATCCAGCTCCGCGGCATTACCGGGGGGACAGATGGCTTAGCCGTTCCCAGCGCTGCGATCGGGGGTCTCAGGCTGAGTTCCAAGACCAACTATTTCTACCTGGTGATGATAATTGCCTGTTTTGCTACCCTCTTGGCCAAAAACATCGTGCGGACCAGGGCAGGCAGGGCCTTCATCGCCATCCGGGACAACGACCTGGCGGCTGAGGTAATGGGGATCAGTCTGTGGAGTTACAAGCTGCAGGCATTCTTTATCGGGTGCGTCTATGCAGGTGTGGCTGGGGCATTGCTCATTCACTACTTTAGTTTCGCCAGCACGGATCAGTTTCCCTTTTTTGATTCGGTCTGGTATCTGGGGATGTTGATCGTAGGAGGTATGGGCAGTACGACAGGGGCTATCTTTGGCGCCGTTGCCCTCAGGCTGCTGGATGAGGTGGTTACCATGGCAGGCCCCGTTCTATCGGCAGCGGTTGCTCCCCAGGCAGCCGCCTCGCTGGCCCTCATCTCCCACGGATTGATCATCATCATCTTCCTCATTTTCGAACCCCGGGGTCTTTATCACCGATGGGAAATGATTAAAGCCTACTTCAGGCTTTGGCCTTACTCTCACGAACTAACTGAGTGAGAAGGGGAAACAAATCATAAACAGGGAAAGGAGGTGCAAAGAACGAGAGTTTGGAAGGGGTTGCTTGGGCGTGTAAACTAAATCATACATTAGATTAAGAAGGAGGAACAACATGGCAAAAATGAGATGGATGTTGGCAGCTGGCGCGATTATGGTAATGGTGGCAACAGCATTATTGCCTTTGAGCGCCCATGCCAAGAAGGTACTCTATACCGGCGGCACCCAGTCGCTCACCGGGCCTTTTGCCGAGGATTCAGCGGCAGTGCTGATGGCCCATCAGGATTATGTCAAATACGTCAATGAGACCAAAAGCTTGGCCCCGTGGCGCGAAGAGAAATGGCCCGCCGATATAACCCTGGAGGTGATGTGGCGGGATGATGAGCTCAAGCCGTCCAAGGCGATGCCCATCTACGAAGAGCTTAAGGCCAAGGGGATGCTGGTCGCCAGGATTTCGGGGTCGCCCATAGCGCTGGCGCTCAAAGACAGGTATTTTGAGGACCACATGGGGGCCGTGAGTATGGCCACCGGATCCTACCTCCTGACGCCGCCCCAAAGCATCTTCACCTATTACCCTATTTATACCGATTGCGATGCCGCTATCGCCGACTGGTTCCTGGCGAACTGGAAGGAAAAGAGGAAACCACGGGTTGCCTACCTGACCGCAGACAACGCCATGGGCAGGTCCATTGAGATACCTGAGATGAAGGCGTATCTCGAGAAGATCGGCTATGAATTTGTGGGCACCCAGTTAGTGCCCCTCGTGGTTACCTCGCCGCCGACCACCCAGCTTACCTGGCTCAAGCAAAAGGGTGTCGATCTTGCCCTGGGCGTCATGATTAACGCCGGCGCACAACCCACGGTAAAGGAGATGGTCAGACTGGGTATGGGGCCCTTTCAGCCCTACAAGATGACCTTTGGCACCGCCTCTCCCGGTCACGTTGCTATATTTGCTCCGGCCATGGGTGAGCTGGGTGACGGGTATGTCTGCGCCGGTAGCTTTCCTCCCTTGGATGACGTCTCCGTGCCGGGGGTAAGGTTTATCCACGAAATACAGAAGATGGCTCACCCCGACAAATTTAATGACAATATCATGTATGCTGGGGGCTATCTGGAGGCCATGGTTCAGGTTGAGGCATTACGGCTGGCCATGGAAAAGGTGCCCTTTGAAAAGCTCACCCGGAAAGACGTATTGGAGCAGGGCTTTTACAGAATCAAAGGCCTGGAAACCGGAGAAGTCAGCGCCACACCGATGACCTATGGCAAGGGAGACATCGAGGGTGTTGATGAGGTGCGTATTGACCAGGTGCAGAAAGGCAAAGGGGTAAAAGTGGGTAGCTACCCATTGCACCACATCTACACGAAAAAATAGGCGTAGCTGATTGTTATTGTAAGGGCTCTAGCATAACTTGTAGTACGATTGCATACTAACGTTATGTTTTGCCTGTCATTGCGAGGCGCGTAGCGACGAAGCAATCTCGATCGAATCCGAGTTTGTTCGAGATTGCTTCGCTTCGCCCCGCCTGCCGTCCGGCGGGCAGGTCGGAATGACTTCTTAAATCCACAGTAATTCTTGCAACCATTCTACCAGAGCCCCAAGGAAATTCTCACTGATACCACATGGGTGTCATAAGTGATGGGCTCCTTTGCCTTCGCATCCGGGATAAGCCAGCGATTCAATGTATGCCATAGTTTGATTTAGTTGGTTCTCTATTTGTCTTCCCCTTATATCCCCCCTCCTGCGGCTAGAATACCAGTAACTCTAGCTTAAAGAGTGTCGTCCTAAGAACCGGTATCCTTTATGGGAGCAGGTCAGGACTACTTAATCTTGCCCAGCGCATTAAGGACTTTGTCCGGAGTGAACGGATAGTCCATTATCCTTCGGCCAATGGCGTTATAGACCGCCATAAGTACGGCACTTGGTCCAGGTGAGGTAGCTATCTCGCCAACGCCAATAGCATGAAAACGGTGGCTGGGTATAGGTGTCTCCAGAATTACGTTCGTAAATGGTGGTAGGTCGTTGAAGGTTCGCCATTTATAGTCTATGAGGTTGGAGTTGAGCATACGCCCGGTATTGATATCCAGCACGTTACCCTCGAATATCGCTGTGTCCAAGCCCGCTGACCCCAGGGCGCCGTGTAACTGTCCTTCCAGAACAGCGGGGGATATAATCTGACCGCAGTCGGTACTGTTGACGACATTCATCAACTTTACTTGGCCCGTCGCAGTATCTACCTCCACCTCGACGAAGGTTATGAGAAAATTGCTCAGCGTGAAGTCCTCTTCGAAACGGCCCTGGCCAATAACAGTGCGCACTATGCCGGTTGCCTTACGCCAGGGAATCCTGCGCTCAGGCTCATCAACAACAAATATCCAGCCGTCTTCAGTATCCAACGCGTCCGGTTCGACGTTCAGCACCGGCGCAGCCAGCTCCAGGAGTATTCGCCTGGCATCTTCGGCTGCTTGGATTACAGCCGAGCCTACAGTATAAGTGCCTCGAGAACCCACCAGTGCAAACTCGAACGGGTTAATATCTGTATCAGGTCGGGTCATGTTAACATAGTCCAGAGGAAGCTTCAGAACTTCGGCAGCCATCTTGCATAAGCTGCTCCGCTGGCCTTGCCCGGCCTCCGAGACGGCAGCTAAAACAAGAGCCCGGCCGTCAGGCGTCAGTTTGACCATGGCTTCAGAATCGTCCTCTCCAACATCCGCATTACAGTGAATACCCAGACCGACGCCCCGCCGCTTTTGGCCGTCAACCGCAGTTGGTTTACCCCAGCCGTGCCATTTATCATGCCAGCCAAATGCCTCGGCGCCCTTGTCGATAGCTACGGAGAAATCTATACCCCGGTAAACATACCGCTGACCGTTCCGCCAGTAGTATTCATCGCCTGCCTTGATGAAATTCTTTTTGAAGAAATCTACTGGATTCACACCAGCCTTCTCCATGGCCATTCCCATTATGGGCAGCATCGAGCTTTC
>Ga0307380_10001930_pt1 | contig 29800 bp, 28 predicted proteins | sample UN3MG_FD_202239 | JGI IMG/M metagenome (GOLD analysis project Ga0307380, IMG submission 202239) | Soil microbial communities from Risofladan, Vaasa, Finland - UN-3 | ecosystem: Environmental > Terrestrial > Soil > Coastal area > Acid sulfate soil | place: Finland: Risofladan, Vaasa | collected...
GAGAGATTTAAAACACCACCCATCAATTTAGATGCAATGAAGCCAGTTGATAAACCAGAAAAGCCCGTCTACCGAAAAGTAAACCTTAAGACAGAGGCAAACAATGACTGAATATGATGAGACTGTAGAAGCCGAAGAGAATTTTATAGGCATGCTCCTCGCCGAGCCCGACTGCATTGCTGATCTGACCCAGTACCCGAACAAGGAATGGTTTTACAATCTTGCCCTGGGTAAAATCTCTGATGCAATTCACAAAGGCAGCACCCAAGACCCTTTTGAAATTTCAGAACTCACAGGTATTAAACAATCATATTTAGTCAAACTGCAGATAAATGCACCCGTCAGTCACAACCCCAACGCATATTCCAAGGCCATTTACAATAATTTTAAGGGCCGAAAAATCACAGCTATTGCCGAGAAGTGGATTAAGCAAAAAAAATATAACCAAGATTTCTTTGATGCAGTGGACGATGACCTAAACAACTTAAGCCAGCTCGGCGGCGGGGTTCACGATGTTATGTTTGCCGAGGAATCCCTAGATTTGTGGATGGCAGATAAAGAGAGGAGGATTAGTGGGGAAATCAAACCAGTGCATACTGGCTTTCCCTCTCTTGACCGTTTATTTGCCGGTGGCTATCACAGGAAAGATTTGATCACGGTCGCTGGGAGACCGGGCAGCGGCAAGTCAGCATTTACAAAAAGCAGTCATGTAAAAATGTCTCTGGATGACCCAAATACAAAAGTAGCCATCTTCTCTATAGAAATGGAGCCAAACGAATACCTCGATAGAATGTGCTCAGAATATATGAGAATCGGAGGGACAACCTTAAGAGAAGCTGTAAACCTGACCGACCATGAACTAGATAAAATGATGGATTTCAGAAGAAAATTCCACAGCCACAACTTTAGCTTCAATAGAATTCAGGCATGTACCGTTTTTGAAATAGTGCGCCTGGCCAAAGCTGCCAAAATGAGAATGAAGGGCCTTGATGCTATTTTCGTCGACCACCTCCATATAATTAAAAACCATGACAAGCGGCTCCAAGAGCAGGCCTTGCTAGCAGAGCAGACAATCACCCTGAAAAGGCTCGCCCAAGATTTGGATGTGCCAGTAATAATGGCTGCTCAGTGCAACAGGGATCAGGATAAGCGGCCTGACAAAACCCCTCAGATGTCGGATCTTCGGGGTAGTGGAGCAATCGAGCAGGATAGTAATTGCATTGTGTTTATTCATCGGCCGGGGCTTTATGACAAGGCCGTAGATCCAGGAGTGGCAGAGGTAGCACTAAGGAAGAATAGGCATGGACCATCACCCGCCCAGCTTACCTTTAAATTTGAGCCTGATTACACGGCTTTTTTGGAGATGGGCTGAAAATCCCAGAAAACAATCTTTGCGCAGAGAAAACATGCTTTGTGCTGTTTAGTCCCCCATCCAAGCCCGTGCCAGTGGGTCACTGTTTTGGATGGGGGACGCCAAATATGGTCACAAACAGCTTTCTTTTTTTTTCTCCTCGCCATTTACATCACAGCAGTAATAATTTGAGCGCCACATAAAGCCGATGCGTTTACAAAAGCTTCCCGATCCTCTGCAGCTTCCCTAGAGATTTCCGACACGCCCTCCATAGCTGGGAGCAAATCAGCCATGGCACTTGCCAGGATCGCTGAGATATCCCCCACATCAAAACCGTCCTTTGACTCCTCCTTTAGAATTTTGAGGAATTTAGCTACGCCATCACCAAGCTCAGTAAGCTCTTTGGAACAAGAAACCGTTCTTTGAATAGTTGACATCTTCTTTCCTCCTAAAAAAAATTGAGAAGTCTTTGCCTAGCAGCATTGCCCATTTTAACGGGGCTGTTGTTCGGCGGCATAGAATTATTTTGTGTGCGTGCCCTGGCCCCCGATGCCTTTAGAGAAGCCGGGTCTCTAAGCCAAGGGCTGTTCGTGTGACAAGATTCACAATAAGTACCAATGATCTGCCTAGCTTCATTAAACGAAGTTTTGCCACCCCTGGGAGGAGGGACCGGCGGTGGTGGCTGTTCTGCTGGTGGATCACTAGGCACCCGGACCACCTTAGTTTCGCCGCTGCCACATCCCATAAGCATTGCAATAATCAATATTTTTTTCATAGCGAGGTATCCTTATATGCACCAACATCCTCTACGAGCTGGTCAAAATTAGCACTTAAAACACCTAGCCCAACAGTCCCGCCGGACAATAGGTTTCCAAATATCTGGCTGGATAAATTGCTGCCCCTGAGCCTTTGCACAAAAGTTTGCAGAGGCATCAGCAGATAACCAGCCACCTGATTTGCATCCATTTCCTGCCTGAACGGGGTAATCATATTCTTGCCTAAGCTGTCCTGATCACCTGGATCTGATGCCCCTAATCGTCTCAGAGAATCCTGGTATTCTGACTCAACCCTTCTCAGCCTACCTTCCATTATTGTCTGATTAAAAAACACATCTGATAGCTCTTTTTCCAAAGCATCAAAAGCACCCTGGTTAGAAATATGGCTTGATAATTGATCTGTAAATTGAATCATTGGGTTTAAAGTTGAATGACAGTGAGCGCAATTTCCCAAAAAAATGCTGGGGTCAAGCCCGGATGCCGTGGCGTTGAGATTTATGACGACATCATTCGGCGCTACAGTTTCAGCTATCCCTGCAGCTCCATTTAAACGATAGCCCAGCATACCGTTAGGCAAATTATAGATATGCTCCTGAGCTGTAAACTTGAATATTTTATTACTCCTCCTGACTCCCTGGGCGATAGTCGCCTCCTTTGGAAAAGGGTTCACAAAATGGCTATCTGTATCCGACAAAGCACTATCATAAGTGGTGATCACAAAACCGTCATCAGACTCCAATACCTGAATACTGCGAGTTTTTTGCAAAGCTATCTGGCTAGCTGAAAATCCGGCCAGCACAGCATCTTCAGCATCAAATTCGGCTTGCACGTTCACGCCGATAGATGCAAAGAAGTCAGCTAGTTTTGCTGGCTGCTCAACCAAATCATAATAAAGGCCATTATTCACCGTCAAGGCATCAGCTTGGGTGGTGGTTGTGAAAAAATCGCTGGCGAAGACATAGGGTTTCAGGGCCTGCGTTAAAAACTGGATCTGCTGGCCCCTGACTGACTCGGTGACAAAATCCAATAGCAGCTCGCCCTCAATTTTTTGCCACTCACCACGAGTAATTCCGTAAGAATCAATATCCACCCGGTAAATACATGAGCCCACACCAATAGCCGCCACCCTCTCAAGCTGGGTCTCGGTGGATATGCTGTTAATCCCCACATCAATACCGGCTCTAATGTCACTGAGATCCTTTTGCCCTTCATTGTAGTAATTGCATCCAACTAAGTACCTTGCGTTGAGTCTGTCATTATCTGACAAAGTATTTAGGTCTAAAAGTATCTGATCCTCTAGGATTTCCAGCCCTATATTGTCAGGGTTATCTGGCACATTTAGAGGCGGTGGCGTTGTGATTGGCCCATTGGGGATCTGCCTTGCATCCTCTACCACTACCTCTTGATTATTTGGCGAACAACCAAGTAACAAGGCCATAGCCAGGACGACAATAAATTGCATGCTAACCTCCTTATAATGATTAAAGATGACCTTAATTTTAACTTAGCCGAGGGAGCGTAGGGGTGAAAATTATTCAATCCATTGTTATAGCCACCATATTATCAATGTTTTCTGGCTGTGTGACTGAAACATTTATGATCGAAAATTCAACATGGAAGACTTGCACAGTTAGGTGTGCCGAAAGAAACCTAAAGTATCTTGGTTATAGAGTATCATACAGCTATGTTTACTTCCAAGTATCAGTAGAGGATATTATCTGCGAGTGTTTCGACAACTATAGATATATGATGAGCCCCAGAGGCTTTTACGATGGTAATAAGGAGGATTATTAATGAAGTATTTAGCGGCTTTTCTGGTTTCTTTTATGCTGTGTCCCGGCTTTGCCCTGGCTCAGGGAATTGATGACAAAACTGATTCACTAGATACAGAGGAGGAAAGGTGTTTTTTTGATCTGACCGTCATCGGCAGACAGAGTTTCATCGAGAACAACCTAGCTTCTAATTGGTGTGGCTCTGTCCACAAGCTCTTTGGATTTGAAAGGTCATGCTTTATCAGGCGGCATAACAACGGTAGCTGGGTGGCCGATTTCAGGCATCAGAGAAGATTCCACGGGTCATCTTATGACGAGCTGTTCCGAGGATTTACCCAGTGGTCTGACCGGCATCTGTTCCGAGGGATAAGATTTGATCATTTCATCAGATATTCGCCAACCTGCTTTGGCCGTGGTGGTGGTGGAAACTATTAAAAAAAGGGGGGCGAATCCCCCCTTACTTTATTTTTTTGTGGTGCCCGCCAACCAACAATTTATATCCGACCCTTGCCAATCTGATCAGATTCCCACCAATTTCTCACTTGCCATAATGGAACAAATTATCAGGCAACACCTTGGCCCGATGCCTGACCGTTCCATCGTTATATACTTCAACCACATCACTCCTACAAACCATTGTCAGGCCTACTATGGTGGGCTTAAACTCACCAAATTTGCCCCTAAAAGTGATTCGACCCATCCACTCAAAATTGCAGAAATCTGGGCCTGATATTTGAGCAGCTATCGTGGTCTCTTTGGTGACAAGATCCCTCTTTTCAATCATTGCATGGGCCAGACCTTCCTTGTTCTGACACCACGCTTGATTTTCCGTATCGCCTCGGTCAGCCTCCTTGCCCCATCGACCATACAAAACTTTTCCCGAAGCCCAGATTAGTTTCCATCTCACTAAGTACAAAACAGTCCCCTCACTAAAATAGAAATCCGTAGTTAGTTCCCAGAGTGCCGCCTGAAATTGCGTCATACATGACTGAGGAACTAACGATTAACGAAGAATTGAGTATCGTCAAGGTGCCATCAATATAGGAATTACTTATAATGTTGCCCAAGTCATTAGTGAAAGGCGCAATTGCAGTACCATAAGCCATGGATACTTCGCCAGTCCCATGATAGTTAATCTGCACAATACACTTGGCTCCCCTTAATCTCAGTATACCGGCCCCTACCGATTCATCTATGTGGCCGAATGTAACAACGCAAGAGTATAGCTCTGCCCTCTCGGATGCAAAGCTCTTTACACCGCCGGTGCAGCCCCCTAGCCAATCAACACTAAGGGTTGAGCGATAAGTATAATCCCAACTGCCAAGCCACCTTTGATCGGTTCCATAGGCCCTAGTGATATTAACATTATTGTATTTGGCTGGGCTGGGCGATTGGCCTCCTATCTTATTTTCTTCAGTACCAAATAGCTCAATTCCTTTGAGCGTATTGTTACCCCAACCAAGGCCTGCGGAAGTATTATTGGTTATCCCTGACCATCCAGCCGTGGATGATGTAGTTTTTAAATTAACCGTAACATCAGAAACTTTATTATTAAAAGCACTTTGAAAAAACAAAGCTGCACGGGTGTTAGTTCCAGCACCATTAGCCTCAATCGTCACTCTACTGACTTCGCAATTTATTGAATTGATAAACACAATGCCCCGTGAAACCGAAATATTATTAATTATGGTCAAATCTGAAACTTTGGTTTGCAATGTTTGCCAATTGGCATGATTTGGCGTCCTAAAGAAAACAAAATCTATGGTGGATGTGCTGCCTTTCCACAACCGATCTAAGGTGAGAGTATTGGTGCCGCTATCAACTGCTGTTACTTCATGCATTTCACCCGTTGGGCCTATGATAAGCATGTCGCCAATTAAGAATGGGTCGGTAGCAATGGTATATACGGCTTGGTTACTCTCAAAGGTCATATTTAAAAGACCGGCTCCGGAGGCGGCATCCCAAGTTAAATTGCTGCTAGTTCTTGTACTAGCTGCAACCGCCGTTACCGCAATCTGGGGCATTGCAATACTTTCACTTCCTGAGTTAGTGGTTATTATTACGCCATCCCGACTTTCACCTATTAATTTTTGGCCTAATTTTAAAACAATAGGATCTTCTGAATAGGAACCTCTTCTAATAAAAATCGTGGCTCCTACTGATTCAGTAACGCAAGCGGTCACTATAGAAACATAGTCAGCACCGCCAGCCGCATCAACCACAGCATCATATAAAGTTTGCCCACCACCACCAAGACTTGGTGGCGATGTATGGTCCCAGCCCGTATTCCAAACTGGCTCGTTGGCGTCAAAAATACCGCCATATATAACCGACGATGCAATAATTAAATGGTTACTAGCAGCCGTGAATCTAATGCTATTTTGCAACCAAGAATCGTGAAGGACATTAGTATTTTCGTCAGTCCTTAAGGCCGGTACATTTATTAGGATTTGGGTGTATTGTTGATAGCCTTTCTTTATTGAGAATCTTGACCGAGCAGAACCGATATGCAGCACGCCATGCAAATCATCAATCAAGCCAAATTCAAAATCACAATCAAACCATTCAGCGAAACTTGCCGAAGGGGAAGAGTCAAATATTGAAGACACTGAGGTAAGTCTATCAACCTTAAAACTACTATAAGCGCAAAAATCAGTGTTGATAAAACATTCGCCACCGGAGGCCTGACTGATAGAGCTAAAATGAAAATCGTTGTAGACCATAGGGTCAGTTATCTGGCCGTTAATTGAGTTTGCTGAACAACCTACCATTTTACAATTTTTAAATTTGAAATGGCTTGCCCCTGACGCCATCCTTATTGCCGCAGTAGTTAGCGTTAAGTGTTCACTAATAAAATCAACATTTTCTAGGGTAACTCTAGCTGATACAGTCTTAGCGTCAAACATGGGGTCATTGGCACTAGTTGAAACGCTGAACATGGCCACGTCTTTTAATACGAAATTCAAAGTCGTAGCTAGTTCTATTCCTCGGCCAGTAGCGTTTGTCGTTCTAATAGTTAGATTGAATAGCCCATGTACTTGATCCTTCCAGCCAGTTGTACTTGCTACCCTATTCACAATCCAATCAGTTGGACCAGAAGGCCCTTTCCAAACGGCATCAAGGGTGACTGTATTTAGACCGCCATCTACGACGTCAATTTCAAATTGATCGCCGCTAGGGCCAATCAAACATATGTCAGTTGGCGACGGGTCTGTATTCCCGCTATAGGTTGCGGTAGCCGAACCTTGAACTACAGTTAATAAGCCTAAACCGTTAACAGTATCCCATGCACCATTATCAACTGTTCGTCTTGTTCGGCCCCTGGAAAAACCACTTGAAGTTCTTGGCGCTCTAATAGCAGGGCTTGCAGCTATATTAAAAGATAGGACTACCCCGTCACGACTTTCGCCATATACTTTTTGACCTTCTTTCATTTGAGTTAAAACCGTTTCTGCATAAGCCCCATTTCTAATATAAAAAGTGGTGTCTACTGGTTCGGTTTCTATAGCTGTTTTAAAATCTACATAATCACCGTTACCAGCAGCATCAATAATCACATCATATAAAGTTTGGCCACCACCACCACCAGCACCACCTATGGATTGAATTAAAACCGCAAAGGTAGAAACACCACCACTGTTATTTGTGACGCTGATCTGAGTGGTGAGATTTCCTGGTGTGGCGACGATATCGTAATCACTTTCGGTTGTGACGGTAAGCTCACCACCAGCACCAGCCAAAAGATAAACTTTAAAAGCCAACTCATCGAAAGGCATCTTGAAATTATGGTCAAAAATAACGGTCGCACCATTACCAACAGCGATACCCTCGAAGTATCTAGCACTAAGATTGTCGCCAATCTTAATAAAATTGTTTTCCACTTGAGTATGCAGAGGCGCACCACCTGGATCATCTAGCGCCGGGTGATCAATCTGCAACCTGCTTACTATTGCCATATTCCTAGCCTCTCATTTTTGTGGCTTATTATGCCGTATAGGTGAAAGCAAAGGTCTCGTCCCACTGGATAATCCCCGATGTGGTTTCATTTTCTTCAAGATAAAGACGATGCTTAATTTTACATGTATCACCGAGAACCGCATCAGCGGCTTTTCCAATTGTCCCGTCCAGTGGAGATGATGGAATGGTTGTGGGGTCTAAAAACATAGCAGAGGCAAGCACAGTGATCCTGTTAGATAGCTCTGAGCCTTCGTCTACGATATTGCCGCCATCTGTGCGTCGCATGATTCTAACTACGCCGCCACCAGCTCCTGTGACGATCGTATCTGCTGCTGGCCCAAAATTGGCATAATCGAATTGGCTAGGCACCAAAGCATCCCAGTCCATATCAATCCAAAATCCTTGTGAGAGCCCATTGCTGTTGTTTTTATTGCTGCCGGATGCTTCGGCTAATGTCTGTAGCCGTGCGAAATCAGCACTAGCTGTTGCCACGCCTCCATAGGCCTGTGAGTATGTTTCTAGGTAAACAGAAAGATTCGTTAAAGGGTCCGTGACTGCATCATGAGAAATATACAAATCATTTGACCCAGTGTTTGCAGACTGAGGGGGCACAAGGCCAGTGAAGCCGCCATTCACAACGGCACCAAGATCCCAGCCCGTACCGCCACCACTAAGGGCATCGGCAACAGCAGCACCACCAACAGTTTCAGAAATTGTTACAATAACAGCCATCTTTTTTACTCCTCTAAAATTACTGCGTCATAGCCCCCGACTGTGCCGGGATACCCAGGGACATACCCAGGAAAAGGCGTCATCTGATAAGACCAAAGTTTGAGGGTCACAACTCCGCTTGGAGAATAGCCGATGTCTCTGACCGTACACACTACATTATCAAACAAACTAGAACCTATCTTAACATCAAACTTAACATCTTGACCGATGTCTAAAAGTAAACTCCTCCAAGTTACTTGTAAATCGAGCACTTCGAATTGACTGGATGCTAGCCGTAAAATCTCTGTTATTTGCAGATTACAAACTGTCCTATCTACCAGATTTGGAAAGAAGACCCCCTTGGCTATGGGCTTCGTCGCATCTATCGAAGCCTGATTTCTAAATATGCTGGTTTTAAAATTATTGCCATCTAGGCTGGGATTGAAATCAAAATCGCCTTGAAGCCTGTTAAATACCGTCGTGTCGCTGATTGCAATGCTGAGAGAATCCCGGGCGACATCCCAATTTTTGAGCGTGTAGGATGGGCTGGCGGCAAAATCCTCAAAATGTAAAGATTTCAACTTCACATTAAGATTTTCCCTCTCAATAAACAATTCAAGGCGAACTTGTTCCAGCAATTGCAATGCATATTCCAGGGCACCCTGGGCATCTTGCACCCAGACACGGCTGATAAAAGTTGATATGGCTGATTGAGCTGGGGCTGCTTTGGTCCGGTAGGTTTCCCAATTTGCATCAAAGTCAGCCGGGACAAGAGGCGTGTAAGTCAGCAAAATATGCTTTGCTTGGGCCACAATATTGTCATCAAAACCAACCCCACCAATATCTACACCGACCACCTGGACAAGGAATTCATCCCCTGAGCTGTATTCGTATGGGCCGAATGGTATTGCCTCGTCACCAGTTGGAAACCACTCCACGGCTGTATCTTGCAGCACCTCGAAGTAATTTTTATCCCCGTTCACGTTGACGATCTCAGTAGAGGGCACTAAAGCATAATTGTTGTCATCAACTTTGTAATAGCAGCCCCCATTAATAAAAAACTGGTTAACCGTTTCAGATATAACAAGCTTCACATTATTCCGAGGGGCATCCTGTACGTTCGGATCAGCACCATTAACGACAAAAGCCGGGATCTGTGCCGGGGTCCTGTTATTAAACTGGGTCCAGTTCCCCAAAATCATCGGCTTCAATGTGCCTATCAGAGAATCTTCAATAAATGGGTATTCTGAGTTTGAAAATGTGACCGTGGGGAAAGACTCGTTGATAGTATCGTAGCGGTCTCTGGCCGTAAAATTGAGGGTTTTGGTGGTCCTGCCCATACCACCAACTTCTGTTATAAACCCCTCAAAAATAGTTTTATAGCTGGATGCAATATCATCAATGCCGATCAGAATTGTTACGTCCAATCCAACCCAATTAAGATAATCGTCTCCAGCAGGGAGATAATTATTAAAGCGTCCATCAACATTCGACACTTCAAGCGAGATAGCCGAAAAAGTGATCCCCGGTACAAGCCACTCACCAATCGTTTTAGAGATGAGAGGCATGTTTTGAATGAGCGCAGTATAAAACTGGCCGCCGACATACTTGTGTCTATCACTGACATAAATGGTTCCTCCGTCAGGTGTTTTTATATGTGCCACCATCTCGATTTTACCATTTAAATTGTCGGCCATCTCGTCTAGCAGATCCTGGGTAAGATCCGTTGCTGTCAAATAAGGGCGTCGGTCAACTGTAGTCATTACAAGCTCTCATCTATGTCGACGGTGAAAGACACGAAATCAAGATCCTCATTCGCATCACCCATAACATTATGCTCCTCTTGGGGAAGATCGGTCAGCTTGCCAAAGACTCCAAATCTCGCTGGATCGGCCATATAAGGAATCCATACGCATCTAAGGGAAGTTCTGGCATCGAGGAACACATTGTTAACTAAATTAGTGTAGTTATTGCTGGCATAATTCAGATTTTTAAACTCTACTGTGACGGCTTTTTTGAGTGTTCTTTGGTTTGTTATGTTTGTGTAGCCTTCTGTTGGGATCTCGTCTTTAAATTCAGTGTAACGCAGGCCCACATCGCTTGTGATGCAATCCCTTTGGAATATGACAGCGTTGCCGAAAAGAATATTTCCGATCTCTACATACCCATCAGCGTTGTCCACATCGACAATTGAAAATCTGTAATATCTGGCCAGCGGATATGGGAAAAGCTCAAGAGGCGTCACCGCATATAGATTGTCTTTGGTCCATTCGAAGTTAAAAGAATAAAGGGCAGTCGCAAAAGATGGGTCATTAGAGGCCACCACAGTCAGCACAGCGCCCGAGGAAAGATTGTGGTTCCACATGACAAAGGTATCGGGGCTCACGCCCTGGGGCTTACCTACATCACAGTCCAAAGTCACAAACTGGTTTGCAGCTCTGTACACTTCTTCGGGGATATCCGTATTAATATTGTTTACAGAAAAATCGCCAGCAGCTTGCCCGCCCTGAACCACAGTCCAGTTATTATCTACCAGCCCCCTTGATTGGAATTGACAGAGCACCCTAATATTGGTTGTGTTGTAGATTTTTTGCAGAGCTTCTACACCAACTTGCTCGGCTAATAGCGTAACAGCCTCAATCCCCAAATTCTCGGAAATTATAATAAAGGCTTCCACACCAGTATGCTGGTGCTGCATCTGCAGGCCTTCGGTTCCAATACTAAGTTGGCTCATCTGGAAGGCTTCAATACCAAGATGCTCAGACTGTAACTGCAATGACTGCTCACCATTTTCAGCTTCAAAGTCGGCCAAATATGGATAGGTCAAATATGAATAGGTTAAATATGACATAAATCCCTCAAGATATTAGACCGCTTTGAAACATTACCTTCTGGTTAGCTGATCTTTTTCTTAGCTCTGTAAACATCTCGTCAATAATTGTTTTACCGGCCTTTTTACCGCCGCTGATATCAGCACCGACCATGTTGACTGTGGCATTTAGCGTGATGTTTTGTGACTGCTGATTTTTGTTATTTGTCGTACCCATGATTGCATCGACTAAGCCAGTTGGTAAGACCGCTTCATTCTCGTGGACCATAGCCATGCCGGTGTTGGGAACGATGCCGCCATCTTCAAACCCAGCAGCACTTTTCATGATGGATTCCATCATCGATTTAACTTGTTCAAATATTTTATCTTTGAACATATCCCACAAATCACCGGTCGCTAATTTTTTCAGGGCTTCAAAGTTTGCTTCTAAATTTTTAGCAAGGTCTGCTGTTGACATGGTTTTAATATCGTTAATAGATGGTAATTTAGGAGCTGATATTTTGGGTGCAGACACCGACACCTTTGGTAAAGAACCACCGAAAGCGAATTTAACATTTCCCCCCATTATTGATTGCACAAGCCTAGAGATTTCAGGGTCTGCTAGTATCGACCTCGGTATCACAGCCTCGCCAGGACTGAGTAAAGCCACTGTTGAATCATTCTTTTTGTTATCACCAGGGAAAGGAGATGTTCCAGGTACAACACCACCTTCAGCAAATCTAATTATGGGAACGTCAGTGCCCATTAAACCCTCAATTGTGCCAGTGCCACCACCACCAACACCCTCAAACATTTTACCAAAGGCACCTTTGATATTTCTAAACAGCTCATCAAAAGCCCATGTAGCATGATCCTTTATCACGCCGCCCATGCTGCCAAATGCGGACGTAAAAGAGTTCCACATTGTTGAGCCGATGCTACCTAGTTTTGAGATGACATTATTTGCAAACTCTGTGGCCTTTCCTGGAAGCCCATTTATAGCAGCAGATAGCTTCTCTGCTGCCTGCCTCGCCTGTTCTGGTAGCTTAGTGATAGCACCAGAGATTTTATCAGCAGCCTCCTGGCCCTTTGTCGCCAAGGTATCAAATACCGCTTGAATACCTGACGCAAACTTGTCTAAAATATTTGTCTTAAACCAATCCCAAGTAGCCTGGATACCTTCGGCAAATTTATCTAAAATCTTCTCTTTAAAGAAATCCCAAACCGCTTGGACGCCCTCAGTGAATGGCGTTAATATTTTATCTACAAAGAAATCCCATACCGCTTGGATGCCTTCTAAAAGTGGATTGAGGATCTTTTCAATGAAGAAATCCCAGACCGCTTGGATGCCCTCTAAAAGTGGATTGAGGATCTTTTCAATGAAGAAATCCCAGACTGCTTGGATACCTTCTAAAAGTGGATTCAAGATTTTCTCTACGAAGAAATCCCATACCGCTTGGATGCCCTCTATCAACGGCAATATTATATTATTGTAAATCCAAAGCCATGCAGCCCTGAGAGCTTCCCATACCCTCAGCAATAAGCCTTCCGATGATTTCATGACCTGCTTAAATTGCTGTGCCGCCCGTTTTGTTGCCTGGCCAATAGACTTATCAATAGTCCTAGCCGCCTTGGATTGTGCAAGGTCAACTAAGGCAAAGACATCGCCGCCACCGGCCTTGATACCTTCGGCCACGTCGGCAACAGCATCGCCAATCTTCTCTGGTAGCGCCTCGACCGGACCCCAGTCTATTTTTATTTCTAGGCCACTGTCAAAGATACCAGCGAATATCATCTCACCAACCTTTAGCAGAGCCTTAGCGAGGCCCCTAATTATACCAACGGTAAGGCCTATTAGTATTGCCTCGGCTATCGCTAGGCCTATTTTCATTGCACCTCCTTCCAAAATGAAGGTGTCAATTAAAGCTATAACAATTTTAGCGGCATTAGAAACCAGCCCCTCGACAAGAGCCTCTACTATAGGGCCGATTCTCTCGGCTAAAGCAATAATTATTTCCGGTATTTTCTCGATTACTTTTGAAATAATTTCGCCTAGAGCGTCCAAAACTTTTAAAATGATATCAGGCAATTTATCCAATATTTGGATAATAATGCCGGGCAGAGCATCCATTAATTGTGCAAAAATTGCTGGCAGAGCATCAACTAATTTTCCAAAAGCTTCGAAAAGTTTATTTATAATCTCCGGCAGCATCTCTAATATTTTTGAGATCATTTCGGGCAATTTATCGACAAGAGTTGAAAGACCATTTACGAAAGAATCAACCGCCGCCAACATTATTGTTGGAAATGATTCCATGCCTTTAGAGATCATCATAGGCATCTCATCCATAGCCTTTGTTAGGCCTAGAGCTTCACCGTCGCCACCTATGCCTGCAAAAGAATCCATGATCCCAGACAGACCATCAAAGGCACCGGCTATCATATCCGTACCTTCTTCAAAGCCCTCTACTATTTGATCAAATATTGATTCGTCGTCCTTGTCGTCATCATCACCACCCTTGCCCTTCTTTCTAACTTCTTTACCTTGCACAATCAGCAGGCGTTTAGCCTCCTCTGTCAGCAAGCCAGCAGCCTTTAGCTCTGCCCTTTTTGCATCGATAGCAGCCAAGGCTAAATCTAGGGCTGCCTTTTTTTGCTCCTCATCAGTTTTTCCCTCATTAACCAGGGCCTCAGTATCTTTCCTTAGCTGCTCTATGGAGTCTGTCTTGATCTCTTTTATATCGAACTTAGCAGCCTCTAGATTATTCTCTTTGAGCTGTGCAAAGCTCCTAGCAAGCTGTGGGGTCAATTCGCCAGCAGCATCTAATTTTGCTGCCTCGGCGGTAACAGATTTATACTGCTCTATGGTTTCAGTTTGAATCATCTGAATTCTGCTTTGGGTCCTAGATGCAAGATCCTTGTCAGATTGCTTTAGGCGATCAGCAACAGTCTGGCCTAGCTGCAATGCCGTTGCTGCTGCCTTTTCTGCTGCCTTCGCCTTTTCTTCATCTGCTGTTTTCTTCTTTTTATCAGCCTCGGCATCAATTTTTAAATTGGCTAGCTTCATCTCCCTAGCTTTGGCTAAGTTAATGACTTGAGCCGTTCCAACATTGCCCTCGGCCACTAGGGTTTTCTGTAATAGGTCAAGTTCTTTGGCCCTCTCATTTTTGCGCATGATTATTAAATCAGTACCCTCTTTGCCAAATTCGTTGATAGTCTTTTGTAGCCCTATTTGATTTTTCAGCAGAGACTCTAGCTCTCTCTGGGCATCGCTAACCTTCTCTTTGGCTGCTTTTGGGGTCTTTGTTACCCTTGCTACCTTCTTAACCTTTGAGCCTCTCTCTGCTAAAGAGGCCTCCTTTACCATCTTGGATGCCTCGGCCAGCTCCTTTTGCTTGTCGATTTGTGCTTCAATTTCTTTCGTAAGAAGCCCCGCTTTATCAAGCTGGGCCTTCCTAGTGTCCAAATCCTGCAGGGTAAATTCTAGCTGTTTTTCAAGGGCTGCTACTCCTGATAGCTTTTCTTTTGTTATGCTGCGCTCAAGACCTTGGCTTTCTTTCTGTATTTTAGAAAGCTCCTCGGCCTTCAACCCCTCAATATTTAGCTCGGCTTGCTCATTGATCAGCTCTTTTAATCTAAAAAGTTGATCTCTTTGCGCATCAGAGATTTCCTCATTTACTGCCAATTGCTCCTCTAGCTTATTGACCTTTTCAATCTCAAGCTGCGCCGCCGTTCTGATATTGGAAACATCGCTTTTCCCAATCTTAGCAATATCTTTTTCGATTTCTCCAATCTTTTGGATTGCGCCCTGCAATGACTCTGTGAGTGAGTCAATTTGATCCTTAGTCAGTGCGATTTTGTGGCCTGCTTTTTCAACAGCATCACCAGCTTGAACAATATCACTACTCAATATCCTAGATTCGGCGGCAGCTATTTCCATCCCATCACCAAAGGATGTTAAGCCTACTATTGAGGCATTGATCTGACCTACTAACCTTGCTTGTGAGTCAAAGTTTCTATTAAGCGCATCATCAAGCTCTTGCAGTTCTTTCTCGTCACTTGTCAGAGCTTTTTTTAATTCTAGCAATGCCTCCACTACCACTAGGGCAGCCAACCCGAAAGGCAGCAAGGCTAACTGAACAGTAGATTTTAAAACATTCCATAAAGATTCAAAAAACCCGGTAGCCTGTTCAACCTCTGCGCTTAATGACTCAACTTTTTCAGTGGTGGCACCAGACAACCCTAAGAATTGCTGCAATGGCAGGGCAACATCAGATAATGCAGCGCCAAACCCATAGAAAGAATCGCTCATATCGTCGATCATAGCCACCAAGGAAGAAACTATGCCCACGGCAACACCAACTGCAGCGATTAGAGGAAGGAAAGGGACAATAACAGCGGCAGCAGCAACAGCCATCCCTTTTAATGCGACTATCCCGGCCATCAAAGCAGGGATTAATCCCCTGGCTATAGCTCCCACAGCAGCTTTAGATATTAGGATAAAGTTAGCATAAGCAGCAGATAGGCTAGTTACGGCAATAGTTTGCACCCCTGCCATTGCACCTAGTTTGCTCATCGTGAAAGTCAATATTCTTTGTACGGTTATACTAGCCACTATCAACTTGTTCACTAAGGCTAGGGCAATAGCGAGAGCACCCAAGATTTCAATCCAATCAAGCATCTCATTGCCTACAGGGCCTAGGATTTCCCTGAAGCCCTGCAGAGCATCATACAATTGGATGCCGACAAAGACTAAGAGACCGGCCTTTAAAGCTGCTATTGAAAAAGCTTTCCCTACTGCAATAATTTGAGGGATTGCGGGGCCGATAACAGACCCTATCTGGCCAAAGGTAGCTACTACAGATTGCACTATTGACGCCATAGCCTGTTTGGTAACAAAGGCTAAGTTGGTCCACAAGCTTGCTAGGTCCGTTACTTTGACAGCCTGAAACCCCATCATATCGCCTAACTGACCAAAGCCGCTCGTCAGCAAATCTTGTGCAAGCTTATTATCTAAAAGTGCTTTTCTTGAAAATTGTAAAACAGTAGTGAACAGAGTTATTTTTAAAGCTGCAGATGTCACAAAGCCAAGGAATATAAACCCAACAGTGGCAACATCCTGTAGGTTTCCAACTAGGCCTAGAAAGCCTCTGTCAAGGTTCAAAACTGATTGGACAAAGAAATTTTGCACCTTAAGAAGGTTCTTTTCTAATACCCCAGCTTCCCCCAAAACGATCTTAACACCATCAATATTTCTCTTTAATACTGCTTGAGATCCGGCGAAAGTATTAGTAGCATCTGCAGCCGCCCCAATTAGCGGCACAGTATCCGCCATTATCGTTTTGAATCTTACTTGAGTTTTTTCCATATCGGTCAACTGATCAAAGCTTTTGCCCAGCTCACTGGAATATTCTTGGATGTGCTTATTGGATGACCTGATATTGATGCCCAGAGCTAGCACCGCTTGAGAATTGCCAGTCAAGCCTGATGCAAATTGACCCGCCACCTCTTCAATAGTCTTTCCGGTGGCGGCAGCTACATCAGCAGATCTTTTTAGTATCTTTTCATTTTGCTCTAAAGATAGGCCTAAAACATTAGACTCTTTTACTATTAGACTGATCGCCTTTTCGATTGCCCCGCTGCCAAATGTCGAACTTTTAGAGACATCATTAATAACAGCCCCCCATGATTCCATAGTCCCGACGGATTGACCTATAGCTTTTGAGAAATTATTAATTGTAAAAGCAAAGGCTCTGCTTGCTACCTCTGCTTTGTTTGCCATAGCGGTGAATTCAATCATGGCCTTGCCTAGGCCAACTCCCATATCTGTTATTAATTCGCCTACTGATTTTATTATCTGCCCTAGCACCAGCCCAAGGCCACCACTCAGGGCGGCAGCCAATAGCAAAGCAGAGCCAGTCATTCTAGTAAAAGCATCCTCGCTATCTCGAAGCTGGAAGCCTATCACCCCTAGCGCCCCACCAAGGATAAAGGCCTTGTCAGCAAGCCCAATGATACCTGGAATAGCGTTGCCTTGTGTTGCTGCGCCGATCGATTTTATATCGCCTACAATGCGAGAAGCTTTTTTACCAAAAAGGCTTAAGCTTTTCCCTGCGCCTTTCGATACAATGTCCATTGCTGAAATATCTAAGCCAACTTCGGCTGCTGCAACACCAATAGCCGTTAGAGCCACCGCTGCCTTGCCTGTGTTCAGTATTGTGTTTTTAATTTGGTTCAGCTTCTCCGTCGCCATTGATAAAAAATCTAGCGATAGCAAATCTTTTGCATTTTGGATTGTGTCAGCATAGCCAGCCACAGCATCAGATACCGACTCTAAAGTGTCAGCTAGGGCGGAGTTACCTTTTAGGCTTGCAAGGTTTGAGAAAATCCCTAGAACTTGGGATAACCTTGTAAGAAAGTCAGGGTCAGAAAATCTCTCAATAGCACCCCAAAAAGTTTGGAAGATATTTATCAGACTGGAAACTGTCGAAACACCATCGGTCATCGTGCCCCACAAGCTCACTAGGACCCCATCCTCTTCCTTATATGCTTCAGTTAGGTTTTTGGTGGAAGAGTTCAAGGTATTAGTGGCTTTTGTCAATTTATCAGAGGCCACCGTGGTAGATTCAATATCAATCACCAGGCCTTTATGACTATTGGCCATCGCTTCATTTTTATTTGAATAGATAGATAGGCTATTGACGGCAGCATCGAAAGCCTGGGCCTGTTTTTTTGTCGCCTTAGAGCCATCTTCTAGCGCCCGAGTCACCCCCTCTATTGATTTGGCTGCCTTTGCCTCAACTTCGAGTTCCTTGAGCTTGCCAGGATCAATCTGATCTACTTGATCCATTACCCTTTCTATAGCTTGATTAAAAAGGTCAACTTCACGGGTCAACTCGGATACATCTTTGCTAGAACTACCAGTCACAACATTAATGCCGAACACAAATTCTTTGCCTGCCATCACCTACCCCTACTCTTTAATGCACTTGAGGCTTTCGTCTGGGTCTTGCCATCACCTAGTATCATTTGAGCCTTGTTCGTAAATTTGATTTTATCATAAACAGGTATAAACTCACTGAGTAGCTCTATAAACCATTCAGGTTGATTGATGATACCACCCGACCGATACAGTTGACCCGTTTCGGTGCTGATCATCAAGAGGTTAAAAACGTGGCGGCTTTCGAGATCCCAGGTAGCTTTGGCAGGACAGAATGAGAAGAGAGATCCGCCTTTTGATATCTGCATCGGGAAGATCATGGAATCCTCGGCAGTAAAATCCCACCGATCTTCCATGCACCTTCTCAATTTCTTAATCTTCTTCGGGCAAGTGGCACAATCAAAAGGGCGAGCTTCCACCTCTGAAGCGGATCTAGTCATCAGTGTCAGCTCAATCAGAGCCCCTATTTTTTTTTATCCACATCACTGATTGTCGATTTTGGCGAGTTATTAGACCTAGCCTGATATAGATCGCTGATAGCGCCGAAAGCCTCAAGCTTTTCCATGATGGCATCAGTGGCACCACCGTCGCCATGCTTCTTAAATAGCAATAAATGCTGCTCATACTTAGCTGGCACAACAGGATTTTCAATATCAATAAGAGATAGGCGAACTTCTTCATTCATAAAAGAGAGCTGTGGGGTAAGTATGCCATCTTTCATAGCTACTTGTGCGTTTTTGAGCTTGAGCGACAATTTGTAAGGCAGCACTTTGCGCATAACAAACCGGGTGGGCATGCCATTCTCTACGACCTTAAGTTTGGTTTCATCAAGATCATTCAGATACTCGTCATACTCCTCACGGGTATTGCCAGCGATCGCTGAGTCATTGAAACAGATCACTTTAATGTTTGGTGAATCAAGTTCTGTGAAAAATGCCATGGAAGAGTCTCCGAATTTGATTAGTAAATAAAAAAAGGCCACACCGGGAGATTATCCCGATATGGCCAATTTTGGAAACCTTTAGCTATTATTTATAAGAGCTTGTCACTTCGTCTGCAGCGTTCAAAGTAGTTTGGAGGGCGATGCCATCTGAGAAATCGACCGGAATACTGCCGCTTTCAGGAATAGAGACTGCAGGCACAGGGAAAATGACCTTGGGAAGTGCCATTGCAAAGTGCCTGCCAGTATTATCACCGAGTTCCAAATCAATCTGCTGAGTGGCGAATTCTTCAATATCCCTAAACAGAGCAATTATTGCTTTGCTCATGTTGAGCTGGACGGAAACCGTAGCACTAAACCTATCTCCCGGAATGAAGATCGGGCCCGAAACGGAATCTTCTCCGAAACAATAATCAACAATCTCGTGTCCATTCGCCATCGCCACTGTGAGATTTCTTACGCAGCTAGCACTAACACCGGCGATAGTTACGGAGCCTTGCAGGCCAACCTGTGGATCGTCAATTCCAACAGGATTTTCCGGCTCAAAATAAACAAGATAAATATCACCGGCAGAGCCATCGGCATCGGCAAGCACAGCTCCGTCAAGAGTGACCACATCACCAGTAACATCGGTGACACGCCTAAAAGCACCGCCAGCCGTATCTGCAGAGCGTGTGGTGCCATCGGCCTCGATAAGCATAACAAGCCCAGTAGCGCTCATCTGCTTGCCATCACCAGCCTCTACCGTGATAGTGAAGCCACCATTATTATCAACTGTAGTTTTTGCAATTCCGATCGTGATAGCGGTTTTGCCCATTCCCGAAAATTCTAACGTAGCCTGTCCATCCCCAGGAAAATTAGCCGTTCCATCCTGAACAAAACAGCCAGAGCCTTGCTGCGCAAATTTGTCTGAATTACTAAAAAGGGAAAATGTAATGCTTGGGGCAGTAATGGATGTGTAATCAAGCTGAGTGCCTGTGTCATTCTCATTACCCATCAGACTTGACCACAGAGTTCTAATCCCGTCATCAACCTCTGCGGGCGCATAAGCACCGAGCGAAGTATCGATATTGAAAAAAGTGCTCAGGTTCCATGACATTGTTTTCTTTTGCTTGATAAATGAATTGTGGTGACGCCCGGTTCTGTGGGGGGAAGATTCGAACGGCTGGGAATACTCAAGTGTTCCACCGGACAATGCAAAGAGAAAATCCGAGTCTGATGGGGCTGCTAGAATGCCTCTAGTCGTTTCTTGTTTAATGAACCATTGCTGCTCTAACGCACTAGCATCGTTGGTATTCTCATAAATTGCTGCGTAATTCTTAGCCATGGTATTGGCTCCTTCCAGTCAAAAAATTAAAGTTAATATCTTTAGTTTTTGGCCGGAAGGTGCCTAAGTATTTGAGGGCAGGATTTTGTTAGCAATCACTCACTAGAGGGTCATAGTATCTTATTTGTATATCTATCCTACAGTAAAACATCGGCTTCACCATGTGGAGATCTGTTTGAGATCCAAGGTATTTGCAATCAATGACGCCAGTCGTGCCGCCAAGGTTAGGATCTTGCCAGATATTGCGCTCCACTTTATATTGTAAATCAAACAAATCTTTCTGAAATACCTCGCCGGTCTCTGAAGATTTCATCACGAGTTCGACTGCTACATCCCATTCTTTTCTAGCCCGACCCATTTCGTGAGTCACCAGCTCGCCTTGATCTATGACCTGAATTGCTGGCAGCTCCCAATCTTCAAAATCAGACATTGCCAGCTTAATAACTTCAAAATTTACAATGCCAACATCTTTAGAAGTTACTAGCTCCTCAAGCCTAGCTATGAGTGCCTGCAAAATATCGGCTTTCCTACTCATATGCCCCCCATAAATTTATCCATGACACTATTTAGAAGTTTCTGAAATTTTCTATCCCTATATTCTTCGATCGCAGGCCTGAGATATGGCTGCGGCTTAATTGTGACCGTCTTTTTTAGCCTATATGCAGGCTTGCCAGTCAGCCGGTCAATCATATAAACCTTGCCGCCAAGGGTCACAAAAGCCAAATCAAATGCCCTCGGCGACCGATCCCGATACTGAGGCTCCAAAGGTATAGCCAGGAATTTTCCTTTTTTTGGTTTTATTATGCCGCCAAGCTCAATAATTCTGCCATACGGAACACCCCTATGCTCACCACCAAGCACTCCCACTTCAATTCCTAAGCCCGAAGATTTTAGCCTATATGATATTGCCCTTCTTAGTGCTCCACGGTCTACAGGGGCTCTCAGCTTCGCCTCAGATACAATGCCTTCGCCCATCCTATGAAGCATATTCTCCCACATATCGGGATCATCAGAAATCTGCTGCAGAGATCTGACCAATACCTGTAATTTTCTCAGCTCTGCCCGATTATCCGTAGCCAAACCAAAACACCTCTAAATATTAATGGATGACCTAGGGGTGGCCCCTCCGAATTCCATTCTTTTATGCTTATTGATCATGTCGGTGATTAGCCGTGGAACAGTCTGCTCGACATTCACAGATTCGTCGCCCTTGGATCTTGTCAGGCGGCCGATATCCTCCCTCTCATTCAACCTAAAAAGCCACTCACACCACAAATCACAGGCATAGGAGATGTCAGCAGGTAATTTGCCATGCTTATAAACGAATTTTACGCTGTAGCTTGCTGATGGATAGCGCCTGTTGAGCAATTCTATTGCAGTTTGGTCATCCACAATCGCATACTCACTAGAATCCAATTTATTTACTGGGTCAGTGAATTTTTTCGTAGAATCAAGCCAGACTTCCGAAATAGAATTTATGGGCCATTGGCGGGGCACAAATCGCTCTGTGCCTCTGCCATCATAAATCTCGACACTTTCCCTAGGCACAAATAAACGCTCAGTCTGCTCCTCGATAGCAGCACTACAGGCATTTATTAGCCGTTCAATCTTTCGGATTAGATCTAAATTTAATTTCGTTGATGGAATACCCAACTGGACCCTTACATTGAAAACCGTAGTAAGGGCATATGGGCTTAAAATAGAAGCCGACCCTTGCGCTTGTATTCCACCCATTTAACTAGCCCCCTTCGGCCTCAAGATAGTATCTTCTTGGAGCTTATTTTTAGGCTTCTCGCCCATTTTATCTAGGATTCTATCCTCTGCTCGCATCACCCGAAACATGGCAGGGTATTTAGCCAGCAGTTGATGTGCAATGCTGTCATCTATCACACGAGCTTGCCCAATTGGCCATGGATCTTTAGGCATCAGAACAGGGTCCACCAAAGGCCCTTTACAAACAGCTTTACCGAGTCTCAATAGCTTTAATTTCATGTTTTAAGATCCTATCCGAATTGAGTTAACATCTTTTTCTTAGCCCTATGCCAAGAATCTACATAATGTTGGTTTACGAAGCCCTCTTGCCCCTTGCGCCTCATAGGATGCCCCCCATTGTATGCACTTGCAATCCCTTCCTGTGTTGCTGTGGGGTATCTTCTAGTCAGCCAGGAGTAATATTTGACGCCGTAGTGGATGTTTAGCCGGGGCTCAGTCAGTCTCAGCAGATTGCCATGGAAATTTAGCGGGCTCCTGGCTGTGCTGCCCATAATTTGGAATAGCCCAAAGCTGCAATGCTGCAGAGTCTCTTCGGTGTGAATTGTAATGTTATTTTTTTTCGCATAATAATCACATCGGTAGATCCATGGGTTAGATTTTTCAGTCCTAACAGCATGCACATCAAAAGATGACTCGATTTTTACAATGGCCATCAAATTTATGGGGCAGACCTCCCTAGCCGTCGCCTCCTCTTTGACCATTTTGTAAATCTTCAGTGGGTCAGTAACCATTTATTGCCTCAGATTTTCTTCAGTTAAGTTTTATTTCACGGGCATGGGCATGGGAAATTTCTAATAGCTCGTAATATTTATCCTTCCATTCATCTAGTTCCTTCTCTAGCCTGTCCATCCTCTCATATAAATCATTGGTCAGTGTCGTTAGTCGAGCGATAGACACCTGCTCCCTTGTGATTTTGTGCTCCTTACTCTTGAATATTATCTCTACCATCTTTGGTAGAAACACCCCAAGCAGTACGGCAACCAAAATCAACCAAGGGGATTGCCCTTGTATTATTGCTAATAGTGCTTCCATGCCTGGCGAGCCTTATATTCAATGTTTATCCACCAATCCGTTTAAAACCTTCCATAAAAATCAGCATCTTCTTTGCTGGGTTTGATTGATTTGCCCTCGTCATAGCAAAAGATTTTACCCCATCACCGACAAACACCCTATTAATATCAATGACAATGGTGCCACCAGACAGATACGCTATGGCAAGAACATCACCACCAAAATCAACTTTGAAAGATCCAGACTTAGAATCATTCTTGCTCATATCGCCGAATGTTATTCTATTGATCTGCCATGACTCACCAGCGGGCACAATAGGCGTGGATTGTTCATTTGCGCCGATGTCTACTTCATCATCTAATATAAACTGCAGGCGTTCCCTGGATACAGTCATTTTAAAATCTCCCCTTCCCAAAATGCACCAAGGAATGAGGGCTCTGTCATATCATTGACGAGACTTATCCGCATAATCTTAGCGCCATCACCAACCACAGTTTTATTTATTCCCTGATGATTAGCTTCGCCATAGCTGCTGATAATAACTTCTGGTGTCCCGTCAGCATCCCAGCATATATGGCCTACTGTGCTCGGAGCAGATGAGCTGCTTATACCAGCGTTCACTATAAAAACCTTTTCGCCATTGGCAGGTATATAGTCAAACGATTCAGAAGAGGATGCCGCAACACTAGCGTAATGCCTTTCCGAAATATCAAAAATAAAACTCATGGCTCCCTCTTAAATCCGAGAATAGTAGTAAATAGGTTAGTTACTGAGGAAAGGTTATCGTTCACCGAGACTTCTATGTAGTCGTCAGTTGTAAAAGTTCCTTGCGCCCTTATTACAATAGGCGTGACAAATCCAAAGTCTAATGAGCCCAGCACATGATCACCACCAGCCTGTATATCCAATTTAAAGCCACCGATAGATGAAAACCTAGATTTAATATCATCGGTTGAATGTATCGGGTCTAGTTGAACAGGAAGGTCATCAGATTTAATGTCGAATTGGATGCCATTAGTTAAAGGTGAATTCATTCCCAAGAAGTTCCCGAATTTTATCCCGTTGTCGGATCCATGTATCCGGATCTGAGTAAAAAACAAATCAAATACGGGATCGGCTTCAATTCTAAAAGCTACTGGTGTGCCACTACCATTAACCGACATATCATTGTTAACACCGTCTAAAAGGTCCACTTCTGTCCGGTTTGATAATGCACCAGGGGCAATAGTAATCGAGCCAGTTATACCAAGAATACCCTGCCTGGGGTCATCAATTGATCTTACAAGCTCGGTTTCCGTCCCCCTTCTCAGTACAACATTAAATGCAATTGTAGTTCTAGTCGTGCCTGTTGGTGTGACGGCAAAATCACCGGCAATTGTTCGGTCTCCTGTTTCTGCTCTAAATTTACTCTCAATAAAAACTATGCCGTTGTCTTTTACATCTTTCGCCAACCACATGGTTTTAAAATCAGCATCACCATTGAGCATGGCAATGATATTGTCTCTCACTTCTATTTCTGGGAATGTTGCCGACACATCTGATGCTTGAATCGTATATGTCAGGTCTATTGCCGGAAACTCTGTGGGGTCACACCCGGCAGCTATCTCGATCCTGATCTCATCGCCAGCAGCACCCACACCATCACAGTCATCAAAATCACCAATAGCAAACCATGCAGCAGCAAACCCAGGGCGACCAAATAGCTGCTCAACAGTCACAACGGCATCAGTCGCCATCCTGTTTTTACCAGACACCAAATCTACATCAACCCGATTCATTCCATCAGAGCCAGTAATTGTGGTGACTGTTCTGCCATTATGAAAGCTCGATATTGCCATCAGGACAGCTCCTTATTCAAAACTACTTCATATCTAACACCCACGGCATTGCCCAGCAGAGTTATCTGTGTGATCCCACCTTTTGGAGACCATGCCCAATAGCCAGCAGGCTGAATTGTTAAATAATCGGTCCCGCCATTCAGAGATATTTTGAGGGCGTTAGTATCCACCTGATCGAAAGGGCACTGAACAATAAATTCACCTATCTCATTTCCTGAAACTGGCGGGATACTGATGGGAGATAAACCAACAGTGCCATCATATTGCTCTGTGCTCCCCAGAGTATCCGATACTTCTGATGATCCTGGCTGATGAGCCATTATTTTATGCTCCTATCTGCAATAGGCATAAGGTTCCAATCATATCTGATGGCGGCCCCTTAAGCTGTGTTCCATATATTTTGACTGACTGTGTGCCAGTATCACCTGCAATAAATTCAAGGCACCCAGCATTTATCTGATTAGTATAGGGAGCATTGCCCCCACTCACATAAGCATGCCTTATTGAATCAGTGGCATCATCAGTCTGCTCCACCTCCCACAAAACCTCCTGTGTGGATGACGTTGATAGAAATTTGAGAGAATATTTTTTTTCAAAATTCAAGGGGGCAGTACACACTAATTTTCTGCCACCGCCACCAGTGGAATTTGTATTGTGTGCTTCTGAGTGAATCCCTGCAGAGTCTCCTGAAACAGGTATTTTCCCATCCGTGGTTAGCTGCGGTAGAACAACCTTCCCATCCGAATCTTTAAAAGCAAAGCCAATCAGCCCGGCAATGCCTGCAGCAATTTGCCCCTCTACCCGACAATGGAGGTAAAAAAGCTTTTGTGTTTCAGGGTCCAGACAGCCTATAGGGATATGCTTATTATCCCCTGCAATATAATCCTCACCATCAATAGAACTAGAGCGCAGTAGCTCTACATCAGTCCTAGCAGTAGATTTAATAGTAAATTTTGATGAGTCTGTCGTCGTTAGCGTGACTTTAATGCTGTTGTGATATGGATGCGTCCAAAATTCAAAGGTCCCGACACTACTAAACGACCGGGAAAAAAGCGGCTTCAATTGATCTTCGTAAACGATTTCTTCAAATTCAACTAAAACAGATCCAGAGGTCAATGAGTCAATAACAAGGGTAGATAGTATGGAATTACCTTGGATCAGCAAAGTTTGGATGTGCGAGCCAGCAGCCCTAACCACAGGCTTAAAAATATTCAGTGTTTCATAGGGTCTTAATTGGCAGACTGACACCGTTTTACCTCCATTTAAAAAGGGGGACCTTAAACGATCCCCCTTCCTCCACCTTAATCTAATAACCTTGGGTTAGAACGTTATTAGGAGGCTATATTAAAGCCGTTGATGACAGAAGTCTCGGTCGCCGACTGGACCCGGCCTTGATAATCTTTCCGAGAATAAGAACTCATTAACCATCGGTCATTCTGTGGCAAGTCTTGGATGACCCGAACTTTGATTGGTCGTCGTGTTCCGACAAAAAATCGCTGGCGGTTAACCAAAAGCAATCCAGTAAATGTACCAATGCCGGTATCAATGCCGGTAGCATCCAAAGTCTCAGGAAGATATTCACTAATGATTACAGGGACTCCCAGGGCCACACCTAAAACTCCGGTAAGATTCGTGAAGAGAGTATTTCCGAATTTTTCGGCCGTACTGAACACTTCAAGGCCTACCATCTGGTGATAAGCAGAGGCACTAGCAATCCAAGCGAGAGCCTGTGGATTGACAGTAAATTTACCGCCCTGCTTTTTCATCGCCTTCATTCCGGCATCGGTTAGGGTGCCAGTGAAATCATACGTTCCACCGAAAGCTGAATTGTCAGTACCGAGTTTTCGCAGGCCATCCCATGCTTTACGAGCGTCATCTGCGTTGAGTGCAAGTGTGTCTGCTGCATTGCCATTTATGATGGCCGTTTCGTAGGCACGCTCTTGAGCCAAGACAACATCATCACGGACAGTTGGCAGAATTGCAGGGGCAGAATCCTCATTCATTTCTTCTGGCACGATTTCAAATTGTCCCAGTTTTGTAGCTGAAAATTGTAGCTGCCCACTTGGGAATTGCGCTTCAGTTATAGTGGTATTCTCGCCGATGATGCGTGCTGTGGTGGTGCCATCTTGCGTTGGGTGGTTATAAGGGTTAGAAGGCATGGGCACATCTTTAAAGAGGCCGGTAACTTTTCTCTCAAGCTCGAATTCAGCCATATATGAGCTGGCCGTAATCGTATTGATCCACAGTGGATTGCCACCAGTAGTATAAGCCTTAGTCATCGGGAGCATAACTTCTTTGCCAAAGTTGGATGCTTCGATTTCTTTGGTCAAGTCAGCTACTCGATCTTGAGAATCAGCCCTGCCGATGATGTCAGTTTTGCCGCCATAAAACATAACGCCAATAGCTCTGGCAGTATCAACGGTCTGCTTTAAATTGATGACTTGGTGCTTAATTTCTTCGGGCACATACTTGAATTGAGGGGCGCAGGTATTGACTTCTAGTAACTGCTTTACATTTTGACAATGAAAAGCTTTGAGGGCCTTAGACTCATCGCTATTTGACTTGCTGCCGACAACGGGGCTGTTGATAGCCGATTTTTTCTGTGTCTCGATTTCTTTTTCAAGTTCACCGATACGATTCTTTAGTTGCTCTGCTGCTTTTACTTGCTCATCCATCTCTAAATCCCCTTAGTTTAAAACCATTAATTACAAATATTAATTGGCTAAAAGGGGCCGATGGCTGCGCTGTGTTTTTGGCGATTAAGTTTTAATACCCTATTGATCGTAATATTTTATCGCAATGAGCATGGATATCGTCAACTAGTTTTAGTTTTTTGCTTTTTTCCTCTTCCTCTTCTTCTATCTCTTTCGGCTTTTCTTCTTCTTCCTCTTCTTCTTCCTCTTTCGGCTTTTCTTCTTCTTCCTCCTCTTCAACAGGAGGCTTCTCTTCTTCCTCTTCTTCTTCTGTATCCACCTTTTCTACTTCGGCTTTATCTAGTTTTTGGCTCATCAGCTTGATTTCGCTTATGACGCCAGATAGGAGGATATTTGTTTGTTTTACTTGGTCGAGAAGCGGTGAAGTAGCTGCCTCTTTTGGCTGGCTATCAATAATCTCGGCGGCCTCTTCCGGTGGAGGGGCATCTTCTGTGGCCTCTGCAGGCAGCGCATCTGCTTTTTTAAACTTATTAACGATCTCCACGAGCTGGCTAGTGTGAGTCTCGCCATCGTCTTCGTAGATGCTCAATTCACCCATGCATGCTTTCCTAGCCACTTCATATGGCAAGTCTGACAATGCTTTCGCCGACACATTAAAAAGGCTGCGCTCGGCCATGGGTAGACTGACAATTGAGATTTCCAGAAGCTCGGCCTCCTTAATCACGTTGACTTTGGTGCCTTCCACCTCCTCCTCTGCAGCAGTTTTGGGGTCAAACCCAACAGAGAAGGCCCGGAGCACCCCATCTTTAACCAAATCCCTAATGCGAGAAACTTCGGGATGATCAGAATCAGATATCTTGGCTTTTACAAATAGCCCGTCTTCATTCATCTCAATTTTGACAGCCCGCCCCACAGGATTATCCCGGTCATGGTTGAAAAGTATGATGCCGTTGGTCTGGAAATTTTCCAGCTTCCACCCTTTTGGGTCAATCAGGTCATTGCCTCGATCTATAAGGAGCTTCTCGCCTTCTTTGTAGCGATTAGCAAAGCCCTCTACAAAGACAGACCTTGTATTGTTCTTCCTGCTGTAAAAACTAACCTTAGTATCAGCGCCTGAGCTGCTAATAAATTTCATTATTAAACTCCATTAGTCTAGGTCTTCGATAAATATCATATCACACCGGCAGTTGATCCTCTCTTGGGGCACAGCGGCAGGGTCTAATGGGAATCTGATCACGTTACCGGCTCCTGTGGTCCAAGTGCCATCCTTTCCGGCATCTTTGTTATTGAGCGAATCATGATCCCCCTGACTACCTCCCTGCGGCCTCACTCGACTATCCCCTGCTGTGATCCATCTCTTTTTAATATCCCCTACTATAGCCTGTGCGTCCTTATAAGCAGCCTCCCTTCCTAGCATAGTGGCCATGCCTACCTCAGTTCTAGCAATCCTCTCTGCCATATGCTCTGCGCCTCTATCGAAAAAATCAACGATCGACCTAGTGATAGCGGTGATAGAATTGTTTGCTTTAAACCCGTCTTTTATTTTCCTTTGCACCGTATCCGTCTGGGTTTTGTTTAATGATGAAAAGGTGTCAAGGCCCCTAGCTTTCAACAGTGCCCGCCTATCCTCTTGAGTGTTCATCGCCTGTATATCTGCAGCCTGCTGCCCCTCAAATGAAGCTGCGACTATGTTTTGATGGCCAGCATCGGCAACGGGCTCATTGATACCAGCATATTTTTCTGCATAATCGTCCTTAAAAGACTCCATTTCTTTAGCAAGGGCCTTATTTATAGCTGCTAAAGCTTTGTTTAGTTCGTCATCTGCATCTTTTGTTTGATCCTCATCAGCTAGCGGCAATAACTCGGCTTGCATGATTGGAATCAAAAGCTCCAAATATTTAGAAAAGAGGCCTTTCGCCAAGGTACCCATCTGCTCTTTTG